>Ga0187894_10000841_pt1 | contig 41255 bp, 28 predicted proteins | sample GBC1701081metaG_FD_136650 | JGI IMG/M metagenome (GOLD analysis project Ga0187894, IMG submission 136650) | White microbial mat communities from a lava cave in the Kipuka Kanohina Cave System on the Island of Hawaii, USA - GBC170108-1 metaG ... | reverse complement strand
CGCGGATCTGCTCGCCATGCCGGGCGTCCTCGCGGCTCGGCCACTCAACGTATCGTCAAGATACGCCTCGCGGCCTCGCCGCTGCGGTTGCCCGGCCTGACGGCATCTGCGCGGTCTCGCGACAAAACCTGGTGAGAAAAGCGGGCTAGCGCTACCGGGATTCGAGAGCCTGTCTGACCTTCGCGGCGATCTTCGGGCCGGTGAAGCCGAGCTCATCGGCGATCCGCTTCCAGGGAGACGACGCGCCGAACCGCTCCAGCCCGATCACCAGCGCGCGCGAGCCGGCCACGCGGGGCCACATGTGCGGCGCGCCGGCCTCCACCACGGCCACCTGAACCGCCGCGTCGTCGGCCGGGATCACCCGCCGGCGCCACGACGCATCCTGCTGCTCGAACAGCTCCACGCACGGCATCGAGACGACCCGGGCCGGGATCCCGGCTTCTTCGAGAATCCCTCTTGCCTCCATGCAGAATCCCACCTCGGAGCCCGAAGCCACCAGCACGGCGCGCGGACGCCCCGACGAAGCCTCCTGCAGGATGTAGCCCCCCTTGAAGAAGTCCTGGATCAGTGAATCGTTGTGCGGCAGGGCGGGTGTGTCCTGTCTGGTCAGGGCGATCGTGGTGGGGCCGTGGCGGCGGGCAAAGGCGTGCGCGTAGGCGAGCGCAGTCTCGGGCCCGTCGGCCGGCCGCACGACGTGCATGTTGGGGATCAGCCTCAGGGAGGCCAGGTGCTCGATCGGCTGGTGGGTGGGACCATCCTCGCCGAGAAAGACCGAATCGTGCGTGAAGATGTACAGAACCTGGAGGTCGGAGAGCGCGGACAGGCGCATCGAGGGGCGCATGTAGTCCGCGAAGATCAGGAAAGTCGATCCGTAGGGGATGAAGGCGCCCGAGCAGGCCAGCCCGTTGACCACGGCGCCCATGGCGTGCTCGCGGATGCCGAAGGCGATGTTGCGCCCGCTGTAGTCCTGCTTCCTGATCTCCTTTGAGGCCTTGATCGCGGTCTTGGTGGATTCCACCAGATCGGCCGCGCCCCCGGCAAACGACGGCACCAGCTCGCCGATGAGCTGGAACAGCTTGCCGCTGTGGCCGCGCGTGGCGCCGGCTTCTTTCGGCGCGGCGTCCAGCAGCCGGCGCCCCAGGTCTGCCGGCACCGTTCTGTCCAGATAAGCCTTCAACGTTGCGGCCTGCTGAGGCTCTGTGCGGGCGCAGTCCGCGCGCAGCGACTGCCAGGCGTCGTACTCCCTGCGCAGAACCTCCACGCGATCGGCGAAGAGGCGGCGGACCTCCTCGGGGACATGGAATGCCGGCTCCTCGGGCCATCCCAGCGCCTTCCTGGTGGCGGCCGCTTCGGCAGCACCCAGCGGCGCGCCGTGGGCCCCGGCCGTGTCGTGCTTGGTGGGGGCGCCGTTGGCGATATGCGTGCGCGCCAGGATGATCGAAGGGCGAGACTCCTCCGCGCGGGCGGCGTCCAGCGCCCTGGTGATCGCCGCGTGATCGTGGCCGTCGATCCGCTGCACGTGCCAGCCGTAGGCCTCGAAGCGGCGGCCGACATCTTCGGAAAAGGTGATCTCGGTGGGGCCGTCGATGCTGATGTGATTGTCGTCGTAGATGAAGATCAGATTGCCCAGTCCGAGGTGTCCGGCGAGAGACGCCGCCTCCGAGGCGACCCCCTCCATCAGATCCCCGTCGCTGCAGATGCCGTAGACGCGGTGTGTGATGAGAGAGAAGCGATCGGAGTTCACGCGCGCCGCCAGCATCCGGGAGGCCAGAGCCAGGCCCACCGCGTTGCCCACCCCCTGGCCGAGCGGCCCGGTGGTGACTTCGACACCCGGCAGGCAGTTTCTCTCCGGGTGGCCGGGGGTGCGGCTGCCCCACTGCCGGAAGGCTTTGAGATCGTCCAGCGACACGTCGTATCCGGAGAGATGCAGCAGCGAATAGAGCAGCATCGAGCCGTGCCCCGCCGACAGCACGAACCGGTCGCGATCCGGCCATGCCGGATCGGCCGGGTTGAATCGCAGGTAGCGCGACCAGAGGATGAAGGCGTAGTCGGCGGCTCCCATCGGCATTCCCGGATGGCCCGATTTGGCCTTCTCGACACCGTCCACGGACAGCATCTTGATCGTGTTGACCGCCAGCCGCGCGAGGTCCACCGTCATCTCCATCCTTTCCATCAGGGATGCTCCGGAGCAACAGATTTCCGATCGTACGTGGTCTGTGGCCCAGACTATCATGTGGCGCTGATGGCGCCATCACGTGCCGCCCGCCGCGCGCAGCCTCCCGCCCCGCCGCCTTTCTCACCGTCATACGAGCCAGTGTGGGTGAGGCCCGCGGCATGCGCCCTGATCGCCGCGTTCGTGATCCTGGCGGTCACCAGCCTCTGGCACGACAGCCAGACTTCCGATGAAGCGATCCACATCGCGGCCGGCTTCGCGCACCTCACGCGCGCCGACTTCGCCATCAACCCGGAGCACCCGCCGCTGGCAAAGGAGATCGCGGCGCTCCCGCTGCTCGGCATGGGGGTGAGTCTTCCCGTCGGCGAGCCCGCCTGGGCCGACGCGCACCGCAGCGGCTTCCAGCTTCCGCTGGGGGAGAGCTTCCTCTACAGGAACAGCGTCCCGTTTCCCGTGATGCTGCGGGCCGCACGCCTGCCGATCGTGGTTCTAGGCGCTCTGACCTGCCTGGTCATCTTCGTCTTCTCGAAGCGGCTGTTCGGGTGGCAGGGAGGGCTGGTGTCGCTGGCGCTGGCTGCACTCTGTCCCAACCTGCTGGCGCACAGCAGGCTGGTGACCACCGATCTGGCGGTGAGCTTCTTCCTGCTGCTGGCGCTGTACAGGCTGTGGCTGTTTCTGATGCATCCGACCGACATGAATGCGCTGCTGGCCGGGGCCGCGGCGGGCGCAACGCTGGCGAGCAAGTTCTCGGCGGTGATGGTGCTGCCCGCGATGGTGCTCGTGCTGATGGCTGCGCCCTCCCCCTCCGTGCCGCGCCGGGCGAAGGTGTTCGTTCTGATGGCGGCCGCGGCGCTGGGCGTGCTGCTTTCCAGCTACGCGGTCGTGGGATGGCCGCATTACGTTGCGGGGATCAAAGGCGTCTTCGAGACGGTGACCGGCGGCACCGAGGCGTTTCTTCTGGGCAGCTTCTCCACCTCCGGGTGGTGGTACTACTACCCGGCGGTGATGCTGATGAAGACGCCGGTGCCGTCACTCATCTGCATCGGTCTGACCGTCGCCATCATGCTGTCGGCCGGAGGCAGGAAGCGGCTGCGCGATCTGGCTGTCCTGTGGATCCCGCTGGCGGTTTTCTTCCTGGCGTCGCTGGCCTCGGCGCGCAACGTGGGGCTGCGGCATGTCCTGCCGCTCTACCCCTTCCTCTATGTGTCATGCGGATCGGTGGTGATGTTGGGCAGGCCCGCGGCCCATCGGCAGCGCGCCGTATTGGCCGGGGTGCTCGGACTTTGGCTCGCCGGCTCGGCCCTCTTCATCCATCCCTCGTACCTCGCGTATGTCAACGAACTGTGGGGCGGGCCATCCAACGCGCCCCGGCTCGTGTCGGACTCCAACGTGGACTGGGGGCAGGATTTCGTCCGGCTCAAGCAGCTCATGGATCGCGAAGGAGCCGGGGAGATCCTGCTCGGCTACTACGGAAACCAGGATCCGGCGCTCTACGGCATCACCTGGCAGAACCTGCCGGGAGCGGGGCACATCAATCCGCCGCCAGGCCACCTGGTGTCGGGCGAGCGCGTCCTGGCCGCGGTGAGCGTCATGACATTGCAGGGAATGTTCAGCAGGAACAAGGACGAGTATGCGTTTCTGAGATCGCGCGAGCCTCTGGCGCGCGTGGGGTATTCGCTCTACGTCTACGACCTGACGGGCGACCGCGCCGCCTTCGAGTGGCTGGCGGGGCTCTACGGCGCCCGGAAAATGGCCGCGCAGGAGCGGTGGGCCCGCGACCGGCTCGCGAACCTGTAGGTCAGGGACAGCTTCTGGCGGGGCGGGGCGCGCCGCTGGATGCCGCGCCGAGGGTCCCCGTGCCGCTGGCGCCGGGGCATCCATTCTGCGCGCGCACCAGATAGAAGAAGGCCGCGCCACTGGCCGGAGTCTGCGCCGCTTCCGCCTGCATCGCGGTCTGACCGGAGGCCACGCAGGTCGCGCCGGCGGCGAACGCAGCGGCGTCATCGGCCTGCAACAGATCGAAAGCGACCGCCACCGCGCCGGGATCAGCCGGCAGGGCCCAGCTCAACGAAACTCCATCTGCCGCGAACCGCAGGTCTTCCGCCTCGCGAGGTGACGACCACGCCAATCCATTGGCCGAGTCGCAGTCCAGCAAGTCCTCCACACCGTCCTGATCGGAATCGACCCCGAAGCCTTCCAGCCGGGACTGCACGGTGGTCCTGTTCTCGGCACCGTCGCCCGCGATGACCCGCAGCAGCAGCGAGCGGGCCGTGAACGTCCTCACCCCGTACTGGCTCGTAACGAAGCAGCCCTGAGGCGCCGGAACGAACTGGACGATCTGCCCGTTGTCCGCCGGCTCGTGCTCGCATCCCTGACCGATGAGCGTCGCGGCGACGTTGGGCCTCGCCGTGCAGGCATCCGCGACCGTATAGGTCACCACGAGGGTGCCGCCGCGGCCTCCGCCCGGCGGAGGCGTGACCAGCTGGAAGCCGGCCACCACCGTCGGTCCCACCGTGTCAGCCACCAGGACCGACCGGCTGTCGGTGGAGGTCTCGCCGGCCGTGTCGGTGACGCGCAGCGTGATGGTGTGGCTTCCCAGCGGCAACAGCACGTCGAGGATCTCGCCCGACCCCAGAGCAACCTCCGCGGGAGTCCCGAAGCTCTCGATCCATTCGAATGCCTGAATCCCGTCGTTCGTGCCGGTCGATGAGTCGGGATCCGTGGAGCCCGACCCATCCAGCCGCACCACGGCGCCAGCCTGTGAGGTGCACTCCGTGGTCGGCGCAATGGCGGCCAGCGCCGCCGGCGGCCCGTTGCATGGGGCATTGAGCGTCAGGGTCTGCTCGCCCTGTTTGATGATCTCGATGCAGGCCCGCGGCCAGTTGCGCACCGTGGCGAGACTGACGATTCCCGGCGCGCCCATCGGACCGACGAGCGTGGTCGCGCCCGTCGACGGATTCACCAGGTACAGCTCGGTGTCCGAACCAGTGTCCCTTGTGGCGTAGAGCAGCCCGTCCGGCCCGAATTCCAGCGCCGTGGGCTGGAATTCGAGGGGCGCGTGGCTCGCTGACCAACCAGAGAGCGGTTCGATGCGCCACAGTGTCGAGACGCCGTTGCTCGTGCGCGCTGTCAGCAGGAGCCAGCTGGTCGCGTCGCAGGCGAGCCCATTCCATGTGCCGGCAGGCAGCGTGGCCACGACGCGCGTGGAGCCCGAGTCGAAATCCATCTCGATGAAGCGAACGCCGGTCGAGACAGATTCGATTCCATAGAGCAGCCGGTTCACGCTCTCGATGGCTGCCATCGGCGGGACGAGGAGGGACGATTGCCTGGCAGTCTTCCCGGTCTGCAAGTCGATCTCGAGCAGGTCTTTCCCGGGATCGAGGGTGGTCTGGACAAAGGTGCGCCTCTGGAATCTGTCGTGAGTGATATCCACGACGCCTGCGGGAGCCGTACCGAACGGCTCCGACACGCCGGTGCCCGTGTTCACCCTGCGAATCTGCCCGCCCGCATCCGCGGCCAGCAGCTGGGGGGCCTGGTCTGGCTCGATGCACAGCTGCATCGGCCCGTCGGGCACCGAGGCGATATCGATGGAATCGGGAAGTGTGCCGCTGGTGAATGGTGTCGCCGCAAGCGATTCCTCCGCGACCGGCTGCACGGTCGTGGCGAGTGATTCGTCGAGCGCGCGATCGGTCCAGAAGTAAGGGCATTGATCAGCTCTTGTGCAGTTGCTGTGCGCGGGGTCCCACGCCTGCGCGACGTCCCAGATGCAGATAGGCCCCTGAGACTGTGATTGCCCCGAGCCGAGGCGGACGCGGACCCAGCCCATGAAGGTGCCACTGACCTGGGGATAGTACTGCACCGCTGGTTTCCTGAAGCCAAGGGTATTGCCGCCCGACATGTTCCAGAGGCTGCCGATGAGCGCCGCATCCGTGATGGACATCCGGTACGGAGGCGGCACGCATTCGCAAGACTCCGCCGGCTCGACGAAGGTGCCGATCACCTGCCCGTTGAGCAGCAGCTCGACAGGGTTGACTCCGCCGCAGCTGACCAGGTTGAATTCAAAGGAGATGGCATCAGGAATCTCCGCCAGATCCCTGTGCAGCGTGAGGCTGCCTTCAGAGATCGCCGGCGTCAGTTGAGCTACCGCCGCAAGGCACGCACCGCCACTCTGCGCTTCCGCGATGCAGGCAAACTGGTTCGTCTGCCCCGGATTGGCCAGCTCGGGGCACGTGTCGCAGACGTTAGGCGTGCCGTCGGCGTCCGTGTCCGAGCCGAGCGAATCGTCATCAACCACGCCATTGCAGTCATTGTCGCGGCCGTCGCAGACGTCAGGGGCGCCGGGCCAGACTGAGGCGGTTGTGTCATCGCAGTCGCCGGCGCAGTCGCTCAGGCCGTCGCCGTCGTCGTCGGCATCCTGTCCGAAGATGTATCGGCCGCCGTTGGGAGCGTAACCGCCGGCCATGAAGTCGTAGCCGCCCCAGACAATCAAGGACGATCCCGTCCATGCCATGGCGTGATCGAACCTCGCAACAGGAGGACGCTCGGGTGGTGTGGCTGACATGGTCCGCCAGGTTCCAGCCGTATGGTCGTAGATGAGGCCACCACTGAAGAGCACATGGCGGCCTGTCCAGACGACTGGCGTCGAGATTTGAAGCGGGGCGCCTGGTGAGGACCCTGGAGACCATCGATCCGCGGCGAGGTCGTAGATCCAGCTCCATCGGGGTGCGGTGCTCTGAGGATGATAATCACCGCCGAACAGGAGCATTTCGCGCCCCGTCCACGCGGCTGAATGGGAAGCGCGACCCTGACCGGGGGGCATGCTGGACAAAGGAGTCCACGTATCAAGGCGTGGATCGTAGCTTGCGCCGCGGTCTGTCCAGGTGGTGGAGGTCGTGCCGCCCCAGATGATCATCTCCCGGCCTGTCCATACGGCTGTATGCCCCGTGACGGGATCTGGAGCATTGAGCGAGGCGAGTGATAACCACGTGTCGGAGACGGGGTCGTAACGGCCACCAGTTCCAAGCCGCCACCCAACATGCCCACCAAACACAATCATCTCTTCCCCAGTCCAAACAGCACTGGCGTCGCGCCGGAACTCTGGAGCGCCAGCATTCGATGTCGGCCTCCAGGAGTCGGATACCGGGTCGTATCGGCCGCCCAAAACAAGGATTTGATCCCCGGTCCATCCACCCCAGACCACCAGCTCATCACCGGTCCACACCGCGGTGTGGTACAAACGGTATTCGGGAGCATCACTGGTCGAGATCGTTTTCCAGGAGTCGATTGTGGGGTCGTACCTCCCGCCTCCGAGAGCCCAGACGAGCATTTCGGTACCGGTCCAGAATCCAGGGCCGGTGAGCGGCAGGGGTAATCCTGCGGCCGAAAGGCTCGTTGACGTCCAAGTGTCGGAGCTCGGGTCGTATCGAGCGCCGCGAGCGGTGGCGGATTCCCACCCGTTGAATCCTCCCCACAGGATCATCAGGCTCCCTGTCCAGATCGCCGAATGGTCCATACTGCGGGCGCTGGGAGGCGCGGAGGAGATTGGCCGCCACGAGTCGTCGACTGGGTCATACCAGCCGCCCGACCACGATGGATTGTTCGGCCCAGAGCTGCGAGAGCCCCCCCAGACGATCATCTCCGTCCCCGTCCAGACGGCTGTATGGGCACGCCTTCCTTCAGGCGCCCCTGCGAGAGTGGTAGGCGCCCAGCTGTTCGTTGCAGGGTCGAACCGGCCACCAGTCTTCGAGGGATCGAAACCGTGCCCATCCTCCCTCCCCCCCCAGACGACCATGACGCCGCCGGTCCAGATGGCTGTATGTTCACCGCGAGGTGACGGGGCCCCGGAGGCGCTCGTCGCAGTCCAGGTGTCAGTCGAAGGGTCGTATATGGCACCTGTGCCGAGACGCTCCTCACTGCCAGAGTGCGGGACGATTCCTCCCCACACAATCATCCGACCGCCAGACCAAACCGCGGTGTGACCCATGCGCGCCGATGGGGCGTTGTCCAGGGAGATGGGCCGCCAGGAGTCGCTCGCCGGCGTGTAACGACCGCCACTGTTATCGACACCTCCGTTCAGAAACCTCCCTCCCCAGACGATCATTTCTGCACCGGTCCAAACAGCGGAATGCGATACCCGGATGCCAGGCTCGCCAGTCGTCGGAAGCGGGCTCCAAGTGTCAGTGACAGGATCGTAGCGACCACCCGAAGGGCTGGTTCCATCGGAGAATCCCCAGGTGATCATCTCCTGGCCGGTCCAAATCGCCGGCTGACGGAAACCCGCGACTGGGGCTCCGGCATAGCTCACCTGCCGCCATGTATCCGTGAGAGGGTCGTACCGGCCGCCGTTGAGCCCGCCCCAGAGGATCATTTCAGAGCCGGTCCAGACTGCAGCGTGGCCTTTCATTGGGCCGGGCATATCATCCAGGACGCCGTTCTGCCAGGTGTCGTCTTTGCCGCAGACGGGAGCTGCCGTCGCCGCCAGATCCGCGAGCTCGTCCCAGCCGGAGTCGGCCACGGCAGCGGCGAGCGATTCGTCGAAGGTGGCTGAGCGATCGCGCCACCAGGCGTCCCACGTCGTCTTGGGGATGGTGTAGCTGGCCACGCGGATCAGACCCGGCTCGGATTCCAGCAGGACGGTGAAGACGAACGCGCCGGTCTCTTCGCGCAGCGCGCCGGTTTCTCCCACCTGCGACGGCGCCGACTGCCGCAGCTTCTCGAACTCCTCCGGTGACGCACTCAGGCCTGTCCTCGGGGCCGCCATGGCGTCGAGAGGCAATGTGGAGTCCCCCGGGACGAGATTAATAGGCGGGAGGGTCAGGCGCGTCTCGACAACTTTCCGGCGCGGGTGCTCGGCCGTGTACTCCATGCTGCCATCCATGAGCTGCGCGCGCAGCGCCTCGGCCTCGGTCCGCGCCGCCTCATGGATCGTCTGGTCGAAGTTGAAGAAGTTGCGGGTCAGCCGCTCGGCCAGCGTGGCGCGGACCAGCGTCTCCTGGAACAGATACGGGTCATGCCCCAGCGCCGCGTCGATCTCGCGCAGCCGGTCGGGGAACTGGCTGCCACGGATGATCCGCTCGGCCTCGGCACGCAGCGCCGCGGCGGTGACGGGGGTGTGCCACACCTGATCGAGGGCCACAGACTGCTTGAGGTAGGTGCGGACTTTGCGCTCGAGGAGTTCTCGCGTGACGGCCTGCTCGAAGGTCCGCCGCGAGCCCACCAGGTGGGAGAAGTAGATCCGCTCGATGGCGCGCTGGGCCTCCAGGCGCTGCTCGAAGGTGAGGCTGCCCGCGGCGTAGGAAATGCCGCTCGAAAGCAGCGCGCAGGCAAGCAAAACAGAGCCGCGCCGGGTTGTCGTCCGCAAGAGTGACCCCGCCTGGAAGTTGGTGCAGGCAAACGGAATCGAAGTCAGGGGCCATTCTACGCCCATCCCGCCGCACAACCAATACCCTCCCGCCGAACACGAGACCCCGCCGCAGCTTCCGGGTGACAAACCCCCCGCCGGTATGCCATGATCCCGGTTCAGCCAGAGCGTACGGACCGTTGCGGGCTGCAGCGTGCAGCCTGGATGGGCTCCGGCGCGCAGGCCGCGGCACCCGGCTCGCGGCCCGGCAGACGAGGATCCCAGATGACTCCCCAGACGGCGCACGCCCCGGCCGAGGTGCAGGTCGAGAAGATCGACCGCGTGGTGGTGAGGCTTGCAGGCGATTCCGGCGACGGCATCCAGCTGTCGGGCAGCCAGCTCACGACGGTGTCGGCCATTGCCGGCAACGATCTGAGCACGCTGCCCGATTTCCCGGCGGAGATCAGAGCCCCCGCAGGCACCCTGCCCGGCGTGAGCGGCTTCCAGATCAGCTTCTCGAGCTTCGACATCAACACGCCAGGCGACCAGCCCGACGTCCTGGTTGCTTTCAACCCGGCCGCGCTGAAGGTCAATCTGATGGATCTCAAGCCAGGCGGGCTTCTGATCCTCAACTCGGACGCCTTCCAGACCAAGAACCTCCAGAAGGCCGGATATCCGACCAATCCGCTCGAAGATCATTCGCTGGATGGATTCCGCACCATTCCCATCCCGATCACCGACCTGAACCGCAAGGCGCTCGCCAACTCGGGCCTGGGAACGCGCGACATCGATCGCAGCAAGAACTTCTTCACGCTCGGGATCCTCTATCACCTCTACCACCGTCCCGACGACGCCACGGTGCGCTGGATCGACAAGAAGTTCGCCAAGTCGCCGGCGCTCAAAGCCGCCAACCTGACGTCGCTGAAAGCCGGCCGCGCCTACGCCGAGGCGGCCGAGCTGTTCCAGACGACGTACGAAATCGAGCCCGCGCCGTTTCCCGAAGGGATCTACCGCAACATCATGGGCAACTCGGCGCTCTGTCTGGGGTTCGTGGCGGCCTCGATCAAGTCGGGCCGGCCGCTTTTCTATGCCGGTTATCCGATCACGCCCGCCTCGCCCATCCTGCACGAGCTGGCCCGCTACCGCGAGTACGGCGCGCTGACGCTGCAGGCCGAAGACGAGATCGCCGCCATCACCGCGGCGCTGGGGGCGGCCTTCGGAGGGTCGCTCGCCATCACCGGCACCAGCGGCCCGGGCATCGCGCTCAAGGGGGAGGCGATGGGCCTCGGGTTGATGGTGGAGCTGCCGATGATCATCGTGGACGTCCAGCGGGGCGGCCCCTCCACGGGGCTTCCCACCAAGCCGGAGCAGTCGGATCTGCTGCAATGCATGTTCGGCCGCCACGGAGAGTCGCCGCTTCCGGTGATTGCCGCCTCCACCACCGGAGATTGCTTCGATGTCGCGCTGGAGGCCAGCCGCGTCGCGCTCAAGTACATGGTGCCGGTCATTCTGATGACCGATGGCTACCTGGCGAACGCCTCCGAGCCCTGGAAGCTGCCCTCTGCGGAGGAGATCCCGGACTTCACCGACTGCGTGGTGACCGAGGTGAACGGCAAGTTCCGCCCCTACGAGAGGAATCCCAAGACGCTGGGCCGCCCGTGGGCTCTGCCCGGCACGCCGGGGCTGGAGCACCGGATCGGCGGGCTGGAAAAGGAAGACGGAACCGGCAATGTCTCCTACGACCCGGAGAATCACGAGCGGATGGTCCGCCTGCGCGCCGAGAAGGTCCAGCGGATCACCGCCGAGATCCCTCCCACCCACATCGACGGCGATCCTGCCGGCGAGCTGCTGGTGGTGGGCTGGGGGTCGACGCGCGGAGCGATCACGGGGGCGCTGCGCCAGGTCCGGGCGAAGGGAAAGAAAGTCAGCTGGGCTCACCTGCGCTGGATCAACCCGTTTCCTGCCGACCTGGGCGACATCCTGAAGCGCTTCAACAAGGTCCTGGTGCCCGAGATGAACATGGGGCAGCTCGCCCTGCTGCTGCGCGCCAGGTACCTGGTGGACTGCGTCACCTACAGCAAGGTGCAGGGCCGCCCCTTCAAGGCGATCGAGATCGCCGACAGAATCAACGAGCTGCTGGAGGCATGAGGTGACAGCGACGACGAAGGCCCCACTCACCGCCAAGGACTTCCAGTCGGACCAGGAGGTCCGCTGGTGCCCGGGCTGCGGCGACTACGCCATCCTCGCCGCGGTGACCAGCGTCTTTCCGAAGCTGGCGATCCCGCGCGAGAACTTCGTGGTGGTCTCCGGGATCGGCTGCTCGAGCCGCTTCCCGTACTACACGAGCACCTACGGCTTCCACGGGATCCACGGGCGCGCGCCGGCCATCGCCACCGGGCTCAAGCTGGCCAGGCCGGAGCTTTCCGTCTGGGTGGTCACCGGCGACGGCGACGGGATGTCGATCGGCGGCAACCATCTGATCCACGCCATGCGCCGCAACGTGGATCTCAAGATCCTGCTGTTCAACAACCGGATCTACGGCCTGACCAAGGGACAGGCCTCGCCCACCTCCGAAATGGGAAAAAAGACCGCTTCGAGCCCGTTCGGCACCTACGAGCGCCCCTTCAACACCATCTCGCTTGCACTCGGTGCGGAGGCCACCTTCGTGGCGCGCAGCGTGGATGTGTACCGCAACCACCTGATGGAGACGCTGCAGCGCGCCGCCGATCACAAGGGCACGGCCTTCGTGGAGATCTACCAGAACTGCAACATCTTCAACGACGGCGCTTTCGAGGATATCGCCGAGCCCGGCGTGCGCGACGAGCGCAACCTGCTGCTGCGGCACGGCCAGCCGCTCGTCTTCGGCAAGGATCCGCGCAAGGGGATCCGCCGCAGTCCCGAGCGCGGCGTGCTGGAAGTGGTTGAGCTGGGCGACGGTGTTGACGAGAAGGATCTCGTGGTGCACGACGAGCGTCGCCCCGATCCCGACCTGGCCTTCGAGCTGAGCCGGCTGGACGTCCCGCTCTTTCCGGCGCCGCTGGGAGTCTTCCGCGCCGTCTCGGCCCCCACCAGCGAGGAGATGCTGTGGGATCAGGTGGGAAAGGCCAAAGCGACCAGGCCCCAGGCCGACCTCGCGTCGCTGCTGCGCCGCGGCGATGTCTGGAGGATTGACGCCGGCGGGAAGGTCCAGCAGCTTGGGAGCGAGTAGACACCGGTTCAGTCCGGGCTAGCCCGCATTTCTCACCAGGTCCCTGCTGCGACCGCGGATCTGCCAGCCCTGCCGGGCGTCCTCGCCGCTCGGCCACTCAACGTATCGTCTAGATACGTATCGTGGCCTCGCGGCTGCGATTGCCCGGCACCATGACTCGGACAGGCTCCCCTGGCATCTGCGCGGTCTCGCTACGGGCCCTGGTGAGAAAAGCGGCTAGGCGATCTCCCGCTGACGCCGAGCCAGCGCGCTCACCAGCCGCCGCCCATCGGGGGTGAGCAGCCCCCGGCGCGACGCATCGGCGAGGTCGGCAGCCGATCTGCGCAGGGCCTCGCGCTCAATCTGCAGCTGGGAGGCAAGCCAGCTTCGGCGCACGCCGGATCTGCGCCGGGCCGGCAGATCGAGCAGCCTTCCCATCAGCGCAGCACGCCAGGTGAAGGTATACGCAGCGTGCAGGATCCCCTGGAGCGGCCGCTGGCTGCGCCGCCATGGGGACCAGTAGAGCGGGTCGCCGTCGTCACGGTGCAGCACCACGAGCTCTTCGAGCCCGTGCAGACGATGATGGGCCGTCTCGTGCAGCAGATCGTCGGCGAGATCGACGAGGCTCTTCCCCCAGACATTGATGTAGGACACTCCGGGCCGCGCCCGCAGCGAGTAGCTCACCGTGCCGCGCTCCATCAGCGGCACCACCTCGCGCGTGTGAGCCAGCACTTCGGCGCGCGCCGCGGGCCATGCCTCGCCGAGCAGCTCCAGCGCCGCGCCCAGTCTCTCCGGCAGCCCGGGCACCTGCGCGCCGGGAGTCAGGCCGCGCCGTGAGGATCGCGCCCGGCGCGACACCACGATCCCCGTCCCGGGGATGACCTGCCGCGGCCGCTCCGCCAGCTTCGCCCCCGACGAGATCACGCCGATGCCGCCCGGCACCAGCATCAGCCGGGCGCGTGACGGCAGGCGCAGCGTGATCAGGCCCGGGATGCGCAGGTGCAGCTCTCCCGCGAGGCGGGCCCGCCCGCCGTCAGCCAGCCCGTGCGCCGTGAAGGGACCGAAGGTGGCGCCATGCGGAGTGAAGCCCGTCAGGACGAAGGGAAGCTCGCGCAGTGCCGCGGCCAGCATCCGATCGATCAGCCGGCCGGCGCGCGGCACGATGGTGTCATCCAGCTTTCCCGACGGAGTCAGCAGGGCGAGGTGCTCTCCGCCCGCGGCCAGCTCGAAGAGCCGGCGCGGCGCGCGCCGCGCCCGCGCGAACTGGATCGCTTCTTCCGCCTGGCAGAGCCAGGCGCGCATTTCAGGGGCCCACAGCAGCTCGGCGCGCGGGGCGCCACGCAGGCTGCGCAAGGTCTCTGCAAGCGCGCGCACCGCTTCGCAGCCCGGGTACATTCCAGAGGCGGGGCCCGGCCTGCCGGCCAGCGGCGCCAGATCGCGGGCCACGCGGGCCGCGCGGCGCGCGTTGCGCCGGATGATGCGGCGTTGAAGCCATCGGCTGTCTGGCGGAAGGAACGCTGACATGGGCCGGAGGATATCGGATCGGGCAGCCGGGGATGCGGAGCGCAATACTATGACCATGTCCGCACCCCGCGCTCGCCGCCGCCCGGTCCTGACCCTTGGCCTGGCGGCCGCCGCCACCCTCGTGGCGCTCGGCGCGGGAGAGGTGGTGGTCCGGCTGGCGCGGCCTGCCTACCTGCTCGGCCCCGATCCGGTCAGCAACCCGTTCTGGCGCTACGACCCGGAGCTGGGATGGGCGCACCGTCCGGGCCAGCAGGGGGAGTTCTCGCGCGCGGAGTTCAGCCATCCCGTGTCGATCAACGCGGCGGGCTGGCGCGATCGCGAGCGCACCATCGCCAGGGTGACCGGCACGGCGCGGATCGCCGTGCTGGGGGACTCCTTCGCGTGGGGACACGGAGTCGCCGATGAGCTGATCTTCACGCGGCGGCTCGAGCCGATGCTCAACGGAGTGGAGGTGCTCAACTTCGGGCTGAGCGGCTCGGCCACCGATCAGCAGCTCCTCATCCTGAAGCACCACGCGCTCGCGTACAAGCCTGACCTGATCCTGGTGATGCTGACGCGCAACGACTTCACCGGAAACACATCGGTGACGGAAGGGACCTACCCCAAGCCGATGTTCGTCCTGGACCCCGGCGGCGCCCTGCGCCTGACCAATGTTCCGGTCCCGCGGGTCTCGGCACCGGCGCGCGCCGCGCAGTGGCTGCGCCGCCGCAGCGCCCTGTACCACTTCACCGCGTCGTCGCTCGAGGGGAGTGACGTGCGCGTCCCGAGTGCAGTTCAGTTCGAAGTGACCTGCGCGCTGCTGGAGGCGATCCGCAGCGAGGCCGCCGGCGCGGGGGCGGCCCTGGCCGTCGCGCTGACCCCTTCCAGCCCGCACACTTACCAGGATGTCGTGCCGCCGGCCGAGGCGCGCCGCTTCGGCAGTGTCGCGCAGTGCGGCGCGGACATGGGGATTGCCGTCATCGACCTGGTGCCGGCGTTCAGGGCGCGTGGCCGGACGGACGAGGGGGGGCGGTTCGAGCTGTTCTACATCCACGACAAGCACTGGAACGCCGCGGGGCATGAGCTGGCCGCCCGCGAGCTGGCCCGCCGGCTCCAGGAATTGCGCCTTCTGCCTGTCGGCGCCTGAGGAGGCCGTCTATAATAACGGCCGCTTTCAAACCCTTGGATGATGCCCCGATGCGCTTTCTGGTCGTCTCAATCAGCCTGTTGGCCGCGGCCGCCACGGCCCTGACCGCCGCCCAGGCCCAGCCCGGCTTCGAACAGGTCATCTCTCTGGCGCCGTTGGAGCAAGCGCGCCTGCCTGCCGACCTGGCCGCCGCCCTTCCGGATCTGATGGAAGCGGCTCTGGAATCGGATCTGCGCTGGGAGATGATCCAGGCAGGCAGCGCACCCACGAGCCTCACTCTGGATGTCTCGGGATCCGGCCCCTGGAAGCTCAGCGCCAGGACGGAGAAGCGATCCCCGCCAGGGAGATCGGCGAAGGCCTCGAGCGGCATCGAATTCTCAGGGATGGCGGATCTGATGCAGGCGGTGGCGGAGCTGGCCGGGGCGCTCGACGCCAGGCTGCGGGACGCCCAACCCGGCGCCATCACACCGCTCACAAGATCACTTTCTGATTCCACGCAGGCCGTCTCACACTACGCATCCGGCCGGCAGGCCATACGCTCCGGCAAGGTGCCCGATGGTGTCGCGCTCCTCGAGCGCGCCCTCGAGGAGGATCCCGCCTTCACAATGGCGGCCGCCGAGATCGTCCTGACCACGTGGGTGGCAGGGGACAAGGAAGCCGTACGCGCAGCAGCGCAGCGTCTCGCCGCGCCACGGGACGGCGACTCCCGCATGGGCGCCGCGGTGCGCATAGCGCTCAGCGGGCTTGGCCGCGCAGACGCGGCATCGATCGCCGCGCCGGCGCGCGCGATGGCGGAGGCGAATCCTGATCTGCTCTGGGGCCGCGTGCTGCTGGCGATCAGCCAGTCGCTGTCCGGAGCCCGCAGCGAGGCGCTGGCCTCCTGGAGCGCCGCGGCGACCGGGGATCCCGCCGATCCGCGGCTGATGATGGGCGCCGGATTGGCGGCCATGGCCGCCGGAGAGCTGGGCCGCGCCTCGGAGGGGTTCGCCGCCGTGCGGAGCATGTGGCCCGAGTGCCTGCGCGCCTGGACGCTTCAGGCCGAGGCGCAGGCGCGCCAGCGCGATGTGCCGGCCGCGCGCGCCACCGTGGTGGCGATGAAGAGCTGGATGGCCGAGCGGGGGGTGACGCCGACTTCCGATGAGACCCACCCTGATCTGATGCTTGGCTCGCTGGACTTGATGGAAGGACACTTCAGAAACGGGTTGAAGCACCTCGAGACGCTGCTCGCCGGCTTGAATCAGGGCGAAGCAAGCAGCGTTCCCACCGCGACGCCGCTCCGGGCCATCGTGGAGATGCGCCGCGACCTGATCACCTCCAGCGATCCGGTCAAGCGCGCCGTTCAGGTGGAGGATGCCCGCCGTGTCGTCGAGTCATTCCGGACCTCGCTCGGGCCCGGAGCGCAGCAAGCTCCCTTCCTCACCGAGCTGTTGCGCCTGGAAGGACTCCTGCAGGTCAAGGAAGGAGAAACGGTCGAGGCGTGGAAGACCGTGGAGCGCATCAAGACGGCGCAGACCGAGGCGATGCCAACCATGTACGACGCCGCGTATCTCTCGGCGATGATCATGATCAAGGAGGGGGATGCGATCTCGGCGCTGCCGATGTTCCAGGTTGCCGCCAGCCAGCGTGGACGCCTGGAGGATCAGATGGACCTCGGGCGCACCCAGCTGCGCGCACGCCGGTTTCCGGAAGCCCGCAAGACGCTCGATGCCATCGAGGCCCGCATCACATCCTGGGACGGCCTGGACGCGTCGGGGCTCATCCTGCCGCAGCCGGTCGTGGCGATGATGATCCCCATCTTCTACTACACGCGGGCGTCGCTGGCCTACGACGAGGGAAAGACAGATGAATCGCGCCGCTACTTCGGCATGATGCTGCGCTACCTGCGCGAGCCGGATCGCGAGCTGTACGTCCTGGCAAGGGAAGCGCGCGAGCGGGGGGCGACGCCGCTCTGAGTGATGGATAACACAAGAAGAGACGGCCTGAAGAACCCTCTCCAGTGTCCTCAGGCCGCCTCTTCAGCGGGAGTCCCGGCCCGGCACGATATCCAGGGCTCCCTTTCCCTTGTGTCGCGGGTATAGACACAGTGGCAGGACGGAAGGTTGACGCGATGCCTGAAGTGAAAAAAGTCTCGCGAAGAATTTTCCTGGCGGCAACGGGAGCCTCGGCAGGCCTGGCGGCGCTGCTCCCCTCGAGCCTGGCTGCCGCGCCACAACAGGCGCCGGCGTCTCCGGATGCATCGGCCGCCCCGTTGCCCGCCCCTCTGGGTGCGTCCTTCTACGAAAAACGCATCGCCCGGCTGCGCGAGATGATGAAGACGATCGGTGCGGCAGCGCTGGTGGAGATGCCCGGTGCCGGGCTGCGCTCTCTGACCGGGCTGAGTCTCGAACGGCGCGAGCATCTGGTCTGCCTCGTCCTGCCGCTCGAGGAGCCGCCGTCCATCTACTGCGCCGACACCCAGCGCGAGCCTGCCGCCGGCTCGCCGCTCGCATCGATGTCGGTCGTCGCCTGGAACGAATCGGACGATCCGGTCAGCCTGGTGGGCCGCCACCTCAGGAAGCTGGACGCGGACGACAAGAAGGTGGTGCTGTCAGGCGGCGCGCGGTACGACGAGTTCCTGCACTTGCACGGCGAGCTGCCCAAGGCCACCTTCGTCAGCGGAACGGCCCTGGTGGGCTTCCTGCGCGAGCACAAGGAGCTCGAGGAGATCGGGATTCTGCGCGCGGCGGCCACGCGGTGTCAGCTCGCAACCGAGGCGTCGCTCAAGGAGGCCGCCGAAGGGATTTCCGCAGCGGAGCTGGCGGCACACGTGGAGCGGCGGCTGCAGCAGAGCGGTGTCGGGGGATGGGCTCGCGCCCGCTTCGGCAAGCAGACCGCCATCCCGCAGGCCTGGACGCCCGAGCGGCGGCTGGCCCGTGGCGAGGTGATCGTCCTGGAGGCGATATCCGAGCTGCATGGATACAAGGCGCGCGTGGCGCGCACGGCGATCCTGGGCCAGGCCACGGGGCGCATGAAGCTGATCCACTCCACGCTGCGCAAGGTGCAGACCTCGATGATGGAGCGGATGAAGCCAGGCCAGCCGTGGTCCTACGTCGATCGCATCGGCCGGTCGATCATGGGCGGGGGCGGGTTCTCGAAGATGCTCCGCGGCCTGCTGGGTCTGGGGATCGGCCTGGAGGCGATCGAGCCACCCTGGTCATCGCCCGGCTACCACGAGCCCGCGGCGCAGGGGCATGTGATGTCACTGGAGCCGGCGGTCTACACGCCGGACGATCATGGCGTGGTGCTTGGAGACATGGTTGAGGTCACGGCGGCGGGGGGCCGGCTCGTGACGCAGCCGCCCGAGGCGATCTTCGAGCTTGGTTAGTTGATATAGCCCAGTGATTTCAGGTTGCGGATCACGTCCTCGCTCATCGTTTCGGTATCGTCGGCTTCGAGACGATCGCGCCCTGCACCCTGCCGCCGCCAGCTCTCCAGCGCGGCCCGCATCTTCGCGCGTTCATCGGGCATGCGCACCGCGAGGTTCACGGTCTCGCCGGGATCGGAGAGCAGATCGTACAGCTCGAACCGCGCCCTGAACTGACGCCCGCTGAGGCGCATCTCCAGCACCTGCTGCTTGGCGTTCATGCTCAGCACCGTGGCGGGACTGAACCACCCGGGGCGCTGGTCGAAGCCTCCGGGGTTTTCCACCAGCTTGTGGCTCGCGGTGCGGAAGGCGGTTGTGATCCGGTCGGCAACGCTGCCTGCCTCGATGAAGGTCCCCTGATCCGGCGCGGGTGACCCCGGCGCATCAGCCTGCGTCCCGAGCGCCTGGGCCCAGAAGGAAGGCAGCTCCATGGCCGGATGCGCCGGCACCCCGACGGCCTGCAGCACGGTGGGCGCCAGCGCGGCGGTCTGCACGATCCCGCCGCGCCGCGCGCCCGCGGGCAGGCGGCCGGGAAGCCTCATGACGAGGGGCACGTGCGCGGTGTTGTCGTAGGCGAAGCCGCCATGGCTGAAGAAGACATCGTGCTCGGAGAGCGCCTCGCCGTGATCCGACACGAAGACCACCAGCGTGTCCCGATCCAGACCCAGCTGCGTGAGGCCCGCCAGCAGTCTGCCCACGTGGTGATCCATGTAGGCGATCTCGCCGTCATACTGCGCGATGTAGTAGTCGACATCCCACGGCCGCTCGGGCAGGCGGATCGCCGGCGTGATGCCGTGGACCGTTGTGTCGGCCAGCCCCACCTTGACGCCGGCGAAGGCTCCATAGTGGGCGTCGTCCACGAACCGGGACGACCAGGGCTCGGGCGGCGCGTAGGGGGCGTGCGGATCGATGTAGTGAAGATAGAGAAAGAACCGGCGCGGCTCTCCCGCGGCGGGCCGGACCTGCCGGCGCAGCCAGTCCAGCGCGTGGCCGGTCAGCATGGCAGCCTCGCCGGCTCCGGGCGCCGCCCAGATCTCATCCACGGAGTCGTACCCCTGATCGAACCGGAACGAGGCGCCGATGTTGGCGTTGGCCACGATCGAGTGGGTCGCGAAGCCCGCCGCGCGCAGGATCTCGGCAAGCGTCACGGCCTCGTCGGGAAGCCGCGTGCGGCAGTTGACGATGCCGTGGGTGTGAGGCCAGGTGCCGGTGAGCAGGGAGGCCACACTCGGGCTGGTCTTGGTCTTGGACACGATGGCGGTCTCGAAGGCCACTCCCTGCGCGGCGAAGGCATCGATGCGGGGGCTGGTGGCGCGCGGGTAGCCATGCAGCGACAGGTGATCGGCGCGCAGCGTGTCGACCAGGATCACGATCACGTTGCGCGCGGCCTCCGCAGTGGCGGCAGCCGGCGCCGGTCCCGCCGCGGGCTCGTGGTGCGGCGCCTGCGGCGCCCGCGCCGGCATCAGCGCCATCAGTGGAAAAAGCATGGCCAGCGCCGCGGCGGAGGCCACCGGCGCGGCGCGGGTGGGACGCGATCCGGAGCGCTCGCCGATCATCGCTCCGCAGGCGGCGAACAGGATCGGGCAGACCACCCACAGCGTCGGACCGATCGCCTCCGGCCAGCCGGGAGTCTCTTCGATGGCACGCGCCCACGCAGCGGCGTAGAGCAGTCCCAGCACGCCGCATGTCAGTCCGGCGAGCATTCCCGGTCTGCTTCTGAGAGGAGACGCCGCCGCGGCGATCGCCAGTCCGGCGGCGCCGCCCGCGATCAACCCCGCCAGGGCATAGGTGCCGGCGAAGCTGGCCAGGCTCAGGGCGCGCGTGCCCCAGCCGGCGGCAAAGGGGTCTGAGACGAGCGCCAGCAGCGCCCATTCCACCAGTCCCACGCCGGCCATCAGGCAGGCCGCCGCGAGCGCTGCCCGCGCGGCGCCGCCCGCCAGCTTGCCGGAGGTCACGCGCGGCTGCCTGGCCGAGGCGCCACCGCGGACTCGATCATGATGTCGCGCCAGCGCGCCATCTTGGCGTCGTCGGACTGCAGCCCTGGGGGCTGCAGCTGCGCCTGATGCGCGCGGCGGTGCAGCCTCTTGAGGTAGTTCAGCGCCGTGAAGAAGCCGCGGGTGTGATCCCATGTGGTGCGCGCAGCCTCATCTATCCGCTCCAGATACGCCGCCAGGAACTCCTGCGCCAGCGCGTCGTCCTTGCGGCAGAAATGATACAGGGCGTTGACGACTTCTTCGGGGAACGGCTCGTAGGAGAGCCGGTGCAAGTCGATCAGCACCACCTCGCCTGCACCGGTGACCATGGCGTTGTGCCGGTTGGCGTCGTTGTGGACCATGTGGAAGGGGCGCAGCTGCTCCAGCGGGTCGCGCCAGGAGGCCAGCACCGCGCCGAGCCCGGAGCGCTGGCTCTCCGTGAGCCACCCGCGCGCGGCCAGTTCGCCGCTCATCCGTGAGGCGGCGCGCAGCGTCTCTGCGGCCCAGGAGATGCGCCGCTCACGGTCGGGCCAGCCCCAGGCGGGGCGCGTGACGCGATGGAAGCGCGCAAGCAGTGACGCGACCTTGAGGGCGGCCTTGGCGGCGGCCGCGTCGGCCAGCTCGGCGTGACGGCGGCCTTCGATGAGCGTCTCCACGGTGAAACAGGGAAGCCCGGCGAAAGCTCCGGGCATCAGGCGCGCCGTCAGCGCGCAGTCGGCCAGCACCAGCCGCGGCCCGGGCAGCCCCAGCGACTCGAGGTGACGCAGCGCCGCCGCGGTGCGCAGCCCGCCGAGGCGATGGTCGTGCGCGCGCAGAATCAGCGAAGCGGCCTCTTCGATATGAAGCCTCCTCACGGTCGATGCGGTTCCCGACTCGGGCAGCTCGACGGTGAACCGGCGGCCGGTGAGACTCAGGGAAGGCAGGAGCTTTGATTCGATCCATGAGCGCAGGGCTGCGTCATCCATTGGCAGACCTCAGGCGGGCACCATCAAAGGGGCTCCGGAAGGGCTGTGCTATACTCTGGCTTCGATGCGCGCGCCGCAAATGCGCGCCGCATGAATCATCTGGCTGCCGAAATCCAGAGCGCCGAGCCGGACTTCTTGCGACAACCGGCCGCTGCATCCCGGCTGGCGGCATTGTTTCTCGGCTCATGGCAGGTTGCATACGCCCTCGTCGCGCCATTCTAGCGCCACTTCAATGAAGCCATTGACAATCCTGCACACTGACTTTCACAGGGGCTGGGGAGGCCAGGCCTCCCGTGTCCTGATGCTCTCGGCGGAGCTGGCGAGGCGTGGCCACAAGGTGACGATCGCGGCACCGGAGGGGGAGCTGACGGGGCGGGCGCGCAGGGCCTCCCTGGACAACCCGGGGCTGTCGGTCGACTCGGGATTCGCGTTCCGGCCTCCCGCCCATGTCGCCTCCTTCAGCCGCGACGTGTCGCGCATGATGTCCCTGCTGCGCCGCGCGCGCTTCGACATCGTGGATGTGCACGGCTCGCAGGACACATGGGTGACCGCCGGCGCGCGGATGATCGGCGGCCTGCCCTCCTGCCTCGTCATGACGCGCCACAACACCAAGCGCGTGCGCACGGGCCTTGCCAACCGGCTGCTCTACGGGCGGCTGATCGACCATCTCGTGATCGTGGACGAGAGCATCCGGCAGCAGTATGCCCCCTTCCTTTCCAGCGGCGCGCTCAGCGACGGGATGATCTCGGTGATTCCGTCGGCTTTCCGCGCCGATCTCTTCCACCCCGGCGTCTCCGGCGCGCGCGTACGCACCGAGCTGGGCCTTGGCGAGCAGCATGCAGTGGTGGGCGTGGCGGGCCGGCTGGTCGCCGACAAGGGCCACATCTTCCTGATGCGCGCGGTGTCCATGCTGGCAGCCGGCCAGCCCCAGCTGCGGCTGGTCTTTGCCGGCCTGGGGCCGCTGGAAGCTCAGCTCAAGGCGCAGGCGGTCGAGCTGGGCCTGGCCGGGCGCGTTCACTTTCTGGGGTTTCGCGCCGACATCAATGAAGTCGAGGCAGCCTTCGACATCGCCGTGCTGCCGTCGGTGGGGTGCGACGCCTCCTCGGCCTCCATCAAGGAAGCGATGGCGCTGGGCGTGCCGGTGGTGGCCTCCGACATCGGCGGGGCGCGCTCGCTCATCATCGACGGCGTCACGGGACTGGTCGTGCCTCCGGGCGACGCGGCCGCCCTGGCCGCCGCGCTCGGTCGGCTGCTGCTGGACAGACAGAGCGCGCGCCGCATTGCGCATGACGCGCAGCTCCAGGTGGGAGAGAGGTACAGCATCCCCCGGCTGACCGATCAGACGCTGCGCGCCTACGAGGCGGCCCTCACCGGCAGCCGGCGCGCGCGGCGCGCCGAGGCGCCCGGCCCGCTGGCGGGGAGGATCGTGTGAAGCTCTACCGCCGCATGCTCGTCTACCTGTTGCCCTACAAGTGGCGGGCGATACAGGTGCTGGTGCTCTCGGTGCTCACCGCCGTCCTGTCGGTGGGCTCGCTGGGTGCGATGAAGCCGCTGTTCGACACACTGTTTGCCACCGAGGAAGCCGACTTGCGCGTCGGACTGGAAGTGCGCGACGCGTCGGGTCAGAAGATCGACGGCATCCGGATCCGCCCGAAGATGCCCGAAGGATGGCGCTCGAAGATGGAGCGTGACTGGAAGCTCTTCGATGACGACACGCTCGTGCTGGAGGGGTTCCGCGCCGAGGAGCAGATCCGCATCCCGATCGTCCTGAGGAACCGGGGCGTGATGCCGCGCGACGGCGTGACGCTCGAGGCCGACGTGGTGGGGCGCGAGTGGAAAGCCAAAGTGGAGATGCCCCCGGAGGGCGTCCCCGCGACCCTCGGGCCGGGCGAGGAGGTCACCGCCACCCTGGTGGTCAAGCCGGGCCAGGGCCACGTGATGTTCGCGGGAAAGTTCTGGCGCAAGTCCCCCGGCCGCGAGATCGCCGCGTGGCTGGAAGCGAAGGTCTTCGCGAACAAGTACAGGGCGCTTTTCATCATCTCGGGCGTGATTCTCGCGATCACGCTGCTCAAGAGCCTCGCCTTCTACTCCAAGAACTACTGGTCGAACTGGCTGTCCAAGAAGTCGATGGTGGACCTGCGCCAGCAGCTGTTCGAGTCGCTCATCGCCCAGTCGGTGAGCTACTTCGACAAGCGCAAGACGGGCGTGATCATCTCCAAGTTCACCAACAACCTCAACCAGATGCAGAAGGGGATGACGGCGATCCTGAGCGAGATCGTGACCGAGCCGCTCATGGTGGTGGGCGCGCTCACGCTGGCGTTTTCCATCAACTTCCGCCTGGCGCTCATCGGCATTCTGATCTTCCCGCTCAACTGGGCGGTGATCATGATCACGGGCAAGCTGATCCGCCGCTCCACGGACCGGTCGCTGCGCCAGCGCGCCAACATGGTCCAGATGCTCCAGCGCAGCATCGACGGCATCCGGATCGTCAAGGCGTTCGTCATGGAGGATCACGCGCGCGAGGGGTTCGCCGAGGCCAACGACCAGGCGTTCCGCTACGACATGCGCGGGGCGCGCGCCAAGTCGATGCTCCAGCCGGTGGTGGATATCTTCTCGGCCGGCTTCGTGATCATCTTCCTGCTGCTGGGGGGCGTCGCGGTGCTGCGCGGCGACATGACCCCCGGCGACTTCATCACCTTCTACGCCGGCATGGTGGCGTGCTACTCGCCGGTCAAGAAGATCAACAACGCCGTCACCGAGATCCAGGAAAGCATCACCGGTGCGGTGGACGTCTTCAAGGAGCTGGACCGCGTCCCCGAGCTGCGCGAAGCGCCCGGGGCGCCGGCGATCGGGCCGCTGCGCGAGAGCGTCGAGCTGCGGCATGTGTCGTTCCACTACGACGTGGCGGCTCCGGTGCTGCGCGACGTGAGCCTCACCATCCGCAGGGGAGAGTTCATCGCGCTGGTGGGGCCGTCGGGCGCCGGCAAGTCAACGTTGATGAATCTGCTGCCCCGCTTCTACGACGTGAGGGAGGGGGAGATCCTGATCGACGGCGTGGACATCCGCTCGGTGACGCTCAACTCGCTGCGGCGGCAGATCGGCTTCGTCACGCAGGAGCCGGTCCTGTTCCATGACACCATCGCGGGCAACATCGCCTTCGGCGAGCGGGAGGCAACCCCGGAGCAGATCGAGGCCGCCGCCCGCACCGCGCACGCCCACGAGTTCATCAAGGATCTGCCCAACGGCTACCAGACCATCGTCGGAGACCGCGGCGTGATGATGTCGGGCGGCCAGCGCCAGCGGATCGCGCTGGCCCGCGCCGTCATGAGGGACCCGGCGATCCTGCTGCTGGACGAGGCCACCTCGTCGCTCGACACCGAAAGCGAACGGCTCATCCAGGACGCGATGGACAAGTTCGTCGAAGGGCGCACCACGATCGTCATCGCCCACCGTCTCTCCACGATCCTGCACGCCGATCGGATTGTCGTCATGGAAGCGGGCCGGCTCGTGGAGCAGGGGACACACCAGGAGCTGCTGGCGCGTGGCGGGCTGTACCGCAGGCTCTACGAGATGCAGTTCCGCGATCAGGCCGAGACGCCCGCCGGCGCCGGCGCGCTGCGGCCCGAGGCATGAAGGACGTCCACTTCGACCTGCACGGACTCTCCGTCTCGATCGCCACCGACACCCCCGAGCTGAGCGCCTTTGTCAAGGCGCACTTCGAGGCCGCCCGCGGCGCGACCCAGCAGGCCGACATCGAGGTGGAGGCCTCCTGGCGCTGGGGCGAGCAGGCGGTGGCGGAGACGCGCCGCCCGTCCGGCGCCGCCCTGGCCGGCCAGCAGAAGGCGGGCCGCGGTCTGCTGCTGGCCCCGCGCGAGTCGGGAGGGATCCGGGCGCGCTGGAACCGCGTCCCCGACTTCCCGGAGCTGACGTTCGAGCTGGAGATGGGGGGCGACCTGGGCACGCGGCTCAAGCTGCGCGCAGTCTGCGCCTACGCGCCGCGCGGCGCCATCCGGACGCTCGAGTACATGCGGCCCGGCCGCGTCCAGCGCAAGCGCGACCGGCTCTTCTTCAAGCTGATGTACTTCATGGCCTACTACCCGATCGCCTGGAAGATGGAGCGCACGCGCGGCTGGGGCCTGGCGCACGCCTCCGCGGTGACGCTTCCGTCCGGGGCCACCGCGATGCTGTCGGGGATGGGAGGCGTGGGAAAGTCCACCCTGGCGATGGCGCTGCTCAGTCACCCGGGAGCCCGGCTGCTGTCGGACAACCTGCTGCTGCACGATGACGAGCGGATCTACGCCATGCCCGAGCCGCTGCGCCTGGACGAGAGCGCGGTGGCCGGCGTGGGCGAGGAGGGGGTCGAGCTGGCGCGCAGCAAGCTGCCGCTCACCGCGCATCCCAAGCCCACCTGGACCGTCGGCGCGGCGCGCACCATCCCGGCCGCCACCCCCACGGCGCTTTTTTTTCTCCGCTTCGGCTCCCAACCGGCTATGATCCCGATCGATCCAGACAAGGCCTCGCAGCTTCTGTCATGCGGCAACGACCTGGCGCGCGAGATCAAGGACTACCGGCCGTGCTCGGCATTGCTGAGCATGATTGCAGCGGAATCGGGTGCAATACCGGCGGCCCCCCGCGCGGCGATGGCGCGGTTGGTCTCGACGGCGCGCTGCTACATCGTGACCATCGGCGCGGGAGAATCAATCGCCGCCACAGCCGGCAGGCTGTCGCGGACAGCGGAGGGGCGTCAGTGAGCAGCTTGGCGAGTCAGGCGCCGCCGGCCGTGCCGCGCGTGGTCGCGGATGGCCGCGGCGCGGGAGTCCGGCTCTATGCCGGCGAGCGCTGCCCGCCCGAGCCGGCCGCCTTCGAGCGGCTCATGATGGTGTCGCGACTGCCGTGGGTCGCGGCGCCGGTGGTGGCGCTGCCCGACCTTCACTGGAAGGAGCGGCTCGAAACCCCGTCATCCACCGCCGTGGCCACGCGCGACGACATCGTGATGGCCTTCTCGTCTCCCTCGCAGAACTGCGGCATGAACCTGCTCGCCACACCGCTCACCCAGCGCGATCTGTCCGATGACTTCCTGGACCGCCTGATGGACGCCCTGCGCGAGACGATCCCGCGCCGCAGGCGCAGCCCCGAGCTGTCGCGCGACGAGGTGATCCGCTTCTGCGCCGGCGGCGCGCCCGCCGCGGCGCAGCGCTACGGCCTGGACCCGGCGCTGTGCGCCACCATCGAGGCATCGGGCAACACACTGGCGGGCGAAGAGCCCACGCGCGACGAGCTGGAGGCGGTGGCCGACAACGAAAGCCTCGAGATGGGGCGCTGGTCGTTTGCCTACATCGGCGGCGGCAATCACTTCCTGGAGCTGCAGGTGGTCGAGGAGGTCCTGGATCCGCCCGCCGCCCGCGCCCTCGGTCTGGCTCCCGGCGGCCTGGTCATGATGTTCCACACCGGCTCGGAGCGTCTCGGCCACGATCTGGGCCGGCTCTACGCCTGGCGGCGCAAGACCGAGCCGAAGCGGCGTATTCACCTGATGGCCCGCAAGCTGAAGCTGCACTTCATGCGCGACGTGCGCAGCCTCGGGGATCTGCGGCGGCGCTGGGCGATGCATTTTTCCAAGCAGGACTACATCGCCGTGCCGGCGGCATCCCGTGAGGGACAAAAACTCGCCCTGACGCTGAAGCTGGCCGCCAACTTCGGCTACGCCAACCGGGTGGCGGTGACCGGACTCATCCAGCAAGCTCTGCGGCATGCCACCGGGTCGGAAGACCTCGCGCTGAGGATCGTGGCTGATCTGTCCCACAACACCATCATGCGCGAGCGGATCGGCGGCCAGCAGCTCTGGGTCCACCGCCACAACGCGGCGCGCACCGTCGGGCCGGCGGGAATGCCGGAGGGACACCCCTACCGCCAGCTCGGCCAGCCGGTGATGGTGCCGGGCACCGCGCGCACGTCGTCATACGTGGTGGTGGGCTGCGACGGCGCCTCGGAGTCGCTCTACTCGGTGGATCACGGCGCGGGCCGCACGGTGGATCGGTTCCAGGCATCGGGATACCTCTCGGCGCGCCCCGGCCGCACCACGCGCCGCTACAGTTATGCGCAGCGCGCCCCGGAGATCCTGGAGCATCTCTCCGACGAGGGGATCGACGAGGTGATGTCCGTGGCTGCTTCCGGAGGGATCGCGCGGCCGGCGGTCCGGATGCGGCCCGTGGCGGTGCTCAAGGCGTGAGCCTCGGCGTGACCGCGACGGCATGAAGGTCGCCTACGTCGCCAACCGCTTCCCGCGCTGGGGAGGCGGCTGGGTCCTCAACGAAGTCCGCGGGCTCACGCAGGCCGGCGTCGATCTGGACCTGTACTCCTTCAAGGCGCCCCTTCCCGACGTGGCGGGGCTTGCGGGACTGGCCCCCTGGATCGGCAGGACCACCTACGTTCCCCGGGGCTCGTCATTCGAGGCACTTGTCAGCGGCGCCGCCTGCCTGCTGCGCTCGCCCGCGGGATTCGTGCGCGGGCTGCGGACCGCGCTGAAGCTGGGAGGGCGGATGGCGCGCGGCGCGCACCTCATGGAAGTGTTCTTCCTGGCGCGCCGGATCCGGCGCAGCGGCGCGCGCCACATCCACGCACAGCACGGTGACTACCTGGCCGACGCCGCCATGGCCACGGCCGCCTGCCTCGGGCTGCCCTTCTCGTTCACCGGGCACGCCAACGATCTCTACACGAATCCCGGCCGGCTGCGCGAGAAGATCCGCGCCGCCACCTTCGTGGCCACCTGCACCGGGTTCAACGAGCGCTACATCAAGGGGCTCGGCGTTGACCCGGGCAAGGTGCGCCGCGTCTATCACGGCGTGGACCTGGAGCGATTTGCCTTCGGCAAGGCGGCGCAGCCCGACCAGCTCGTCTGCATCACGCGGCTCAAGGAAAAGAAAGGCTTCCCTTATCTGCTCGATGCGCTCGCCTCCCTGAAATCACAAGGCAGGCCCTTCCAGCTCAGGATCTATGGGGAAGGGGATCAGCGCGCGGCGATCGAAGCGCGCATCGTCGAATTGGGCCTCGCTGATGAAGTGTCGCTCATGGGCGCCATCTCCCATGATCGGATCCCCGCAGCGCTGGCCGGATCGGGGACCTTCGTGCTGGCCTGCGTGGTGCTGGCCAACCAGGATCGCGACGGGATCCCCAACACCATCCTCGAGTCGCTGGCCTCGGGGGTGCCGGTCGTCTCCACGGATATCTCGGGGATTCCGGAGGCCGTGCGCGACGGCGAGAGCGGCCTGCTGGCGCCCGAGCGCGACGCGGCGGCGCTGGCGAAAGCACTCGCGCGGATGATGTCGGATGGCGCGCTGCGGGAGCGCTGCGCCCGGACGGGACGGCGCGTCGTCGAAGAGAGCTTCAGCATCCCGGCGACGGGGCGTGCTCTGGCAGCGCTGTTCAGCGAGTCTGCGGCGACTGGCCGGGGCTGATCGCCCGTGAGGCGAGTGACGACAGCAGCTTGTCGTGGATCCCGCCGAAGCCTCCGTTGCTCATGATCAGGACGACGTCGCCGCGGCGCGCCCGCTCCGACAACAGCGCCACGAGCTCCGGCACGCCGCGCGCGGCGAAAGTGGCCGTCACCCCGCCATTCTGGATGTCCTGCACGAGCCGCTGCGGATCGAGGCGGCGCCCCTCGGGGGCCCGCTCGGGATGATCGACCGGAGCAATCAGCACCTCGTCGGCGCCCGCAAACGCCCGCCCGTACTCCTCCTGGAAGACATCGCGCCGCGTCGTGTTGGTGCGCGGCTCGAACACCGCCCAGAGGCGCCCATGTGGATGCCGCGCGCGGATCGCCGCGATCGTCTCGCGCACCGCCGTGGGATGATGGGCGAAGTCGTCGATCACCGTCACCCCGCTGGCCACACCGCGCACCTCCTGCCGGCGCTTCATGCCGGTGAAGCCGGCCAGCCCGGCCCGGATCGCGTCGGCTGACAGGCCCAGGCCGCGCGCCACCGCGATCACCGACAGGGCGTTGCGCAGGTTGTGATGCCCGGTGAGCTGCATCTCGAACGCGCCCAGCGAGGGGCCGTCCTCGAACGCTTCGAAACGCTGGCCCGCCGGGCCGGCTTCGATCGGCCGGCCGCGCAGGCGCGCGGCGGAAGACAGCCCGTAGGGGATCACCTCGCCGCGGCAGGCAGAGGCCAGCTGCATGGCCAGCGGATCGTCGGCGCAGACCACCAGCCGGCCTCCTTCTGAAGCCGGCGGGATCAGGGCGACGAATTTCGCGAAAGCCTCGACGACCGCTTCCAGAGAAGGAAACATCTCGGCATGGTCGTACTCCACCGAAGTCAGGATCCCCGTGCGCGGCATGTAATGCAGGAACTTGGATCCCTTGTCGAAGAACGACGTCTCGTATTCGTCCCCCTCGATGACGAACTCGGGCCCGCCGCCCAGCCGGTACGACCGGCCGGCATCCTGCAGCACGCCGCCGACCAGGTACGACGGGTCGCGGCCGGCCAGCTCCAGCAGCCTGGCCAGCATGCCCGAGGTGGTGGTCTTGCCGTGCGTGCCGGTCACGACGATCGAGTGGCGCTGCGACAGGAAGAAGCGGCCCAGCGCCTGGGGCATGCTGAGGTGCTCGATGCCGGAGGCCAGCAGCGCCTGGGCCTCGGGGTTGGCACGGCCGATCACGTTGCCCACGATGACCAGGTCGGGTTCTGGTGTCAGGTTCGCCGAACGATAGCCTTGTTTGATTGAGATGCCGAGCGATTCGAGCATCGAGGACATCGGCGGGTAGACATGCTCGTCGGAGCCCTGGACCTGGTGGCCGGCTTCGGCGAGGAGGCCTGCCAGCGACCCCATGCCCGTCCCGCAGATCCCTATGAGGTGGATGCGCATGCGCCCCAACATAATGCCCGAACCCGGCACGGTCTATCCCCCGGGGCGGTTTCCCGCCGCCTGCATCTGGTAGCATGACGGTCGATCGGGCAAGGGAGGCGGTATGAAGCTCGAAGGGGGCTGTTTCTGCGGGGCGGTCCGGTATGAGGCGACCGGGGAGCCCAGGAGAGTCACGCACTGCCACTGCATCCACTGCCGGCGCACCAGCGGAGCGCCGTTTGTGACCTGGGCCGAGATGAACGTGAGCGACTTCCGGTGGACGGCGGGGGAGCCGGGCTCCTGCGTCACGCGCCCAGGGGTGACGCGCCGCTTCTGCACGGGGTGCGGCACGCAGCTCACGTATGAGACGGTCGAAAGCCCGAGCACCGTGGATGTCACCGCGGCCAGCCTTGACGAGCCGGGGCTGGTGACGCCGCGCGATCATGTCTGGGCCGATCGGATGCTTCCCTGGATCCGGCTCGACGACGGCCTGCCGCGCTATCACACCAAGCGCGGCACCTGAGCTTCACAGACTCGATGTCTGCCGGCCTCGCGACGGGTCGTTTCTGCGCTCAGGTTGATTTGCGGCAGCGGCCTTCGTCATCCGTCTGGATCGACAGCCGGCAGCATGACGAGGCGGCGGCGCGCGAGGCCTGGGTCGCCGCGCTCGGCGACGCGGCGCACTTTGCAGAGAGCCTGCAGGGCGCCTTCGCCGCCGTGGTCTGGGACGCCGCTGCGGAGCGTCTCGTCCTGGTGCGCGATCGATTCGGAGAAAAGCCCCTCTACTGGACGCGCACCCCCGACGGAATCGCCTTTGCCTCCGAGATCAAGATGCTGCGGGCCGCGGGGATGGTTCCCGATGCGTCGGTTTCTCCCGAGGCGGTCGATGCCTACCTGAGCTTCACCTACATCCCGGCGCCATCGACGATTCACCAGAAAGTCCAGAAAGTCCCGGCGGGCCACTGCATCATCTTTAATGTGCGGGCAGGCGTGGCGGTGGCTCCCGAGTCGCTGCGCTATTTCACGCTGCCCGACAGATCGCGCCAGCGCGCCACTCCGGCCGACATGCTCGAGCGGCTCAGCGAAGGGCTGCGCCGGCGGCTTCCTGCCTCGGGTCCCATCGCGGCCTTCCTCAGTGGCGGCCTGGACTCGAGCCTGGTGGTCGCGCTGCTGGCGCGCGAGGGATTTCGCAGGCTGCCGGTTTTCTCAGCGGGCTTCGCCGACGAGCGCCTTGATGAGTCAGAGCACGCGCTGAGGATCGCGCGGCTCGTCGAGGCCGAGCATCATCTGATCCGGCTCACCGACGTGGATCCGGACCTGGTGGGCCGCGTCATCTTCCAGCTCGATGAGCCGATGGCCGACGCGGCCTGCATCCCCACGTGGCTGCTCTCACAGGAGGCCTCCCGCGCGGCCCCCGTGATCTTCACCGGGGATGCCGCCGACGCGCTGCTGGTGGGCGACCACTGGTTCCGGAGGATGCACCGCCTCGACCACCTCGAGCGGCTGCCGCGCCTGGCGCGCGCCCTGCTGCCGACGCGCAAGCTGCGGCACCTGGCGGCGCTCGCCGACCTGCCGCCCGCCGCCCGCTACCTGCGCATCCGGCAGAAGTGGACTCCCGCGGAGCGCGCGGCGATCTACGCGCCGGATTTCCGCCGGCGGCTTGATGCCACGGCGGCCGATGCCAGCTACCTGGCGGCGCCCGTCGAGTGGAAACGCGGCGGCTCGGTAGAAGCCGCCGTGCGGCTCGACAGCATCCACGGACTGCCCGAAGACCTCCTGATGAAATCCGACAAGATGGCAAGCGCGCATGGTGTGGAGTGCCGCTCGCCTTTTCTGGAGGCTGCCTTCGCGCACTGGGCCGGACGGATCCCCGTCCATCAGTTGCTGGTGCGCGGCCGGGGAAAGCACCTGCTGCGCAAAGCTGCCGAGGCGATCCTGCCGCGTGATCTGATCTACCGGCGCAAGCAGGGGTTCCAGACTCCGGTGGCCCGCTGGCTCAAAGGGCCGTTGCGCGCGCTGGTCGAGGCCGCCTTCGAGCCGGTCTTTGTGCGCCAGCAGGGGATCTTCGACCCGGCAGCGCTGGCGCTGCTGCGCAAGCGCTTCGAGGATGCGGCCCCCTCGCCGGCCCTGGCAGGACAGGTCTGGCAGATCGTCTGCCTGCAGACCTGGTGGCGTCAGATCTTCTGATGCCCGCCGGAGCGCACCCCTCGCGCGCGCGGCTGGCGGCGGGATTCGCCGCCATCTACTTCGTCTGGGGCTCCACCTTCCTGGCGATCAAGTACGCCGTGATGGAGATGCCGCCCTTCTTCATGGCGGGAACGCGCTTCCTGGCGGCGGGGTTGATCCTGTACGCCTGGCGCCGGCTGCGGCACGGCGAGCGGCCCGCGAGCGCCGACTGGAAGGGAAGCGCGCTGGTGGGCGGACTGCTCTTTCTGGGCGGCAACGGCTCGGTCGTCTGGGCCTCCCGGCGCGTGCCGTCGGGGCTCATCGCCCTGATGCTGGCGGCGATCCCTCTCTACATGGTGCTGCTGGATTCCCTGCGCAGGCAGGGGGCGGCGCTCACCGGCCGCGTGATGCTGGGTATCGCGCTGGGCATGGGAGGCCTCGGCCTGCTGATGGAGCCCACTGATCTTCTCGGGGCGGGCAGGGTGGATCCCGCCGGGGCGATCGTGCTGCTGTGCGGATCGTTCTGCTGGGCGCTGGGCTCGGTCGCCTCGCGCTCGATGCGCTGGGGATCCTCTCTGGCCCAGACCGCGGCGATGCAGATGCTGTGCGGTGGCGTGCTGCTCTTCCTGGCTGGCACGCTGGCAGGAGAGCCGGCCCGCCTGGACCCCCAGGCGATCACCGCCCGCGGGATCGCCTGTCTTGCCTACCTCACGCTGCTGGGATCCGTGGTGGCCTTCACCGCCTACAGCTGGCTGCTGTCGGTCACCACGCCGGCGCGCGTGGCCACGTATGCCTATGTCAATCCCCTGGTCGCGGTGCTGCTGGGCTTCACGGTGGCGGGCGAGCCGCTCACCGCGCGCACACTGGTTGCCACCATCGTGATCGTCGCAGCCGTGGCACTGATCATCGGCGCACGGACGCCACAACGAAGCGGGCCGTGACGTTGCGATGATCGCCGGACATCTCTATAGTGGTGCACCCTGCGTCGTCACGCTGCCGCACTGGCGAGGCCATCATCACATGCACCACATGCAGGGGCAGACTCCGCCACGCGCGCCGGGGTTGATGGCCCGGATGCGCGACACCATCCGCGTCCATCATTACAGCCGGCGCACCGGCTCGGCCTACGAGGGATGGGTCCGCCGGTTCATCATCTTTCATGGCAAGCGCCACCCCATGCAGATGGGCGAGCTCGAGATCGCCGCTTTCCTGACGTCACTCGCCGTGCGCGGCCGCGTGGCGCCTTCCACGCAGAACCAGGCGCTCGCCGCGCTGCTGTTTTTCTACGGCAAGGTGCTGCACGTCGAGCTGCCGCGCGTTCACGATGTGGTACGGGCCCGGCCGCGGCGGCGCCTGCCCACGGTGCTCACGCGCGACGAGGTGCGCCATGTGCTTGGACTGATGCCCGGAACGGCCGGCCTGATGGCCACGCTGCTGTATGGTGCCGGCCTGCGGCTGATGGAGTGCGCGCGCCTGCGCGTGAAGGATCTTGATTTTTCCCGCCGCAGCCTCATCGTGCGGGCCGGCAAGGGGGACAAGGACCGCGTCAGCCTGCTGCCTGCGGCTGCCGAGGACCCGCTGCGGCGCCAGCTCGAGACGGTGCGCGCCATGCACGACAGCGACGTGCAGCGCGGCGCCGGCTGGGTGGAGCTGCCCGACGCGCTGGCGCGCAAGTATCCCAATGCCGGGCGCTCCTGGGGCTGGCAGTGGGTCTTTCCCGCCACGCGCTTCTATGTGGATCGGCAGACCGGCCAGCGCCGGCGGCATCACCTGCACGAATCGGTCCTGCAGCGCAGCTTTCACGAGGCCGTGCTGCGCGCCGGCATCGCCCGGCCCGCCAGCCCGCACACACTGCGCCACTCGTTTGCGACGCATCTGCTCCAAGGCGTTGCCTTTCTGCCATGTCACCTTGAGAGGACGGAAGCCGCGGCCGGCTGGCTATCCTGAAAACCCCAGAACCGTCGGGGAGCACCTGCGGAAGCGGCGGATGGACTTGGGGCTAAGCCAACGGAAGCTCGCGAAGCGTCTCAGCGTGGACAAAAAGACGGTGGAGAACTGGGAGGCCAACCGAAGCCTCCCTGCACGGTGGGTGTTGCCCCCAGTCCATGAGTTTCTCGGCACGGTGTCGACAAGACTAACCCGACCGCTCGCAGAAAGCCTTACAGCCTATCGAAGATCACTCGGACTCTCTCAGGAAAAACTGGCGCGTACCCTCGGCGTGCACAGGTGCACTGTCGTGCGGTGGGAGACTGGCAACGCCAATCCGAGCAGCCAACTGCGCAAGCGGGTCGAGTCCTTCCTGGCAAGATCCCGCGGACAAGGCTCGTCGGCTGAGTAGGTGGACTCAACCCGGAAGCCGAGACCCGCGGACTCCGCAGAATGAATTCTTGACACGGCCTCTGATTGGCGCCATTTTATGAGTATGCATATGCACGCGTCTATGCTAGGGTATCGATCATGTCTCGGATGTCTGGTGCAGACGTGCGAACGATTCGTCAGGCTTTGGGACTCACGGCGTCAACCTTCGCAACCGTGCTCGGAGTCCACCCGACCACGGTCCATCGTTGGGAGGCAGCCGGGAAGAATCTAGTTATCATCGAGGGGATCCCGTGGAATGTGCTCCTAGCGCTGCGCCAACGCGTGATAAGCGGACGCGCGGATCGCAAAGTGATCAAGAACGGAGGCCAGGAGGTCGCCAACGCGCTGGTCGTTGGCGGAGTTCTCCTGGCCCTAGCTGCGCTCATCGCGCTAGCAAACGGTGAGAACTGAAGGAGGATGCTCCTGAGAAAAACAGAGCTGGGTTTCTGTCCAAGCTGTCGTCACATGCTTCGGATCGCTGCGCCGGGTCCTCTAAGAAACTGCGGAATCCTGTGTTCTCTCGGAATCGCGGCTGTTGGCAAACGGCCCGATCTTGGCGCGCTCCTGTTGCTTGGCAGCTTGTTCTTTGGAGACGCGGTGGAGCGCTGGATCACGGAGCGCTGTCCGGAGTGCGGGGGACTCCTCCGAATTGCAACAGCAGCGCTCGGTTAGCGGGACTGCATCGCCAGAATAGAGATAGATTGGACCTATCGCAACAAACTCTCGGAATCTTGACTTCAGACGCTCCCGCAGGGACGAAGACGCTTGGTCTTCCTCTTACGTGCTCTGGCCTCTCGTCCGTGCGTACGCGATAGCCGCTGCCGTGAGCGAGCGGATCAAACTACGAAAACTCACCTCTTCGTTCGGCTCGCGATAGACGCCCTTAAGGCCATGCTTGCTGTCGGACAAGATCAAGGCTGCCGCATCATAGAGTCGCTCGCGCACGAGTTTCTGACAGAGCAGCTCATAGCGCTTCCCATAAGATGCGCCACGGAATTCCTCAAAGACCTTGAAGTGCGGTTCCCCGACCGCTACGGGTCGCGTAGAACCTGGGGCCTCTTGAAGCAGCATGAAGTACCCGAGCCACGGCTTCGGCGATTTGCCGAACGCGCCTTCCCGGTATGCCGTCCAGAGGTCCGTCGCACTTCCGATTACTTCCTCAGTGCGGTTATTGAAATTGTTGCCGAAGGACCCCACCTGAGACTTGAACTCAAGCGTGGCAAGGAGGTGGCCATCCGCAACGACGAGGAGGTCCCATTCCTTGGTCGGACGAAAGTAGCCCGGGAGGATGATGTTCTGTTTTTGATAAATCGCGGCTTGAGGAAGACCGCTCTCAACCAGGCAACTGCGGACCAAGTCTATGAATCCCTTAAGCTGGGCTCCACCGGTCACGGCGCTGCGACCGCCGCGGTCCCTCTCGCCGGTACGCTTTCCTTGATTTGCTGATTGACGCTGGCGAGTAAGCCAGAACTGCTTGACTGCGATAGCTATCCGTCGATCAAGATCATTCATGGAATGTGTTGTTTGCCGTCGAGTACCCGGATCGTGGCATTCCCGAACAGGCTCGGTGTCTCGCGTTTCATCCTGAGCTGGGCAAGGTTGAGGTAGTGTGGGTCTACCTCAACGCCGATACTGTTGCGGCCCCACATCGCAGCAGCAAGGTTTGTTGTTCCGGTACCAGCGAAGGGATCGAGCACGGTATCACCGACAAAGCTGAACATCCGAATCAGACGCGCCGCCAGCTCTAGCGGAAAAGGCGCGGGATGCTCCTTGGTCGAAGCGCCTGGCAAGCCATTCCAGATTTGCTGGAACCACTCTCTATGGTTCTCCGAAGAGATAACGCTAAGCACTCGGACGTCAAGAGATGGGCTCCGGTATCCTCCCGGCTTTCGCTCCATCAGAATATACTCGATGTCGTTCTTGATCACGGCGTTTGGTTCATATGGTTTTCCGAGAAAGCTCGATCCGTTCTCGACCTCATAGGCGGCATTTGCGATCTTGTGCCAAATGATCGGTGCAAGGTTGCCAAACCCGAGTCTTCGGCAGTGCTCCTGAATCGACGCATGCAGAGGCACGACTGTATGCTGTCCCTTATTCCTCCGCCGCGACAAACAAACATCACCTACGACAACGATGAGACGCCCGCCAGGAACCAGTGCGCGAAAGCACTGCTGCCACACTTCGTCTAATTGTTCCAGGAAGGTCTCGTAGTCTTCGGTGAAGCCGAGCTGGCCCTTTGTCCGCCGGTACTCCTTCAGGGTCCAGTACGGTGGCGAGGTGACCACCAAGTGAATGCTATTGGGTTCGAGGAATCGCATCTCGCGTGCATCGCCTCGATAGAGCCGATGGGTCGAGGGCATTCCCTGTACTGCCGCCTCGATCGGTCTCGTAAGTCCCGGATCACGGGCAATTCGAGGCACGTCCGTTTGGTGGTTCTGGAGCGCACCGATTACTGATGGCACAAAGGAGGAGTAATCACCGCCAGCGGAATTCCCCTGGTCGTCGGTGAGGCTGGTGTGCCGCGGAGCCCTAAGAGCCTTCGTTCTCATATACTTAGAGTATCAACCCCTCTGCATCAGTCAAGGAACTCTTGTCGGTGTGTCCTTGCGCAGACGTCCCAAGCATCGCACGGAGGACTTTGGGCGTGAAGCAGAATCTTCGTGGATCTTGACGCGCCGGCAGCTTCCCCCTTAAAATAAGTAAATGAACATGACAAAAATTCTGCCACATCTGAGCGGGTTGTGCAACCATGGGTAGGCACAAACTTCTCACCCTTGACCGAGTCCTCGGCTCTATCCAGCGTTGGATCACCGCGCACGATACGCCGCCCACATTGGACGAACTGCGGCTCGACCTGGGCGTCGGGTCTACGCGCACCGTGCACCGTTACCTTCGCGAGCTCGAAACCCGGGGCGACATCAGGCGCCGATCAGGTGCTCGCGCTATTCAGCTACTCCGCGCCCCGCAGAGGGGGCTTGAGACAGTCCCGGTCCCGATTGTTGGAGAGGCTCCAGCTGGTCCGTTTATGGTGGCCGAGCAGAACATCGAGGGGTGGGTACGGCTGCCGAAGGACTCCGTCAAGCCATCCTCGGCTAAGTACTTCCTCCTCAGAGTGCGGGGCGATTCGATGAACCGAGCGAAGGTGACAGGCGACCGCATCGAGGATGGTGACCTCGTGCTTGTTCGCCAGCAGCGGACTGCCGATCCGGGTGAGGTGGTCGTCGCATTGGTGGACGGCGAGGCCACGATCAAGCGATTCGCCAAGGGTCCTGGCTACTCCCTGCTCAAGCCGGAGTCGTCGAATGAAGCGCACCAGTCCATCATCGCAGGTCGAGACCTCATCGTTCAAGGTGTTGTGAGTCGTGTCTTGAAGAAGGGGTCCGAATTGCTTGGTATCGTTGAAGGATGAATACAAACATGGGTTATGAAGTTGATTTCCTCCCAGTGGGGAAGGACAAGAGCGGCGACGCGATAGCCCTTCGGTTCGGCAACCTCTTCGGAAGTCGAAGCGAGCAGACGGTTGTCGTCGTCGACGGCGGATTTAGGGATTCCGGCGAAGCCCTGGTCTCCCACGTGAGGGACTACTACGGAACAGACCGTGTGGATGTTGTCGTCTCGACACATCCAGACGCCGACCACGCGAGCGGCCTTGAGGTCGTTCTCGAGAAGTGTAAGGTCGGCTCTCTGTGGATGCACCTGCCTTGGCAGCACACCGACGACATTGCTCGAATGTTCAAAAACGATCGGGTCACAGACACCAGTGTGAGTGAAGCACTCCGGCGATCCCTTGATAATGCCCGTGCTCTCGAAAAGCTCGCGATAGCGAAGGGAATCCCGATAATTGAGCCGTTCGCAGGCGTATCTGATGCCACACGGCACTTTCTGGTCGTTGGTCCCACGGCTCAATTCTACGAGAGCCTCCTGCCGCAGTTCCGAGGGACTCCGGAGCCGAAGCAGGGATCTGGGCTCCTGGAGAAGTTCGTGACGGGCGCACGAGAAGTCATACACAGAATCGCCGAGAACTTCCACATAGAGACTCTCGACGACACAGGCGAGACGAGCGCGGAGAACAACTCGAGTGCGATTCTGCATCTCGCTGTGAACGGACATGGACTCCTCTTCACCGGCGACGCGGGCATGCCGGCCCTCACAGACATGGCCGACCGCTTGACCGCGCTTAACTTCGATTTCTCAGGTGTCAACTTCGTCCAGGTCCCGCACCACGGCAGCAGGCGAAACGTCGGACCCACGATCCTTGATCGCATCATCGGACCAAAGCTCCGGGAGGAGGCGGTGCTCAAGACGGCGTTCGTGTCCGTCGGTACCGAAGGCGCGCCAAAGCATCCGTCCAAGAAGGTGACGAACGCATTCCGGCGCCGCGGGGCCCCCGTCCACGCGACAGATGGGCAGAAGAAGTGGCACTACTACAATGCTCCAGCCCGAAACTGGGGAGCTTCGGTGGCGTTGCCGCTCTACACGGAAGTTGAGGACTGAGACAAGCGATTCATGACCAGAATTCCCTTCACCGTCTACGATTTCTTTGCCTACCTCTCCTCCGGTGGGTTGGTTGTTGCTGCAGTAGATTACACCTTTGGGTATCAGTGGCTACTGCTGCACCGCATCGGCTTGCCTCTCGGACTGCTCCTCACCTTTCTTGCGTACATCTCCGGACATGTCGTGGCGCACTTTTCCTCGTTCTTTCTTGAACAACTCCTCGTGCACCGCCTTCTCAGGTCCCCCTCCCGTTGCCTCCTGGGCGAGGGACCTCCTCAGTACCTTTCGCGCCTGTTCCCCGGGTACTACAGGGCGCTTCCGGCCGTAACACGAGAGCGTATCCGTCAACGAGCCGCGAGCATGGGCGCCCAGAACGTCGCTGGCGAGTCTTTATTCTTGCATGCGTACGCTGTCGTCGCGCGCGATAAGGACTCGCAGGATCGCCTAGATGAGTTCCGTAACCTGTACGGGTTCGCGAGGAACATGACCCTGTCCTTCATGGTCACCTTCCTGGTATTCCTAGCTGGCACATCCTTCCGCGGACTTCCCCCTTCTGGCGTTTGGTCACTTCTGAGTCTAGGCTTCGGCGTCGTCATGCTTTACCGTTATCTCAAGTTCTTCCGGCAGTTCTCCTACCAACTCCTGATCACCTACGCCGAACTACCGCGGCGGCTCGTCGAACAGTCGGCATGAGCAGTGTCCTTCGTGTGATCGTATTTGACGTGGAGCACGGATCCTGCGCCTTCATCAGAACTCCCTCCGGTCACGGCATCCTCATCGACTGTGGCAGGAAGGACAGCTTCTCTCCGGCGCGGTTCTTGGCAAGCGACTACGGCCGCAGTTTGACTTCGCACCAAGGCTTCCCGCTCACGGCACTCATCGTCTCGCATCCGCACGACGACCACATCGAGGATATCCAAAACCTCACACAGCTCCTTCCACCGGCGATCCTGGTTCGACAGTTTTATAGTTGGCCGGAAATCAAGTCCGATCCGAGAGGTGATTACGAGAACCTAGACGCCTATGTTGAGTGGCAACGCCGCTACAACCAGCCAACCGTCATGCCGAGTCTCGGTGCGGACCTCCTCTGCGATTTGCACCTTTCCCCTGAGGACGCCAAGAGAGCCAACGAGGAGAAGTTCATCAACAATTCGAGCATTCCTGTAGTCTTGACTTATAGGGGCCCGGGGTTCCAGTGGCGGTTCCTGTTCGCCGGAGACTTGGAGGTGGATGGTTGGCGAACGCTCCTCGCGAATAACGCATTCCGCACCGCGTGTAAGCACACCGACTTCTTCATTACCGCACACCATGGCCACTCTTCCGGATACACCCCGGAAATCATCAAAGCCTTTCAGACGCGCCCCCTCGTGAACATCGTTTCCGCCCATCGCCGAGACGAGAGCGTCGAGGACGCCTACTCCCGCGAGGAGAACGCACAGGGCGTCACCGTCGGCAGCGAAACTAGGCGCATGTTGTCGACACGGAACGACGGCTCGATCATCATCGATATTCATGACACTGATAAGTACTCCGTCACCTGTGTGAGGTTTCCTGAAAACGAGGACCGGCCGGTAACCTTGGCGCCATGTGCGGATTCTCCTGGAAGGTGATCGCTGATTCTCCTTGAAGCCGATCACTGATTCCGCGGCAAGCCGATCGCCGATTCTCCTGATTCCGATCAGCGATTCTGCTGATCGCGATCACGGATT
>Ga0187894_10000840_pt1 | contig 41266 bp, 38 predicted proteins | sample GBC1701081metaG_FD_136650 | JGI IMG/M metagenome (GOLD analysis project Ga0187894, IMG submission 136650) | White microbial mat communities from a lava cave in the Kipuka Kanohina Cave System on the Island of Hawaii, USA - GBC170108-1 metaG ... | reverse complement strand
TTTCTCCGCTGGGCGGATTCGCTCGGCGTTTTGCCCAAGTCGATGATCGACGACGACCCGCTGTTCACTTCGTTGTTCGTGGCGAACATGGGATCGCTGGGCATGGAGTCCGGCTTCCACCATCTGTGGGAGTACGGCACATGCTCGGGCTTCTGCGTCATGGGACGCATCCGAACGCGGCCGGACGGCAGCCGCTACGTCGTTTGTAACTACACCTGGGACGAAAGGGTGGCCGACGGCCTCGTCACGAGCTTCGCGCTCGCTGCGTTCAAAGAGGGCGTCGAGAACCCGGAGAAACTCCTTTGACCGACCTCTTCGACAAAGTCGCGAGCTACGACCGCGCGCAGTCGCTGCGCGATCACGCCATCTACCCGTATTACCGAGTGGTTTCGTCCGGCCAGGATCCCGTCGTGATGATGAACGGGCGCCCGGTCGTGATGCTCGGCTCCAACAACTACCTCGGCCTCTCCAGCCACCCCGAAGTGAAGGCGGCGGCGGCGGCGGCGCTCGAGAAGTACGGGACCGGCTGCGCGGGATCGCGGCTCCTGAACGGGACGCTGGACATCCACGTCGAGCTCGAAGAGCGGCTCGCCCGCTACATGCGGCGCGAAGCGGTGCTGACGTTCGCGACCGGCTTCCAAGTGAACCTCGGCGTGCTCTCCTGTCTGCTCGGGCGACACGACTGCGTGTTCCTCGACAGCCTCGATCACGCCTGCTTGATCGACGGCGCACGGCTGGGCTTCGGCAAGATCCTGAAGTTCCGGCACAACGACATGCGCGACCTCGCGAAGAAGCTCACGAACGCGCCGGCGGGCTACGGCAAGCTGATCGCGGTCGACGGCGTCTACTCGATGGAAGGCGATCTCGCCGACCTGCCGCGCATCGTCGAGCTCGCGCACGAGCATGGCGCGCGCGTGATGGTCGACGAAGCGCACGGCCTCGGCGTGCTCGGTACGAACGGACGCGGCGCGTGCGAGCACTTCGGCGTCGAGAGCGGCGTCGACCTGGTGATGGGCACGTTCTCGAAATCACTCGCCGCGGTGGGCGGCTTCGTCGCCGGCAAGCGCGAGGTGATCGACTACATCAAGCACAACGCGCGCTCGGCGATCTTCTCCGCGGCGCCCGCGCCGCCGGTGATCGGCGCCGCGCTCGCCGCGCTCACCGTGCTCGAGCGCGAGCCCGAGCGGCGCAAACACCTCTGGGAGAACGTCGACTACATGAAGCGCCAGCTGCCGGCGCTCGGCTTCGAGATCGGGAACCCGGATTCGCCGGTCATCCCGATCATGGTCGGCGAGGACGCGATCGCGTACGAGATGGCGGTGCGGCTTCAGGACGAGGGCGTGTTCGCGAACCCGGTCGTCTCGCCGGCAGTGCCGCCGAACGCTGCGATGATCCGCACCTCGTACATGGCGACGCACACCCGCGCGCACCTCGACACGGCGCTCGACGCGCTCGCGAACGTGGGGCGCCAGCTCGGCGTGATTCGCTGACGCGTTCGCACGGGGCTCCGCTGCCGAGCCGCCGGGCTCGTCACGTGCTGAATGGATGACGCAAACCGCAAGCAGCCGAGCGCCGCGTACGCGGCGCAGCTTGCGCGCGGCGAGGCGCAGCCACGCGAAGCCCGCGAAAGGCGTAGAGCCGTGCTCGTCACGGGCGCGTCGAGCGGGATCGGCGCCGCCGCGGCGGAGCTGCTCTCGCAGCGCGGCTTCCGTGTCTACGGCGCAAGCCGCAGCGCGCGGGCGGACGGCGACGCGATTCGTTGGCTCGCGCTCGACGTGCGCGACGAAGCCTCCGTGCAGCGCGCGGTCGAGAAGATCATCGCCGCCGAGGGCGCGCTCTACGGCGCGGTGTGCAACGCGGGCATCGGCATCTTCGGCAGCGTCGAAGAGACGCCGATGGAGCGCGCGCGCGCGCAGTTCGAGACGAACGTGTTCGGCGTGCTGCACACGCTGCGCGCGGTGCTGCCGCCGATGCGCGCCGCGAAGGCTGGACGGATCGCGATCGTCGGCTCGCTCGCGGCGCGCGCGCCGATTCCGTTTCAGGCGCATTACTCCGCGACCAAAGGCGCGATCGAGTCACTCGCGCTCGCCCTTCACAACGAGGTGCGCGGGCTCGGCGTCCATGTCGCGCTGATCGAGCCCGGCGACATCAACACTGGCTTCAACGAAGCGACCGATTGGGGCGAGGCCGCCGCGCGGAGCGCCTATGGCGCGCCGATCCGGAGTGCCGAGCGCGTGATCCGCGAGTCGCTGCCGAAAGCGCCGGGGCCGGGCGTCGTCGCGAACGCGGTCCTGCACGCGCTCGCCTCGCGGCGCCCGCGCGTGCGCTACCCGGTCGGCCCCGACTCGAAGCTCGTGCCGCTCGGCAGGCGGCTGCTACCGGAGCGCGCGGTGCTGGCGATGATTAGGGCGCACTTCGAGGTGTGAGTCGCGCGCTACTGGATCTGCGCCGACGCGATCAGCTTCTCGACGACCGGCTCGTATTTCTCGAAATAGTGCAGCGTCGGGGCGCGATACACGATCAGGTAGAGCTTGCCGTCCACGACTGCGCCTGCCCCGAAGCCGGATTTCGCGAGCCCGCTCGAGCTCGCCAGCGCGAGGTCGAAGCGGAAGCCCGGCTTCCCCGCGAAAGGCTCCGGCCGAACGCCGAGCAACTCGACCTTGCCGTATCCGATCCGCAGCAGGCTCTCGACGGTCAGCTCGGCGACTTCGGACGCGGCCATCCCGCTGCGAAAGAGCGGCATCTTGTCCTTGTAGTTCGCAGGCTTCGCGAGCGACTTCCCATCCTGGAGTCCGCTCACGACCGTGATCGCTTCGATGGCGGGGCCGTGCACGGTCCAGGTTTGTGCGGCGCCGTACTTCATGGCGCTCCATTTGTTCTCGGGCACCAGCCGAAGCCCACCGGAGAGCTTCGTGGGCTTCGCTTCGACGGTGGTCCAGGCCACGCACGCGGAAAGCGAGAACCCGCAGAGCAACAGCACGGGCAAACGCACGCTCAGCATCATGGGGCCAGCTCCTGGATGTATGCATCGACCATTTTGCGGTCGTTCGCCTCGGGCGCGAGCTCGACGTATCGCTGGAAGGCTTCGCGGGCCAGCGGCTTCTCGCCGATTCGGCGCAGCACGAGGCCGAGGTTTCGGTGTGTCACAGGCAGCGGCTCGGCCCCGCTGAGAGCGAGGCGATACTGCGCGATCGCTCGCACCTCGTCGCCCTTGTCTCCGCGTACTCGAAACAGCTCGCCGCGAAAGAAAGCTGCCGTCTCGGGTGAGATCGTCTCGACTTCGAGCAAGCGGTCGAGGACCAGGTTCGTCCGTTCGTGCTTTCGCATCGCGATCTCATCGCTCAGCAGCATCAGGCGGAGCGGCGCGACGACGTTGTCGAACTCCGCGGTTCGCGTGATCCGCTCGTTCTGCTCCGTCAGCAATCCCTTCGCCTGCTCGGCCATCTCGCGAAGGCGCGTTTCCGGCGCCGGGTGGCTCGCGAAGAAGCCTGCCATGCCGAACTGCTTGTCTGCCTTCGCTTCGCGCGCGATGCCGTCCCATATCTCCGCGACCTCGCGCGGGTCGTAACCCGAAGCTGCGATCCGCCGGATGCCGATCGCATCCGCCTCGGCCTCCTGTTCGCGGTTGTGATGCATCAAGGTGCCCATCCCGATGATCATCGCGGTGTTGGCGGCCGCGGGGACGATTCCGCCGGTGAGCAGCGTGATCGCCATCAGGGCGTTCGTGGTGGTGCGCGCTCGTCGGAAGATCGAGAGTGTGTGGCGCCGCTGGTAGTGGCCGATCTCGTGGCCCAACACCGCAGCCAGCTGCGCCTCGTTCTGCACCCGAATCAGCAGGCCCGACCAGACGACCATCATGCCGTTCGGCGCCATCGAAGCGTTGAAGTCGGGCTGCCGCATCACGTAGACGCGCGTGGCGGAGCAGTACTCCGCCGCGATCCGGCAGATCACGTCCTTCAGATAGGCGTCGAGCTGTGGATCGTGGATGCGGTCGCCCGAGGTCGCGATGCTCTGCTCGACCTTCGCCATCGTCATCCAGAAGCCCGCTTCTTCGGAATCGAGCGGCGGCGAGTCGCCAGGCTCGATGTCCGAGAGCGGAACGCTCTGGCACGCGAGCGCGGCCAGCGCGAGCCCGATCGAGAGCTGGCGAATCAAAGCGGGAAATCCTCGAAGAGGTCCTCCGCCGTCTTCTCGGCGGCCTCCGCCTCCCGCAGGTCGCCCGTCTCCGAATAGAGCCGGTTGAACCAGACGACGTTTCCCGTCCTCAGATCGACGAGCGATGCGAATGCGTTGCGCACGCCCGTGCCGACGGGGATGTAGACGCCCGTGACGGCGGCAATCATCACGGCTCCGACGGCCGCCGCCTTGCGTCCCGCGGTCGCGTAGCTGTCGCGGACGTAGACGAAGAGCGCGTAACGCGTGCCCGTTTCCGTCGCGAGGCTCTCGACGCTGCTGCCCAACGACCAGTCGAAGCCTTCCTTCAGCGTAGGCAGAATCTGGTTTTGCCCGTTCGCGCCTCCCGCCTGGAACTCGTAGATCGACGCGCCAATCGTCTCGTGCAGCTTGAAGAGCTGGAGGTGGGGGCTGTCGGCAGACAGCAAGCTCGCGTCCGCCTCGACGACGCCCGCGCTCTGTTTCCCGACGCGCGTGCCGATGGATTTCCGAAGATGGCCTTGGGCCGCCAGCGTCCAATCCGCGCGCGGCGAGGTCACCCCGCCCGCCGCGAGCTCGAGCAGCTCCACGTCGAGCGGCATCAGCAAGATCTTGCTGCCCTGCGCGTCGAACTGATGCGGAATCGTCGGCTTGAGCACCTTCGTCATCGTGCAGCCGCTCGCAAGCACCGCGATCGCGACCGCCGAAAGAACAGCTGCTGCTCGGCGCACGGGAATCCTCCCCGCGCGCAAGCTATCACGGGTCAACTCATTAAGGGATTCCGCGGCTTCGTAAAATCGTCGTAATCGCTCGGGCTGGCGAGCGTCGCGCCGCGGCCGAGCCTCCCATGATCGGGTTAGTCCGCGTTCCACGCGTAGTTCACCTGGATGCCCCAGGTCCGCGGCGGGCCGAAGTTCGAGATCGTGCTGCCGGTGGTCGCGTTCGGTGCGTGGACGGTGACGTAGTCCTCGTCGCCGATGTTTTCTACGAAGGCCTGGAAGCTGAGGCCCGGCAGCAGGCTGTCCGGTGCGGTCCAGATCGCGCGGAGATTCCCGATGGAGTAGCCCTTCTGCTTCGCGAAGGCGTTCTCGAATACGGTGTGGAACTGCGTGTCGGTGAACGAGTACTCCCCTCGCAGTGTCAGGTCGCCAGCGCCGCCGAGCACGAAGTCGTACTGCGCGGCGAAGCCGACCTTCCAATCGGGCGCGCGCGGGAGGGCGTTGCCCTCGGCGTTTTGGCACAGCTCGGCGGGGTTGACGGGATTGGGGCACGGAATCGTGCCGAGGTTCGATGCGAGCGGGTCGTCGACGATGAACGTTTCGAACTCTGCGGTGAGATAAGACACCGCCAGGTCGAAGCGGAGCGGCTCGATCGGCACCCACGCCGCCTCGATCTCGACGCCGTAGGTCTTCGCGTCCGCAGCGTTCTCGATCACGGCGGCGTTGTTGATGAACAAACGCGCCTGATAATCGGTGTAGTCATTGTAGAACGCGGACACGTTGAGACGTACGCGATTGTCGAGCCAGCTCGTTTTCGCGCCGGCTTCGTACGCGTTCACGAACTCCGGGTCGTAGGTGTTTCCGCAGAGACCGACGTTGTAGCCGCCAGATTTGAATCCGCGGGAATAGAACGCGTAGATCAGGAGGTCTTCACCGAGATCGAAGTCGACGCCGAGCTTTCCGGTCGGCTCACTCCACTCTTCCTCGGAGCGCAGTCCAAGGCAGCCGGTCGCCCCACTCGGATCGAGATTCAGTACCTGAGAGTGAATGTCGACCTTTTGATCCTTCGACCAGCGGAAGCCGGCCGTGATGCGCAGTGACTCCGTCAGCCGGAAGGTCTCCTGCGTGAAGAGCGCCCAGCTCTTCAGATTTTGGTCGAGAGCGAACTCCAGGAACGGGACCGGCGTGCTGGCGCCGGCGAGGGTCGTCCCGAACAGCGCGAGGCAATTCGACGGATTCGCAGTCGTCGGGCCGGTCGGGGTGGGAGCGCAAGCGGGAATGAAACCGCTGAAGAGCCATTCGTAAGTGAACTGCAGATCCGGGAGCCGGTAGCGGTAGACCTCGAAGATGTCGGACTCGTAGTAGAAGAAGCCCGCAATCCACTCGAGCTGCTCGCCGAACGCGGAGCCGGACAGGTTGATCTCCTGCTGCCACTCCTCGTTCTCCTGCTCGTAGTCTCCTTCGAGCAGCCGCAGCGAGACGCCGTCGTTGTTCAGCGGATTGAGATCCTGCTCCATGTCGAGGTAGCCCGAGATCCACTTGAGGCGCACGGCGTCCGCGAAGTCCCAAGTCAGCGTCGCGTTCAGGTCCCAGCTATCGCGCGTGTACTCCTGATCCCCGTCGTAATTCACGTTGCGAGGGTCGGGCTTCGAGAACGGAACCCCGGCAGGAATGCCCGGCAGCGGCGGCAGCACACCGCCCGGGTCGGTCGCGCTGATGAAGAGCGGGAATGCCGGAACGTCGAAGGTCTTGATGAAGGGCGGTCCGCCGTAGTCACTGTCGATCCAGTTGAAGCGCAGATCGATCTCCAGCGTTTCGCCGGGAGTGAGCACCGCCGCGAGCTTTGCCTGCTTCGCGTCGGCGTCGTCTTCTTCGTTACCGGTCAGCGAGTTGTCCGTGTAGCCATCGCGCGCGTCGTAAGCGAACGCGCCGCGGACGCCTAACAAGCCCGGCGCGAGCGGCGCGTCGAGCGCGGCGAACACCCGCCTGCGGTCGTAGCCGCCGTACAGCGCTTCGCCTTCGAAGGCGTACGCCTCCCCGGGCAGCTTCGTGATCACGTTGAGCGCGCCGCCCGTCGTGTTGCGGCCGTACAGCGTGCCCTGCGGCCCGCGCAGCACCTCGATGCGCTCGACGTCGAAGAACAAGCCGGCAGAGGAAGTAAGGCCGCCGCGGTAGACGCCGTCCTGATAGAGGCCGACTCCGGGCTCGGCATCGATCGTCGAGGCGTCGACGCCGATGCCCCGCATCGTGATCTGTGCCATGTCCGCGATCTCGCCGTAGACCAGCGCCGGCGCGATGAACTGCACGTCGTTGAAATCCTCGAGGCCCTGCTGCTCGATCGCGTCGCTCGTGATCGCGGTGACCGCGATCGGCGTCTCTTGCAGGTTCGTCTCGCGCTTCTCCGCGGTGATCGTGATCTCCTCGATGCCGCCTCGCTCTGCCTCGGGCTCCGGCGCGGCGTCCTGTGCATGGACGGGAGCTGCGAGCCAGAGCGGTGCAGCGACGAGGATGGCTAGAAACCGGCGCATTCGGGCCTCCTGGTGACGAGCCCGAGTCTGTTCCAGGATTGCGCATGAATCAATCGAAAATCCTGCGCAAGCTGAAAGCGCCTACGCGCTCTGTGCGTAAGCTCGCAGTGCTCCAACGCTTGGCGAGATACCGTCGGTTGCTCATTCCTGGAGACGCGCGATGGCCTACGAGATCAAGCGCTTCCCGCACGCCGGCACGATCGACGCGGATGGTCACATCCTCGAGCCACCGCAGCTCTGGGAGGACTATCTCGAAGCGAAGTACAAGCCACGCGCACTGCGCATCCGCGTCGACGACGCCGGCTTCGAGTATCTCGAGATCGACGGCAAGCCGAGCCGGCGTTCGCGCAAGGGCTCGCTCGGCCTGTTAGGGGCGATGGGCGACGAGGACATGACACCGCGCCCGGATCGGCGCTACGCGGACGGCTTTCCGTACGGCGCGGCTGACGCGAAGCAGCGCGTCGACTTGCTCGACCGCGAGAATCTGGAGAAGGCGCTGCTCTATCCGACGCTCGGCTTGTTATGGGAGTGCGAGCTGACGGACCCTGAGCTCAGCCTCGCGTACGCGCGCGCCTACAACCGCTGGATCGCGGACCTGTGCCGCGATACCGGCGGCCGGCTCGTTCCGATCGCGCAGCTCACGCTGCTCGATCCGGAAGGCTCCGCCGTGGAGCTCGAGCGCGCGGTGAAGGACGGCTGCCGCGGCGCCTGGGTGAATCCGTTCAACCATCTGCGCGTGCCGCACGGGCACGACCGTCACGACGTGCTGTTCCGCAAGGTCGCCCTGCTCGACGTGCCGTTCGCGATCCACCCGACTTTCACGCCGCTCGAGAGCGAGCCGGCAAATTTCGATTGGCCCGGCACCTCGCGCGGCCTCTCGGACCTGATCCGACTGCGCGCGCTGATGCAAGAGGCGCTGTTCTCGTTCTTCGTGCTCGGCAGCTTCGAGCGTTTCCCGGCGCTGCGCGTCGGCGTGCTCGAAGCCGGCTCCGGCTGGGTCGGCGCGATCCTCGATCGCATGGAGGCCGTGACGCGCGCGATGAGCCGGCGCAGCGGCGGCGCGCGCATCGGCGCGGCCGAGCGCTTCCGCCGCAACTGCTTCGTGTCGGGTGATCCCGACGAGACGGCCGCGCCGCTCACCTTCGATCACGTCGGCGCGGACTGCTTCATGTGGGCGACCGATTATCCGCATCCCGATCACCCGCACACCTGGGTGCCCGATCTCGAGCAGCTCGTCGCGAAGCTCTCGCCCGAGACGCGGCGCAAAGTGCTCGGCGAGAACGTACGGCGGATCTACAAGCTGAGCTGATCGAGGAAGTAGCGGTGATGTTGCGGAGGTCGGCGCCGGAGCGGTGCTTGGCGGATGCAGCCGGCGGCTTCGCCGCGGCTGATCCGCTGTCGTGCCGTCGTGGCACTTGGTGCGGTGACTCGAGAATGAGCGGCGGACTATGACCTCCATGCGTTTCTGGACGATGCTGCCGCCTTCGCGTTCCGCGGCGAAGACGGTGCAGGCCGCGCGCGATGCGGAGGCGCGCGGGCTCGAGGGCGTATTCTCGATCCAGCTCGGATCGAATCCGTGGGTGCCGCTTGGCGCGGTGGCGGCGACCACGTCGCGCATTCGGCTCGCGACGGGAATTGCGCTGGCGTTCACGCGCTCGCCGTTCGAGACGGCGCTCGCCGCCCTCGATCTCGACGCGCTGAGCGAGGGGCGCTTCACGCTCGGGCTCGGCACCGGCGTCGCATCGGCCCACGCCGAGCATTATGGAAGCGCGTATGCGCAGCCCGCTGCGCGCCTCGCGGAAGCGCTGCGCATCATCAAGCTCGTGCTCTCCGGTGATGCGCGGAAGCACGGCCGGTTCGACGGCACGTTCTGGCAGCTCGATTTCTCGCGGCTCGGCCTCGCGAAGCCGCTGCGCCCGAATCTGCCGGTGTGGATCGCGGCGCTGCGCGAGCCGCTGGTTCGCGTCGCGGGCGCGCACGCCGACGGCCTGATCGGGCACCCGTCGTGGTCGCTGCGCTGGGCGAGCGAGCAGCTGCGCGGCCCGTTCGCCGCGGCGCTGCGCGCATCCGGCCGCGCTCGCAAGCAAGTCGAAGTGAACCTCTGGCAAGTCGTCGCGCCGAATCCGGATCCTCGCGAATCCGTGCGCGACGCGAAGGCGCACGTCGCGATCTACGCCTCGATCGCGCAGTACGAGAGCTACTTCGCCGCGCACGGCTTCGCCGACGAAGCCCGCGCGCTCGCCGCCGCAGCCGCCGCAGGCCAACGCGATCTCATCGATCTCGTCCCCGACGAAATGGCCCGCAGCTTCGTCGTCTGCGGAACGCCGGCCGAAGTCGCAAAGCAGCTCGAGTCGCTACGCGACATCGCCGACTCACTCTGCCTGCAACCTCCACCCGTCGCCGGCGACGCGCGCAGGGCTTACGAAGCCCGCATCGCAGAAACGTTCTACTAGAGCGCATCTCACAAAACCTCGAACCACGCGCCCCTACACCGAAGAGTGACGGGACTGCGCCTCGACGGCGCAGTCCCGTCACCACCTCACCTCCACCTACGTGTCGAGGACGCACCAGCAAGAGCCGCGCGGGCGGGCGGGGGTCGCGGAGCGAACCCCAGGCGTGACCGCGCGCAAACCCGAAGCGCATCGCCCACAACCCGAGCCGCCGCACTGCACACCTCATCGCGGTCACGCGGGTGAGCGGAGCCGAGCCCCCGCCCACCCGCGCGGCGGAGCCACGATCGAAGGCTGCCTAGTAGGCCCGCGGCAACCCCAGCACATGCTCCGCAATGAAATTCCGCACCATCTCATTCGAAATCGGCGCAATCCGCGAAAGCCGCGACTCCCGCCAATACCGCTCGACATGAAACTCGCGCGCATACCCGAACCCACCGAACGTCTGCAGCGCGACGTCACAAGCCCGAAACGCCGCCTCACTCGCACGTAGCTTCGCCATGTTTGCGAGCGGCCCCGCCGGCTGCTTCGCGTCGTACGCCCAGGCCGCCTTCTGCCACAACAGGTCCGCCGCCTCTAGCTCCGAGAGACAATCCGCGAGCGGATGCGCGATCGCCTGGTTCTGCCCGATCGGGCGCTCGAACACGATGCGCCCCTTCGCGTAGCGCGTCGCCACCTCGAGCGCGCGGCGGCCGATGCCCACCGCTTCGGCCGCGATCACGATGCGCTCGGGGTTGAGGCCGTCGAGCAGGCAGTAGAAGCCGCGTCCCACTTCGCCGACCACGTCGCTCGCCGCGACGGGCAGATCCTGGATGTAGACCTCGTTCGAGTTCACCGCGTTGCGGCCGAGCTTCGGGATCGGGCGGATCTCGACGTGGCGCGGATCGAGATCGGCGAGGAACAGCGTCATGCCATCGAGCGGGCGCTTGCACTCCTCGCGCGGCGTCGTGCGCGCCAATAACAAGATCTTCTGCGCCTGCTGCGCCTTCGAGTTCCAAACCTTCTTGCCCGTCACGAGGAAGCCGTCGCCAGCGGGGCGCGCGAACGTGCGGATGCGGCTCGTGTCGGTGCCGGCGTCGTCCTCGGTGACGCCGAAAGAAACGTGCAGCTCGCCGCTCGCAGTCGGCGGCAGCACGCGGCGCTTCAGCTGCTCGCTGCCGTGATGGATCACCGGGCCCATGCCGAAGATCGAGAGGTGCAGCGCCGAAGCCGCGTTCTGTGCGCCCGCGCTGTTCGCGACCGCGTTCAGCAGCACTCCGGCGTGCAGCGTGCCGAGGCCGGCGCCGCCGTATGCCTCGGGCACGAGCACGCCGATCCAGCCGTTCTCGGCAAACGCGCGATAGAACTCCCACGGAAACTCGTGCGCCTCGTCGCGCGCGCTCCAATAATCATCGTCGAAGCGTTCGCACAGGCGCTTGGCTTCGGAGCGGATCGATTCGAGCTCGCTGCCGAGCGAGAAGTCCATCGCGAGGGCTCCCAAACGGCGCCGATGCTAGGCCGGCGTGCGCCATGGCTGCGAATGCGCGCCCAGCGAATCAGCGGCGCTGCGTCAGCTCCGCGAGCTCCTGCGGCGGCCGCGCCGAGGCGGTCCAGCCGCCGTCGACGATCACGGTGGTGCCGGTGACGAAAGACGATTCGTCGCTGGCGAGCCAGAGCGCCGCGTGCGCGATGTCGCGCGGCTGTCCCGCGCGCGCGATCGGCTGGACGCGCTTCAGCTGCTCCTCGACCAGCGCGGGCGAGAGCGGCTCGGGCAGCGCCGGGTTCGCCCAGATCAGCGGCGTCAGCACGCCGCCCGGGCAGATCGCGTTCGCGCGAATTCCGTGCTCGGCGTACTCGACCGCCGCGACCCGCGTCAGCTGCACGACGCCGCCCTTCGCCGCACCGTAAGCGCCCTGATACTTCATGCCGAGGTGCGCCGAGACCGAGGCCGTGCTGACGATCGAGCCGCCGCCGGATGCGATCAGGTGCGGCACCGCGTACTTGATGCCGAGCCACACCGCCTTCAGATCGACCGCGACGATGCGGTCGAACACGTCGTCGGGCGTCTCGTGAATCAAGCCCTCGCCGCCGCCGATGCCCGCGTTGTTGAACATCACGTCGAGGCGGCCGAAGCGCGCGACCGCCGCGTCGATCAGGCGCTTCACGTCTGCGCCCCGGCTCACGTCGGTCTCGAGCGCGATCGCGCACTCGCCGAGCGATTTCGCGACCGCCTCGGCGCGTTCGGCTTGCACGTCGCCGATCGCGACGCGCGCGCCCTCGGCGACGAAGAGCCGGGCCGACGCCTCGCCCATGCCCGACGCGCCGCCGGTAATCACCGCGACTTTGCCTTCCAGCCGGCCCATCGTCCGCCTCCTGGTGGTCCAAGTTTGCGTATCAATATAGAATAATCTTATCGCAAAGTTGAACCAGACTAGAATCCCGTGATACACAACGCAGATGGAGGACGCACGATGAACGAGCAAGAGCGCCGCAATCTCGAGACCGTGAAGCGCTGGGAGGAGACCTACAACTTCGATGTCGAGAAGATGGTCGACGAGGTCTACGCCGCGGACTGCGAGGTGATCGACATGTTGCGTGGCGTGACGCTGCGCGGGCGCGAGCAGCTGCGCGTCTTCGAGCGGCGCATGCTGGAGCTCGCTCCGCAGCGCCGGCTGCGCGTGCTGAAGGCGGTCGCGAGCGGCGATACCGCGGCGCTCGAGTGCGAAGGCATGTTCCCGGGCGCGACGTTTCCGGCCTGCGTGTTCCTCGTGTTCGATGCGCGGGGCCAGGTGATCTCGGACCACAGCTACGCCGGGGATCCAACAGGGAAGGCGAACCAGATTCACGCCGAGAGCTCTCGCTGAGCAACGGATGAGCGGTGAGCGTGTCGCGGTCGTCGGCGCCGGCATCGCCGGGCTCTCGTGCGCGCTCGCGCTCGGCGGGCGCGGCTTCGCCGTCACGTTGTACGAGCGCGACGCCGCGCCTTCCGCTGCGCGCGAGCACGCAGCCGCGACCGCATCGCGCAGGCGCGGCGTTCCGCACGCGGTGCACCCGCACTTCTTCATGGGCCGCCTGCGCGAGGCGTTTCGTACGCGGCATCCCGAGCTGCTCGAGCAGCTCGTCGCCGCCGGCGCAGGCGAGGGGCGCTTCGAGGAATCGCTGTACCCGCTCGCGCGGAGTCATTATGTCCCGCGCCGGATCGATGCGGCGCTGACATCGATCGCGGCACGCCGCACTACCTTCGAAGCGGTGATGCGCGGCTACGTCAGCCTGCGCGGACTCGCGCGCATCGAGAGTGGTGTTCGCGTTGCAGAGCTGCTGGTGGCGCCCGGTTCGCCAGCGTGCGCGCGTGGCCTGCGCGTGGTGCGCTCGGACGGTGCGAGCGAGCAGGTGGATGCGGACGTCGTGATCGACGCCTCGGGTCGCAGCGGCGAGCTCGCCGCCGAGCTGCGCGCGCACGGGGTCGCGCTGAGCGAAGAGCATCACGACGCCGGGATTCTCTACTTCACCCGGCACTATCAGCTGCAGCCGGGCCGCGTGTTTCCGCATGCGCACGGCCTGCCGGGCGTGTTGTTCGCGGATTTCGTCGTCGGCGCGCTGCCCGCCGACGCGGGCGCCTTCACGGTGACTTATCAGGTGCAGCGCGACGATGCGCAGCTGATTGCAATCGTGCGCGAGCCGCACGGCTTCCAGGCGCTCGCGATGCAGCTACCGCTGATCGCGCGCTGGGTCGCTCCCGAGCAGGCGCGGCCGACCAGCGAGGTGTTCGGCTTCGGCCTGATGGACACCTTCTGGCGCAGCCTGCTCTCGCGCGGCGAGCCGCAGCTGCTCGGACTGCACTTCGTCGGAGACACCGCGGTGCGCACCAACCCGCGTTACGGCCGCGGCTGTACCTGGTCCTACGTCGCCGCGGAGCTGCTCGCGCAGGTGCTGCTGACGACGCGCGATCCGCGCGAGCGTGCGCTGCGTTACGAGCGCGGCCTCGAGCAGGAGCTGCGCGCAGATTGGCGCACGATGCTGGCGATGGATCGCGCCTCGCGCGCGCGCTTCGAGGTCGCCGCCGGGCTGCGCCCGGCACGGCTCGGCGACCGCGCGCGCGAAGCGCTGAGCGCGCTGCTCGACGAGGCGCAGCTCGCGGATGCAGACTTCTTTCGCGGCATCTGGGCCGGTTATCACGGCTTCACCGGGATGTCGGCCTGGCTGCGCGACCCGCGCGCGTGGCTCGGCCTCGCGCGCGGCGCAGTGCGCCGGCTGCGCAGCCAGAGCGCGCTCAGCGAGCGCGCGCGGAGGCCGACACGCGCGCAGATTCTGCGGGCCGCACCGGTGCAGGTCGCTAATTAGTCCAGCCCAGCTGTGGAGCACTCTCGCCCGTGCAGGAAGTTCCGAGACTCGACGAGCTCGACCATTCGATCATCGATTCTCTCAAGCAGGACCCCCGCACCACGAACCGCGCGCTCGCGGAGCGCCTCGACGTCACGGAGCAGACGATCGCCGCGCGCATTCGGCGGCTCGAAGACGCCAATCTGTTGCGCGTGCTGGGCGTGCTCGACGCCGCCGCCGCCGGCTACGGGCTGTTCGTGATCGTCGGCATCCAGGTGGCGGGACGCGCGCCGGAAGAGGTCGCGGAGGAAGTCGCGGCGCTGCCGAGCGTGAACGGCATCAACTCCTGCTTCGGGGGCTTCGAGCTGATGGCCGCGCTGTATGCGCGCGACGAGCGCGACCTGTTCGATCAGCTCGAGCGCAACATCGGAGCGATCCGCGGCGTCGAGTAGCTCGAGTCGTTCCTCGTGCTCGAGCGCGTTCAGCATCGCACCGATTGGGCGCGGCTCGACCGGCTCGCGCCGCGGCCGCTGCCGAAGAACGAAGACGGCCCGCTCGATCAGCTGGACCGCTCGATCGTCGAGCAGCTTCAGGACAACGCGCGCACGAGCCTGCGCGAGGTCGGGCGGCGCCTCGGGCGCTCCGAAGGCACGATCCGCGCGCGCGTACGGCACCTCGAAGAGGCCGGGCTGTGCCGCATTCAGGCGGTGACCGACGTCTCGATCGGTCCGGGCGCGAGCTCTGCCTGGATCGCGATCAAAGCGCGGCGCGGCGCAGTGCGGCGCGTCGCAGAGGCGATCGCGAAAGCGCCGGAAGCCGGCTTCGTCGGCATCACGCTCGGGCGCTTCGACGTGATCGCTCTCGTCAGCGCGCCGGGCCGCGCGGAGCTCTCGCGCCTGATGTTCGAGAACGTCGCGCTGCTGGCCGGCGTGCAGAGGCTCGAGGCGTGGGAAACGCTGAACGTCACGAAGCACGATTTCCGGATCGCCGATCTCTCGGTGGCCGCGAAGAGCAGCGCGCGCGCGCTGAGACGCACGGGCCGGCGCAAGCCGCAGCGCACCTAATCACTCGCGGCAGATCTCTCGCCGGTGCGCGAGCTGCGGCGGCCGGCTCACGAGAAGCGCATGCCCTCCATCCCGTCGGCGCGCCACTTGCGGATCAGCTCGTGGAACTCGATCGGCCCGCCGCCGTACTGCTCGTCGGTGATGCCGCGGCCTTCGCCGACGCGGCCCTCGTTGTTGTAGTAGCCGGGCGTGCACTCGCGCTGGAACGCCTGAATCAACAGCGCCTTCGCGCGGATCGTCTCGACCCAAGCCTGCTCCGCTTCCGCGCTCGGCTCGATGCACTGGGCGCCGCTGCTTTCCGCGGTTCGCAGCAGCGTGGTGATGTGCTCCGCTTGCTCGTAATGCATGTGCGGGAAGTTCGCGGTGAAGCCGTTCTGCGTGATCCCCATGTGGAAGCAGTTCGGGAAGCCGTGGCTGGTGAAGCCGTGCAGCGTGCGCAGGCCGTTCGCCCAGTGGTCGGTCAGCGTCTTGCCATCCCGGCCGTAGATCTCGAAGCCCGCGCGGCGCGTGTAAGCGGTCCCGACCTCGAAGCCAGTCGCGAAGATGATGCAGTCGACCTCGTACTCGACACCGTCGAAGACGAGCCCGCGCTCGGTGATGCGATCGACGCCGCGGCCGCGCGTATCGACCAGCGTGACGTTCGGGCGATTGAAGGTGGGCAGGTAGTCGTCGTTGAAGGTCGGCCGCTTGCAGAACTGCCGATACCAAGGCTTCAGCGCCTCTGCGGTCGCCTTGTCCTTCACGATCGAGTCCACGCGCGCACGGACCTGATTCATCTTCTTGAAGTCCGCGAGCTCGAGCAGGCGCGCCATCTCCTCGGGCGGAAGCGCGCTGCCGCGATTCACCGGCGTGATCGTGCCGAGGTTGCGGATGATGTCGGTCCAGCCGTCGGAGACGAGATCGACCTCCTGCTGCCCGCCGGTGACGAGCACGTTGAAGTTCTCCATGCGCTGCTTTTGCCAGCCGGGCTTCAGCGTCTTCGACCAGGCGGGGTCGGTCGGCTTGTTGCCGCGCACGTCGACCGAAGACGGCGTGCGCTGGAACACGACCAGCTGCTTCGCGTGCTGTCCGACGTGCGGCACGCACTGAATCGCGGTCGCGCCAGTGCCGATGATCGCGACGCGCTTGTCGGCGAGCTTCGTCAGGCCGCCGCTCGAATTGCCGCCGGTGTAGGCGTAGTCCCAGCGGCTGGTGTGGAAGGTGTGACCGCGGAAGCTCGCGATGCCAGGAATCCCGGGCAGCTTCGGCCGGTTCAGCGGCCCGTTCGACATCACGACGAAGCGCGCCTTCATCCGGTCATTGCGGTTCGTCGTGACGATCCAGCGCCGCTCGGCGTCGTCCCAGCGGATCGCCGAGATCTGAGTCTGGAAGCAAGCGTCGCGATAGAGGTCGAACTTCTCGCCGATGCGCCGCGCGTGCTCGAGGATCTCCGGCGCGTACGAGTACTTTTCGCGCGGGATGTATCCCGTTTCCTCTAACAAGGGCAGGTAGATGTACGACTCGATGTCGCACTGCGCGCCCGGGTAGCGGTTCCAGTACCAGGTGCCGCCGAAGTCTCCGCCCTTCTCGATCAGGCGAAGATCCTGAAGCTCCGGCACGCCGGATTGCCGCAGCCGCGCGCCGATCATCTGGCCGCCGAAGCCGCCGCCGATGATGAGCACCTCGATCTCGTCGTGCAGCGGCGCTCGGGTGAAGCCGGGCGCGACGTATGGATCGTCGATGTAGCGGCTGAAGTCGCCCTTCACCTCGACGTACTGGTCGTTGCCTTCGGGACGGATGCGCTGATCACGCTCGCGGCGGTAGCGCGCGCGAAGAGCATCGGGGTCGAAGCCGAGCTCGGACGTCTGCGGCACGGCGGTCGCTTCGGACATCGAGAGCCTCCTGGTATGGCCAGAAAGTTAAAGTATGCGCATGAGCGGGCGCAATGGACGGCGCAAACTTAGACGCTAGCTGCGCGGGAAGTCGATCACCGCGCCACCGTCCAGGATCAGCGTCTGGCCGGTGACCCAGCTCGCGAAATCGCTCGCGAGGTACGTCGCCGCGGCCGCGACGTCCTCGGGCTCGCCGAGGCGCTTCATCGGGTAGGCCTTCGCGACCTGCTCGCCGCGGCCGCCTTCCCAGAGAGCGCGCGCGAAGTCCGTCTTGATCAGGCCGGGGGCGAGCGCGTTGACACGCACTTTCGGCGCGAGCTCCGCTGCGAGCTGCTGCGTCAGGTAGACGAGCGCCGCCTTCGTCACACCGTAAACGCCGAGCGCGCCGCTCGTCTTGAACGCGCCGACCGAGACGATGTTGATCACGCTGCAGCCGCCCGCGCTCTGCTTCATCGACTTGCTCCACACCGCCTGCGTCCAGGCGAGCGGCGCGGTGAGATTGGTCGAGAGCGATTTCTCCCAGCGCGGCAGATCCACGTCGATGGTCGGGCCGGCGTAGGGATTGGTCGCCGCGTTGTTGACGAGCACGTCGATCTTGCCGAAAGCGCCGAGCGCAGCCTCGATCACTCCTTCGCGCGACGCGGCGTCTCCGACGTGCCCCGCGGCCCAGCGCGCGTCGTGCCCGATTTCCTTGGCGGCTGCCTCGCACGCTTCGGCCTTGCGGCCAGTGATCATCACGCGCGCGCCGGACGCCGCGAACGCTTTCGCGATCGCGAGCCCGATCCCGCGCGAGCCGCCGGTGATCAGCGCCGCCTTGTCATCGAGCCGGATGTTCACGTTCGTTCGACTCCGTTCGCCTTCGGCTCACTGCGCGCGGCCTGCGCCGCTTCGCGGCGCTGGTCCGCTTGCTGGAGCAGAGACCTTCCGAGGTCGACGCAAGCCGAGAGGCACTTGTGGATGTTCATCGTAAGCGCACTGGCATCGTTTCGAGGCCGACGATGAAGTTCGCGGGACGCATGTGCAGCTCGCCCTCGTCGAGCGCGATGTCGGGGAAGCGGCGCAGCAGCTCCTCGAACAGCACGCGCAGCTCGAGGCGCGCGAGGCTCGCGCCGAGGCAGTGATGCGTGCCGAAGCCGCCGAACGCGACGTGGCGGTTCGGGCTGCGCGTCACGTCGAACTCGTCGGCGCGCTCGAATGCGGCTGCATCGCGGTTCGCGGAGGGATAGAGCAGCAGTAGGCGGTCGCCCTCGCGGATCTTCTGCCCGCGCAGCTCCGCGTCGCGCGTCGCGGTGCGGTTCATGTTCTGGATCGGGCTGATCCAGCGCAGCATCTCCTCGACCGCGCTCGGGATCAGCTTCGGATTCGCGACGAGCTTCTTCTGCTGAGCGGGGCGCCGTAACAATTCGAGCAAACCGCCGGTCATCACGTGGCGCGTCGTCTCATCGCCGCCGATCAGGATCAACAGGCTTTCCTGCAAGATCTCGTCGTCGCTGAGGCGATCCCCTTCGACTTCCGCGTGCGCGAGGATGCTCATCAGGTCGTCGCGCGGCCGCACGCGCCGCTCGGCGAGCGAGCGCGCTGCATAGGCGAAATAGCCGTTCACGACTTCCCGCTGATGCAGCCGGCGCGCCTCGTCGCTCTCGATCTTCTGCGATTCTCCGCCGCCGAGCATCTCGTCGGACCAGAGCAGCAGCTGCTCGCGATCCTCGGGCGCGACGCCGAGCATGTCGCCGATCACGACCATCGGGATCCAGCGCGCGACCGAGGCGACGAAGTCGCAGCGGCCGGCCGGCTCCACCTCGTCGAGCAGCTCGTTCGTCAGCTTGCGCAGCATCGGCTCGTGAGCGTCGACGCGCTTCGGCGTGAAGCCACGGTTCACGAGGTTGCGACGGCGTTTGTGCAGCGGATCGTCGAGGTTGATCATCGACGGAATCCACGAGCCGCGCTCCGGCCGCGAGCTCTTGCCCGAACAGAACGTCTCGGCGTCGCGCGAGACCGCCATCACGTCGTCGTAACAAGCGAGGCCCCACAGCCCGCCGTCGGCCGTGTCGTCCCAATAGACGGGGGCGTTCTCGCGCAGCCAGCGGAAGTGCGGGTGCGGGTCGAGATAGAAGAAGCGGTCGAGCAGGCGGACGTTCGGGTTCGTCGGATGATCGGGCACGGGCGCTCCGCAGCAGGCAGCGCGCCAGCTTATCCCGATCTTTCCGAGCTCCGCTCGCCGTCGGCTCGCTGCCGCTTCGCGGCGCTGGACGGCACGCCGTGGGGCGAGCTCCGCTCGGCTCCGCCTCGCTGCGCGCCGTCTGCGCGCTTCGCGGCGCTGGACGGCTTGCTGGAACCTCCGCGTCGGTGGCTTCGCGTAGCTCGGCGGTTCTGTCTTCGTCTCTGCGCTCGCTTCGCGCCTTCAGTAGCGGGCTGCGAGTGGCTCCGGACGCTGCGACAGCGCGCCGCCGCCGAGCGCGGCGATGCGTGCCCGCGCTTCGGCAACGTCGTCGAGCTCGAAGACGCGCAGCTCGCCGAGGTGCGAGCTCAGCTCGACCCCACGCTCGCGCTCGACGGCGCGGATCGCGTCCGCGAGCTCGTCGCCCTCGAAGCGGATCACCTCGACCTCGCCGCGGCGACCGCCGGGCAGATAGATCGCGCCGGTCGCGAAATCGACAGCGAAGGCCGCGATGCCCGGAATCAGGAAGAGCAGCAGGCCGAGACCGTCCATGATCGCGACCGCCGGATCGATGCGGCCGTGCTTCTGCCCGCGGCGTTCCGGATAGAGAATCGTGCCGCAGGCGAGCTGCGCGGAGAGCGCCAGCAAGAGGCAGTACGCGGTTGCTCGGTGGATGCGCGGCATGGGGGCCCTCCTTCGTGTGTGGCCGGTTCGGCCTGGATCGGCCCACCGCCCGCATGAAGAGAGGGCTCAACGCTGGTCGGGGAGCTGGTAGCGCTCGGCTGCGAGCGCGCTGCGGATGTTCTTCTTGTCGATCTTGCCCGTCGAAGTGAGCGGAATCGCGTCGCGGAACAGCACCTCGTCGGGCAGCTGCCACTTCGCGAAGCGGCCTTCGCAGTGCGCGAGCACTTGCTGCTGCGTGACGCTGCTGCCCGGCGCGCGCACGACGATTGCGATCGGCCGCTCGTCCCACTTCGGGTGCGGTACGCCGACCACGGCCGCCTGAGCGACGCCCCGGAACGCGCAGATGTGATTCTCGACATCGACCCAGGAGATCCACTCGCCGCCGGACTTGATCAGGTCCTTCGTGCGGTCGGTGATGATCAGATACTCCTCCGGATCGATCATCGCGACGTCGCCGGTCAGCAGCCATCCATCGCGAAACTTCGTCGGCTGCGGATTCTTGTAGTACTCGGCGGCGATCCAGGGCCCGCGCACGGCGACCTCGCCGATCGACTTGCCGTCGTGCGGCAGCGGGCGGCCGCTCTCGTCGAGGATCGCGAGGTCGATCCCCGGCACGACCTGCCCCGCCTTCGCCTGGTTCGCCGTCTGCTCCTCGGGCAGCGACTTGCGCTGCGAGCGCTTCGCGATGCGGCGTGAGAGCGTCACGAGCGGGTTCGTCTCGGTCATGCCCCAGCCCTGGATCATCTCGACGCCGTACTTCTTCGCGTACCACTCGATCAGACTGACCGGCGGCGCCGACCCGCCGCAGGTCATGCGCGTCAGCGAGCCGAGGTCGAAGCCGGGGTTCTGTTCCAGGAACCCCCTAACACCTTGCCAGATCGTGGGCACACCGAGCGAGATCGTCACTTCCTCGCCGCTCATCAGCTCGACCAGGCTCTTCGGATCCATGAAGCGGTGAGGCATTACGGTCTTCGCGCCGAGTGTGAGCACGCTGAACGGCGCGCCCCAGCCCATCGCGTGGAACATCGGCACGATCTGCAGCAGACAGTCCTGCGCAGAGAGGCCCATCGAGTCGGTCATGCACTGCGCCATCGTGTGCAGGTAGGTCGAGCGGTGCGTGTAGAGCACGCCCTTCGGATCGCCGGTGGTTCCGCTCGTGTAACAGAGCGCCGCGCCGGCGTTCTCGTCGAACAGCGGCCACTCGATCTCCTTCGACGAGCGCGCGATGAATTCCTCGTAATCGACCGCGCCCGGCAGCGAGGACTTCCACGCGCCAGCGCCGGGCTCGCTCGCGATGATCACGCGCTTCACGCTCGGCATCTTCCCCGCGAGCTGCTCGAGCAGCGCGAGATGGCTTTGGTCGACTACGATCACCGCGTCTTCCGCGTGGTTGATGATGTACTGCAGCTCGCCGAGCGCGAGCCGCAGGTTCAGCGTATGCAGCACGCAGCCCATGCTCGGGATCGCCTGATACATCTCGAGATGGCGATGGTTGTTCCAGAGCAGGCTCGCGACGCGATCGCCTTGCTTCACGCCGTCGGCGCTCAGCGCGTTCGCGAGCTGCGCTGCGCGCGCGCGCGTCTGAGCCAGCGTCTGCCGATGCAGACCGTTCGGCAGCTTCGTCACCACCTGCTCGTTCGGCGCGATCCGCGCGCCGCGATCCATCAGGCGCGAGAGCAGAAGCGGCGTGCGTTGCATCGTCATGTTCGCGACCTCTCCGGAGCGGGGACGTTCCTTGCGAAGTTACGAAACTGCCCGCGGGTGGAGCACCTTACGCCCTCGAAGAACGTCCCGGCAGAGCCGGTGGAGTGGCGGATGGATTCCGGCAAGGCGAGCAGAACCGCGATCTTGACCGCGGCCGCCAGAGCGGCGCACTTCCAGGTGCACGGCGGCGAGCCGATCTTCCGCGACAGGTTCGCGCTCGCGCTCAGCGGCGTCCGCGATGCCGAGGCGCTGCGGGAAGCGCAGCAGCGCTGGCTTCCGCTCGACGCGCGGCGCGTCTGCGCGTTCTTTGCGCTGCGGCATCGCTACAGCGAGGACCGCCTCCGCCTCGCGCTCACGCGAGGCGTCCGACAAGTGATTCTGCTCGGCGCCGGGCTCGACTCGCTCGCGCTTCGAGAGCCTCGGCTCGTCGAGCGGATCGCATTGGTCGAGATCGATCATCCGGATACTCAGCGCTGGAAGCTCGCGCGCCTCGAGACGCTCGGCCTTTCTGCGCCGGGCGTCGTCTATGTCGCAGTCGACTTCCAGCGCGAGAAGCTCGAGCAGCGCCTCGCCCTGGCGGGCGTGCCGCTCGACGTGCCGACGTTCGTCGCGTGGCTGGGCGTCACGCAGTACATCGGCGGCGGCGCGCTCCGAGAGACGTTCTCGTTCGTCGCCACCCGTCCGCCGGGCTCCGAGATCGTGTTCGATCCGATTCTCGAGCCCGCCCTTCTCGAGCCAGCAGAGCGCGTGTACTCCGAGATCGCCGCGCAGCGAAGCGCAGCGTTCGGCGAGCCGTGGATCAGCTACTTCGAGCCCGAGGCGCTCGAGCGCCGGCTGGCTGAGCACGGCTTCCGCGAGGTCGAGCGCCTGACGCCGGAGCTCGCGGCCGCGCGCTACTACGGAGGTCAGCCGCAGGGCGTGACGCCGCTGCACGCATGGCAGATGGTCTCCGCCGTCGTCTGACACTCACCGACGAGAGGTTCGAGATGCCTTCGTTCTCAGCACGCTGCGCCGCCGAACGCCCGCATGAGATCGCGCTGCGCGACGGCCGCTGCGCCCTCGGCTGGGCACAGCTCGACGAGAAGCTGAACCGCGTCGCGAACGCGCTCTACGCGGCAGAGCTCGGGCCGAGCCGGCGCATCGCGGTGTTCTCCGAGAACGGCGCCGAAGTCGTGCTCGCGCACATCGGCGGGCTCGTGGCCGGCTGCTCGACGGTCCCGGTGAACTTCCACCTCACTGCCGACGAGGCGGCCTACATCCTCGAAGATTCGCGAGCGGAGCTGCTGTTCGTCGGCCCCGAGAACGCGCGCGCCGGAGTGGAAGCGGCGCGCAAAGCGGGCGTCCCGCGCGTGGTCGGCTGGCGCTGCGAAGGCATCGCTGGAGTCGAGCCCTTCGATTCATTCCTCGCGGCAGCGTCGCCCACCGCCTGCCGCGAGGATCACGCCCCGCGGCCGAACCTTCTGTACACGTCGGGCACGACCGGGCGGCCCAAAGGCACCGAGCTCCCGCCGACGATGTTCGCGGCGGGCAAGACGATCGCGGAGCACATCGAGCGCCTCGCGCAGTCGGCGTTCGCGCAGGCCGGCGGCCCGCACCTGATCGTCGGCCCGCTCTATCACACAGGTCCGCTGAACGGCTCGCGCTCGCTCGCGGGCGGCACGCCGCTCGTGATCCTCGGCCGCTTCGACGCCGAGGCCGTGCTGCGCGCGATTCAAGAGCAGCGCTGCGCGTCGAGCGTGATGGTGCCGACGCACTTCGTGCGCCTGCTCCAGCTGCCCGACGCGCTGAAAACGAAGTACGACCTCTCTTCGCTGAAGCTGATCACGCACACCGGTGCGAAATGCCCGGTCGATGTGAAGCGCCGCATGATCGAGTGGTTCGGTCCGGTGCTGCTCGACGCTTACGGCGCGACCGAGGTCGGCACGACCTGCTCGATCAACAGCCAAGACTGGCTGCGCTTCCCGGGCTCCGTCGGCAAGCCGGTGCCGCCGTTCGAGGCGCTGATCGTCGACGACGAGGGCAAGGAGCTACCGCCTAACAAGGAGGGTCGGCTCTACTTCCGCGACGCCACCGGCCGCGGCGTCGTCTACCACAACGACCCCGAGAAATCGCGCGCCGCGCACCTGCGCCCCGGCGTGTTCACGCTCGGCGAGGTCGGCTACGTCAACGAAGAAGGCTTCGTCTTCATCACCGACCGCTTCTCGGACATGGTCGTCTCCGGCGGCGCGAACCTCTATCCCGCGGAAGCCGAGCAGGTGCTGATCAATCACCCGGACGTCGTCGACGTCGCGTGCATCGGCATTCCGCACGCGGAGATGGGCGAGCAGATGATCGGGCTCGCGATCCTGGCGCCGGGCGCGCGCGTCAGCGGCGAGGAGCTCGTCGCTTGGTGTCGCGAGCGGCTCTCGCACTACAAGTGTCCGAAGCGCATCGAGCTGGTCGCCGACCTCGGCCGCACCGCCGCCGGCAAGATCAACAAGAAGAACCTGCGCGAGCCGTACTGGAAGGACGCGAGGTCCTGAAACGCACCGCGCGCGCTTGCCGTCAAGCGCGGCGCCAGACGATCGCGAAGCTCACCGGCACGTCGCGAAGCGCGGCCCACTTCGGCTTTTGCGCGATCCAATCCTCGTCGATCACCTGCTCGTGCATCTCGCTGAGGCGAAAGCCCGCCACGAGCGCGGCTTGCACGTGCTCGGAGAACAGGTGGACGTGGGTCTCGATCGCGAGCGGGTCGCCGGCCGCGTCGTCGAAATGCGTGGGCATCCCCGACTGCATGATGAAGAACGGATGGAAGCCGACGACGACGTACGCCGCGCCGGGACGCGCGATGCGCGCCGCCTCGCGATAGAGCGGCGCCAGCTGCGCGAGGTGCTCGTCCACGAGCACCGTGGTGATCAGGTCGTAGGTCTCCGCGGGGAGCGGGGTCGACTCGACGTCCGCGAGCTCGAGCCGCTCGAACACCCCGCTCGCGCGGGCGCGCTCGAGCATCTCGGGCGTCAGGTCGACGCCGTCGATCCGCTTCACGCCGCGCCGGGCGAGCCATCGACCCGTTCGCCCGGTCCCACATCCGAGGTCGGCGGCGCGTTCGACCCGAGCGAGCGGGACCGTCTGCACGCGCTCCAGCAGCCGCAGGTCCATGTCCTGCTTGACGGTCGCCTCGTACGTCGGCGCCCAGCGGCGATAACCCTCGCGCGGGGACAGCGTCGCGTAGCCGCGCCGGTCGAACGACTCGAACTTGGGCATGAACGCGATCCTAAACGACCGCTCCGCAACGAAAAGGATTGTGGCGGCGCATCGCCTGGGATTAGGGTTGCCGGAGACTGGAGGTCTCATGGACTGGCAGAAGCTGTTCTTGTCTTTGGATGGACGCATCAGCCGGCAGCCGTTCTGGATCGGATCATTGATCCTGGTCGGCGTGAACATCGTCGCGAGCCTCGTATTCGGGCAGGGCTTCCTCGCCGCCGTGGCTGGGCTCGCGTTGCTCTATCCATCGGTCTGCGTCTCGGTGAAGCGCTGGCACGATCGGGGCAAGTCCGGCTGGTGGGTGCTGATCGGCCTGATCCCGGTGATCGGTTGGATCTGGACGCTCGTCGAGTGCGGCTTCCTGCCCGGCACCTCGGGCGGGAACGAGTACGGCCAAGATCCGCTCGCGACGAGCTCGGGCATCGCCTAACAAACGGCGCGCAGCCGCGAGCCGGGGCTGCTAGCCGACGCCGCCGCCCGCCACGACGAGATGCGCGCCGGTCGTGTAGCTCGACGCTTCGCTCGCGAAGTAGAGCGCCGCGCCGACGATCTCTTCCGCCTGCCCGCCGCGTTGCAAGAAGATGCTCTGCTTCGCGCGCTGCTCGAACGCGGGTAGATCCCACGCCTTCGAGATGTCCGTGAGGAACGGGCCGGGGATGATGCAGTTCACGCGCACGCGCGGGCCGAAGTGGTGCGCGAAGCCGACCGTCATCGCGTTCACGGCGGCCTTCGAGCCGGCGTAGGGAATGATGCCGCCGGTCGGATGCAGCGAGCCGTTGCTCGACACGAAGATGATCGAGCCCGTGCCGCGCTCGACCATGTGCTTGCCGAGCAGCGCCGTCAGGCGAAACGGCCCCTTCATGTTCACGCCGATCACTTTGTCCCAGAGCGCCTCGCTGACATTCGCGACGTGGTCGTAGAGCGGCGACATACCGGCGTTGTTGACGAGCACGTCGACTCGGCCGTAATGAGCGAGCGCGCTCTCGGCGAGCTTCTCGTTCTGCGTCCAGTCGGAGACGTTGCAGGCGACCGCGAGCGCGTTGCGGCCGGTCTCCTTGCGCACCTGCTCCGCGAGCGTCTCGCAGCTGTCCAGCTTGCGGCTCGCGATCACCACGTCTGCGCCCGCGCGCGCGAATGCGAGCACCATCTCCTTGCCCATGCCGCGGCTGCCGCCCGTCACGAGCGCGACCTTGCCCGAGAGATCGAAGAGCTGATTCGCGTCGCGCATGCGGCCTCCTGCTGCGGACTTGCAGCGTACCTCGGCTCGTCGCGCTCCGACGATCCGTGCCTGACCGGGATCGAGATGCGCCCGCAGCGAAGCAGGCGTTAGGTTGGGGCGAAGGAGAACAGATGAAGCGCTTCGTCGCGTTCGCGCCCGGCCTCGCAGCCGTGCTCTTGCTCTCGGCCGGCTGCGAGCGAGCACACGCGCCGGCGCCGCAGGGCCCCTCGCCCGAGATCGCGAAGCGCGCGGTCGAAACCTTGCTGCCAGGCCTCCAGTTCGGCGCGAATCCGGAGCTCGAGACCTTCCGCGAGGTGCGCGCGGTCGACGTCGCCGGCGCCCACTTCGTTCCCGGCGAGAACCAGTGGACCGTCCACTACTGCGCCGAGTACACGAACTTCGCGAGCGACGCGCCGCAGCGGCGCTGCGACCGCAACGTCGCTGTCTACGAGCTCGACTCGAAGAAGTGGGTCGGCTTCGCGAGCGGCGCGGGCACGCTCTATCGCTGGCAGGTGATCGAAGACGCGACGACGAAGTCGGACGCGAGCGCTGCGAATGCCACGTCCGCGCCCGAAGCCGGCGCCGGGCCCGGCGAGCCCGCGCAATGAAGCGCGCATCGCTCCCGCGCACACACGCGGTTCACGGCTTCGCGCTCGCTTGCGCGATCGCCGTCGCAGGTTCCGCAGCCGCGGACGCGAGCCCGCCGGCGGTCGCCGGCAAATGCAGCGTGCAGTTCTTCGCGACCTCCTCGCTTCACGACTTCGAGGGGGAGGCGCCCTGCTCGCTGCTCGCGATCGAGCCGCCGGATGCGAGCGGGCGTTACGCGGCGCGCGCGCAAGTCGAGATCGCGCAGCTGAAGACCGGAATCTCGGCGCGCGACCGCAAGATGCGCGAGATGTTCGAGGCGAAGAAGTTCCCGCAGATCACCGCGACCTTCGCGGAGCTGGACGCGGGCGCGATCCGGGCACGCGCCTCGAACGCCCTGCCCTTTCGCATCCGCGTTCACGGCGTCGAACGGAACGTGGCGCCGAAGCTTTCTCGCTACGCCGAAGAGGCGGGCAAGAGTGCACGCTTTCGTGCCGAGTTCGACCTCACGCTGCGCGAGTTCGGGCTCGAGCCGCCGGTCGCGATGGGCTTCATTCGCGTGAACGACGAAGTTCACGTCGTCGTCGACGTCGAGCTCGCGGCGAGGCCGCCGGTGCCGAGGCCGCGCGACGAGGCAGCGGGCAGCTGATCGCGAGCGCGGCGCGTGCCGGCTCGCGCCGCGACGCGTAGCTTCGCTGCTGTCCTGGCGGGGGCCCCGGAGTCTGGATGCGAATCGCGAGCGTCGGCTGCGCGCTGCCCGAGAACTACTACGACCAGGATGCGCTGCTCGCGGCGCTCGCGCAGATTTGGGAGGGGCGCTTTCACAACCCCAAGCGCCTCGAACAGATCCAGCGCAACACGCTGGTCGGCGGTCGCCACCTTGCGCTGCGCGCGGAGGAGTATGCGAGCCTGCGCGGCTTCGGCGACGCGAACGCAGCGTATCTCCGCTGCGGCCTGGAGCTCGCGGAGCGCGCGATCCGCGAGGCGCTCGCGCGCGCCAAGCTCGAGCCACGAGACATCGACGCGATCTTCGCGCTCTCGGTCACCGGCATCGCTGCCCCATCTCTCGACGCGCGGCTGATCAATCGGCTCGGCTTGCGCAGTGACGTGAAGCGCACGCCGATCTTCGGGCTCGGCTGCGTCGGCGGCGCCGCCGGCATCGCGCGCGCTGCCGACTACGTGCGCGCCTTTCCGCGCGAAACCGCGCTCGTGCTCTCGGTCGAGCTGTGCAGCCTCACGCTGCAGCGCGACGACGCCTCGATGGCGAACGTGATCGCGAGCGGGCTGTTCGGCGACGGCGCCGCGGCCGCGCTCATACGCGGGGCCGAGACGGACGGGCGCGGACCGCGCGTGCTGGCGACGCGCTCGATCTTCTATCCGAACACCGAGCGCGTGATGGGCTGGGATGTTACGGACGGCGGCTTTCGCGTCGTGCTCTCGGCCGACGTGCCCGCGATCGCGGCTGGGCTGCGCCCGGACGTCGAGAAGTTCCTCGCCGACCAAGACATCTCGCTGCGCGACGTCGGCGTCTTCATCTGCCACCCGGGCGGGCCCAAGGTGCTGGAGGGAATCGAGAGCTCGCTCGCGCTGCCGAGCGGCGCGCTCGCACGCTCGTGGGAGCACCTCGAGCGCGTCGGCAACTTGTCGAGCGCGTCGGTGCTGTTCGTGCTCGGCGACGCGCTCGAGGAGAAGCCGGCGCCGGGAACGCTCGGCCTCCTGCTCGCGATGGGGCCGGGATTCTGCAGCGAGCTGGTGCTGCTGCAATGGTGACTGCAGCGCAGCTCGGAAATCCTCCGGTCGCCGGGCACGCCGGACTCGGTCCGGATTTCTGAGATGCCCTCTTCGCAGGCCGCCTACCTCGCGCTGCTCGCGCTCGTCGCGCTCGAGCGCGTGTTCGAGCTCCGGCTCTCACAGCGCAACGCGGAGTGCGCAGTCGCGCGCGGCGGGATCGAGCTCGGCCGCGAGCACTTCGCCTGGATGCGCGCGCTGCACGTCGCGTTCCTCGTGGGCTGCGCGCTCGAGGTGACGCTGCTCGGCCGCGGCTTCGACCCGCGCCTCGGGCTCCCGATGCTCGCGCTGGTGATCGCAGCGCAGGCGCTGCGCCAATGGGCGATCGCGACGCTCGGCTCGCGCTGGAACGTGCGCGTGATCGTCGTCCCCGGCGAGCCGGTCGTAACAACAGGCCCTTACCGCTGGCTGCGCCATCCGAACTACGTCGCGGTCGCGCTCGAAGGCGTCGCGCTGCCGCTCGTGCACGGCGCGTGGCTCAGCGCGCTTCTGTTCAGCGCGCTGAACGCGTGGCTGCTGCGCACGCGCATCCGCGTCGAAGAGCGCGCGCTCGCCGAGCACTGCGCTTACGAGGCACGGCTCGGTGCGCGGCCTCGCTTCATCCCGCTCAGGCGTCCGTTGTGAGCGACGTGTTCGACGAGCTCGCACAGCTCGTGCGCGAGCAGCTTCGGCCGCCTGTGCCGCTGACGCCCGACACGCAGCTCGTCGCCGATCTCGCGCTCGATTCGATCGAGCAGCTCGATCTGGTCGTCGCACTCGAGAACCACTTCCGCGTCGCGCTCGAGCCGGAAGGCGAGGCTGAGATCCACACGCTCGGCGAGCTGGCCGCGTGGGTCGAGCGGGCGCGCGAGGAGAGCGGCGCGTGAACGACACGCTCGGCTCGCGCCTCGCTGCCGCCGCGCGCGGCGATGCGGCGATCCGCTTCGTCGACGCCGCCGAGCGCGAGACGGAGCTCACGCACGCCGAGCTGTACGCGCGTGCACTGCGCTCGGCAGCGGGGCTCGAGGCTCGCGGCATCGCGCCCGGCGAGCGCGTCGCGATCATCGCGGCAACCGGCCCCGAGTTCTTCGACGGCTTCTTCGGCGCGCTGCTCGCCGGCGCGGTTCCCGTTCCGCTCTACCCGCCGGTGCGGCTCGGCCGGCTCGCGGAATATCACGAGCGCACGGCTGCGATGCTGCGCGCCGCGCGCGTGCGGCTCGTGCTCGCCGACAAGCGCACACGCCGCGTGTTAGGGAGAACCATCGAGCGAGCGCGTCCGGAGCTCGGCTGCGAGCCGCTCGACGAGATTCAGGCGGCTCCCGGCGAGCCGCACGTGCACGATCCCGACGCGATCGCCTTCATCCAGTTTTCATCGGGCACCACGCAGGCGCCGAAGCCAGTGGCGCTGACACACCGCCAGGTGCTCGCGAACGTCGATGCGATCGCGGGCGAGATTCTCGCGGCGTATCCGGAGAGCGAGCGCTTCCGCCACTCCGCCGTGAGCTGGCTGCCGCTCTATCACGACATGGGACTGGTCGGCGGCGTGTTCACCTCGCTGTTCTCCGCGCGCAATCTCTGCCTGGTCCCGCCGGAGCTCTTCATCGCGCGGCCAGCCCTCTGGCTGCGCGCGCTCTCGCGTCAGCGCGCGACGATCAGCCCCGCACCGAACTTCGCGTACGCGCTCTGCGCGGAGCGCATTCGAGACGATGAGCTCAGCGGCGTCGATCTCGGCGCATGGCTCGTCGCGATGAACGGCGCAGAGCCCGTGACACCCAGCGTGCTCGCACGCTTCGTCGAGCGCTTCTCGCGCTACGGACTGCGCGAGGAGGCGCTGACTCCGGTCTATGGCCTCGCGGAAGCGACGCTCGCCGTCACCTTCAGCCCCCTCCGCCAGCGCTTCGCGGTACGCCGCTTCGATGCGCGCGCGTTGCTGGAGGAAGGGCGAGCTGAGAGTGCGGGGCCGGAGGGCATAGCGAGTGTCTCGCTCGGCCCGCCGCTTCCTGGCTTCGCGATCGAGATCTGGGACGACGCCGGTAACGCGCTTCCAGAAGGCCGGCTCGGGCGCGTGCTGGTGCGCGGCCCGTCGATCATGCGCGGCTACGACGGGCAGCCGGAGGAAACGGCGCGCGCGTTGTTACGGGATGGCTGGCTCGATACCGGCGACATCGGCTTCCTGCGCGGAGCCGAGCTTCATCTGCACGGACGTGCGAAGGACCTGATCATCGTGCGCGGCCGCAATCACGCGCCGCAGGACATCGAGCACGCGCTCGGCGACGTCGCCGGCGTGCGCGTCGGCTGCTGCGCCGCCGTCGGCGCGCTCGCGGAGAACGATGCGGGCGAGGCGCTGTGGCTGTTCGTCGAGCGCGCGCGCGGCGCACGCGAGAGCGATGGAGCGATCGCCGAAGCCGTGCGACGCCAGGTGCTCGAACGCTGCGGCCTCCACGCAGAGCGCGTGGTCGTGCTCGCGGCGGGCACGCTGCCGCGCACATCGAGCGGCAAGATCCGCCGCAGCGAGACGCTGCGCCTGTATCGCGCCGGCGCGCTCACACCGCCCGCACCCGTCTCGCTGCCGCGCCTCGCGCTCGAGCTGGTGCGCTCGGCACGGGCGCATCTTCGGGCAAACGCCGCCGCCGGCGGCGGCGGCGACGGCGGCGGCAAGCGAAGCGCGCAGCGAGCGCCAGCGAGCGGAGTCGATCGGGCCGGAAGCGCGCAGCGAGCGCCAGCGAGCGAAGTCGATCGGGCCCGAAGTGCGCTCGATCGAGATCGGCGCGCCCCCGCGTCCGAAACGCCCCCCGGCGATGCGTAAGCCAGCTTCTGACATCGGCGACGCCGACGCGCTGATCGTCGGCGCTGGGCCGGCGGGCCTCGCGACTGCGATCGGGCTCGCGCGCCGCGGGCTCTCCGTACTGGCGATCGAGCAGCGCAACGCGCCGCTCGACAAGGCGTGCGGCGAAGGAATCATGCCGCCCGGCGTGCGCGCGCTCGCGGCGCTCGGCGTCTCGCTCGCGCAGCTGCGCGCCGCACCGTTCGCGGGAGTGCGTTTCGTCGACGGCGAGCGCGAGCTCTCCGGACGCTTCGCGACCGGCGCCGGGCTCGGAGTGCGCCGCACCGCGCTCTCGGCGGCGCTGCTCGGCGCTGCGGAGCGCGCCGGCGTCGAGACGCGCTTCGGCTGCGCGCTCGAGGCCTGGGAAGAGCGCGGCGAATGCGTGCTCGCCGAGACTTCTCAGGGAACGCTGCGGGCGCGCGTGCTGGTCGGCGCGGACGGCCTCGCGAGCAGCGTGCGCGCTCGCGCCGGCCTCGGGAGAGCGCCGCGCGGCAGGCGCTTCGGCGTGCGCCGGCACTTCCGGATCGCACCGTGGAGTGAGCTCGTCGAGGTGCACTGGAGCGAAGGCGTCGAGGCCTACGTGACGCCGATCGCGCACGACGAAGTGGGAGTCGCGCTGCTCTGGCGAGGCGACGGCGGCACCTATCCGGAGCTGCTGGCGCGCTTCCCAGAGCTCGCGGCGCGCGTCGCGGGCGCCGAGCCGACGAGCGAGGCGCGCGGCGCAGGCCCCTTCTGGCAGCGCGCGCGTCGGCGCTTCGCCGGCCGAGTCGTGCTCGTCGGCGACGCGGCGGGCTACACGGACGCCGTGACCGGCGAGGGCATTACGCTCGCGCTGCTCGCCGCCGAATCGCTCGCCGAAATCATCGCGAGCGCTGCTCCGCTCGCGAGCTACGAGCGCGTATGGCGGCGGCTCTCGCGCGCACATCGTGCGTTTGCCGCGCTGCTCGGCTTCGGCGTCGCTCACCCTCGCGCGCGCCGCGCCGCCTTCACCGCTTTGGCGGCGGCACCGCATGCGTTCCAGACGCTGCTGCGCCTCGCGGCGGGCGAGACGCCGGCCGAGCGCGTGCGCTATGCCGCGTCGAGCGCGCCCGGCCGGCCGCTCGAAACCTGATCCTCCCCGGCGATCGGAGCCCAGTGGAACGCCTCGCCGCCGCCAGTCTGCGCCATCCGCTCGTGACGCTCGCGCTCGCGTTGCTCGGGACGCTCGCGTTCGCCGCGGGCATGCCGCGCGTCGGCTCCGACGCGGGCTATCGCGCGTTCCTCGGAGCGCACCACCCCGCGGTGCGGGAGCTGGAGGCCGTAACAACTCGCTTCGGCGGCGGCGCCCCGTTCGCGATCGTCTACTCCTGCCGCGGCGCGGCGCCCTGCACGAGCGTGTTCGATGCGCAGGCGCTGACGATGGCGTACGCGCTCTCGAGCGAGATCGCGCGGCTGCCCGGAGTCGCGCGCGTCGAGAGCCCCGCGACGAGCGTGCTCCTCGCGCCCGAGCTGTTCGATCTACCCCGTGCGCGCCAGCTCGCACCGAACGGAGTGCCGGCCCCGGATCTCCGCGAGCTCGCCGCGCGCGCCGCGCGCGACCCGATGTGGTCGGGCCAGATCGTCTCGCCCGACGGCAAGACCGGCGCCGTGATCGTGCAGCTGGCCGACGCCTCCGGAACGACCGAAGAGCGCGCGGTCGACGGCGCGCGCGCAGCGCTCGCTCCGTTCGAGGCGCGCGGCTTCCATTATGCGTTGGTCGGTGGCCCGGTCGAATTCGTCGTCGCCGGCCGCGAGCTCGACGAGCAAGTGAAACGGCTGGTGCCCGCGATCGTCGCGCTGGTGGGCGGCATCCTGTTGCTCGCGTTCCGCGCGCTCGCGCCCGCCGCACTCGGGCTGGCGACCGCCGGCGCAGCACTGATCTGGACGATCGGTCTGCAGGGCTGGCTCGGCTGGCCGCGCACCAGCTTCTTCCAGGTGCTGCCGCCGCTGATGCTCACGGTCGGCGTTTGTTATGGCATCCATCTGATCTCGGGCTACGTCGAGCGCATCGCCCAGGCTCGGCCGGGCGGCGCCGGCGATCGCCAGCGCCGTGAAAAGTTGCTGCTCGAGACGTTGCGCGACGTCGGATGGCCCGCGTTCTTCACGGCGCTCGCAACCGCGGCGGGCTTCGCCTCGTTCTGGAGCAGCGGCCTCGAGAGCCTGGCGCGCTTTGGCGGGATGGCCGCATTCGGCGTGCTCGCCGCCTTCGCGGCCACCTTCTTTCTGCTGCCGATCGTGCTCGTGCGCATGCCTGCGCACTGGCTCGCGCGGCCGCGCTCGCACGATGCATGGCAGCGCTTCGTGGGCCGCATCGCCGATCACGTCGGCCGCCAGCGCGCCGCGATCTTGCTCGGAACGCTCGCCGCCTGCGCGCTCAGCGTCTTTGGTCTCACGAAGCTCTCGATCGACGCGAGCTTCGAGGAGGTGTTCGGCGAGCAGAGTCAGGTCGTGCGCTGGGCGCACGAGGCGGCAGCGCTGCGCGGCGGCGACACGCTCGAGGTGGCGATCTTCCTGCCGAAGGAGCTGAGCCCGAGCTCGCTCGCGGCGCTGCGCGCGGTCGAGCGCATCGAGCAGCTCGCGGAACCGGGTGCGATCGAGCGCCCGCTATCGATTCTCGCGCCGATGCGGGAGCTCGACGCGCTGGTCCACGAGACACCGCTCACGCTCTCGGGACCCGAGGCGCAGCCCGAACGGCCCGCGCAGCTGTTCCGGCTGATGCGCTCCGAGCAGCCGGGCCTGGTGGCGTTGTTCGCGGCCAGCGCCGAAGGGCGCGAGCCGGCCGCGCTGCGCGTCTCGTTTCAGGGCGAGAAGCTGGCGCAGGACGAGCTGCGCTCGCTCGTCGCGCGCGTGCGGCAGGAAGTGGAGGAGGCGCTGCCGCCGGGTGCACACGCAGTTGTTACGGGGACGCTCGTGATCGTCAGCCGCATGATCGACGAGATCCGCGATACGCAGCTCGGAAGCTTCTCCTCCGCGCTGGCGATGGTCGCCGTGCTCACTGCGGTCTGCCTGCGCTCGCTCCGCCTCGCGCTGCTGGCGATGATCCCCACCACCGTGCCGGTGCTGCTGACGCTGGGCGCGATGGGCGCGCTGCACATCCCGCTCGACATGGCGACCGCGATGGTGGCTTCGGTGCTGCTCGGCCTCGGCGTCGACGAGGCCCTGCACCTGCTCTCGGGCTACCAGCGCCATCGGCGCGCGGGGCTCGCGCGCGAGAGCGCGATGGATGCGTCTCTGCGCGAAGTGGGCCGCGCGCTGTTCACGACGGCCGGAGCGCTCGCAGCCGGGTTCTTGGTGCTGTTCTTCGTGCCGTGGAAGAGCCTGTCGAGCTTCGGCCTCGTGACGGGCGTGGCGATCGGAGCTTCGCTGCTCGCAGACTTGTTACTGCTGCCGGCGGTGATGGGCAGCAGGCCGCCCGCGAGCGCGTAGTGCGTTCGCCGCGGCCTGCTGGCGCCTTCGCGGTCAGATCAGCGTGTCGAGGTAGCCGGCCAGCGCGACCGGATCGACCAAGAGCAGGCTGACCACACTGTTGAAGGCGCCGAGCGGCGCCCGGTTTCCGGTCAGCAGCGTGTCGATCTCGTTCTGGTCGAGCGTCACCGACTGGATGCCGAACTCGACGGTCACTGTGTTGGGCCCGCCGCTGGTTTGGACGTCGAAGATGAACGGGAACGGATTCGCGGCGCCGCCGGGGCCGCCGTCGTAGGTGGGCGGCTGGCCCGGCGTGCCAGGGTCGACGACGGTCGGAAAGTTCTCCGGGGCGCCTTCGAGCACGGTGTCGAGCAACAGCGCGCCGGTTCCACCCACCGGATCGACCGTCTGTTGCAGCACGTCGGTCACGGGGTCGAGCTCGACTTCGATCTCGACTCCGCTGGACCCGGCGGGATCGACTCCCAGCTCGATGCCTGGCGCCTCCACGCGGACCCCGTCCCCCACCTCGACCGAAGCCCCGTCTCCGGAGCTGTCGCCAGCGTCCTTTGCTTCTCCGTCCAGCGCCGCAGGCACCGAAGGCAGCGCTTGCTCCTTCGTGTCGCGCGCCTTCTCGATCGCGTCGCGCAGCTCCGCCTTCGATTCCGGCTCGATCGCGACGACCGGAGCGGTCGCGTTCGCTGCCCAGCTCTCCCAGGGGTCCGCGAACGGCGTCGGCGAAAGCTCGCCGCGCATGCCCGTGAAGTTCGGGCGAACCGAGATCGTGTCGAAGCCGTTCCCCGCGAGCGCGACCTCGCCCCGGAACACGCTCGTCGAGTCGGCCCCTTCGGCGGCCGTCACGAGAAAGCGCGTGCCCTTCACGCTGACGATGATCTCGGGCGTGTGGACATCGAACCCGTCGCCCTGCGTGATGCGCCGCACGAGATCGAACAGCGATGAACCTTCGTCGAGCTGCACCGAGCCGACGGCGCCGCCCGCGTCCGGGCCGATGCGAAGCAGCGAGCGTTCGTAGACGCGTGCGGTGCGCTCGTCGCCGAGCTTCAGCTCCGCGCGCGCGCCAGCCGCGGTGCGAATCAGCTCGCCGGCGGCGACGACGTCGCCGGCCTTCGCGCCCCGCCAGGACGGCGGCGTGCCGCTGCCGATTTCGACGTCGCCGTCGACCCGCACGAGTGTCGCTGCGCCGAATGCGGCGGCAGCAGTTCCTAACACCAACGCGAAGAAAAGAGCGCGAAGCGGAAGAGCTCTCATGGCTTTCTCCTCGATGCAATGGGCTGCCAGTAGAAGCGCAGCGTCGTCCCGACGATTTGGCGGTCCCAGTCGTACAGCTCGATGTTCGAGAAGTGGCGCGTCTCGCGGACGCGCACTTCGAGCTCGAGCCACGGCCGCAGCGAGCGCGCGAGGCCGAGACTGAAATCGACGACCTCGTCGCTGCGGCGATCGATCTGCGCGGCGGCCTGGCTCGGGTCGCTGAGGTAGTCAATCACGCTGCGCGAGTCGAAGCGCTCGAGCGCGAATGCGAGCCGCGCGTCGGCGCGCAGCTCGTACGGCAGCGCGATGCGCAATGCCGCGTCGACGCTGCCGAAATGAGAATCGAACGCGGGCCCGAAGCCGAACAGGTCGCGGCTCCCCTCGGTGAGATTGCGCGCGTAGCTGAGCTGAGTCGTCAGAGCCGCCGGCGCGCCGGCTCGGAACGCCAACGAATGACGCAGCGACGTGCCGGTGCGCCAGCCGTCGCGCTCGAGCGAAGGCAGCGCGGCTTCGTCCTCGTAGCCGCGGCGCTCTGCGAGCGCGCGCAGCTCGAGCATTCCGTGCGACTCGCTGCGCCACGCGATCGCCGGCATGAGGCTGGCCGACTGCAGATACGGCTCCCCGTCGAGCCGGAGCCGCGCGGCGCCTCCGTCGAGCCGAAGCAGCCAGCGCGGCCCGAGCGCCAACGCGCCCGTGAGCGAGGCTGCATGCGACTGCACGTCGAGCTCGTCGTGCTCGAGGTGGCGGTTCTGGTCGAAGCGGTACGCGAGTGAAACTGCGGCGTCGTCTCGTGCGAGCGCACGCGCGGAGATTCCGGCCTGATAAGCGAGCCGTCCGTCGCTCGGGGCGCCCGCAATCGCACTCGCGCTCTCGTCGCCCTCGAGCGTGCTGTTCGTGTCGTACTCGAGCGAGCTCTGGCCGAACAACGCAAAGCGTTCGACGAGGCCCTGCCATCCGCTCGCCGGCGCGCGCGCAGCCGAGCGCACGCGCTCGGCGAGGCTCGGATCCAGCTCTTGTGCGCGCGCCAGCGCCTGCTGCGCGGCAGCGCGGTTGCCGAGCCGGTGCTCGGTCAACCCCAAATAGAAGTAGGCAAGCGCGTCGTTGTTGCGATGTGCGATCGCGTCTTGCAGCGCGCTGCGCGCGAGCGCGAGATCTCCGCGCGCGTACAACACGCGCCCGCGCAGCTGCGCGAGCGCGCCGCGCTGCTCTGGTGCGCGCATCGTCTGCGCGTCGAGCGTCGCGAGCGCCTCGTCCGTCCGGCCCGCGGCGAGCTGCGCTTTCGCGAGCGCGCGCGCCAGCGCCGCATCGCTCGGATGCGCGCGCAGTGCGGCTTCGAGCGTGGCGATCGCGTCCGACGGCGGCTCGTCCGCGAACGCAGCGGATGCGGCGAGCGCGAACACCAGCGCGAGAGGCCTGAGAAGTCGCGCTCTCATCGCGCAGAGCCTCCGCTCGACTGCGCGATCAGCGCGAGCATCTCATCGCCCTCTTCTTCGAGCACCTGCAGGAACAGACCGACGAGCTTCGGATCGAAGTGCGTGCCGCGGTCTTTCTCGAGAATCCGCAGCACCTCGGGCTGGGCGTACGCGGGCTTGTAGGGGCGTGCGGTCGAGAGCGCGTCCCAGACGTCGACGATCGCGACGATGCGCGCGCCGAGCGGAATCGCGTCGCCGGCGAGCCCGTCTGGGTAGCCGCTGCCGTCCCAGCGCTCGTGATGATTCCGTACGCAGCGCACCGTCACGTCGTCGAGCCCCGTAATGGGTCGCACGATGCGGTGGCCGATCTCCGCGTGGCGCTCCATCTCGGCGCGCTCTGCCGGCGAGAAGCGCCCCGCCTTCAGCAGGATGTGGTCGCGCACGCCGATCTTCCCGACGTCGTGGAGCAGCGCGCCGAGCCGAATCGCCTCGATCTCTTCGGCGGGCAGATCCAGCCGGCGCGCCATCGAGACGCAGAACAGCGCCAGCCGGCGGCAGTGCATCTCGGTGTAGCCGTCGCGCGCTTCGACCGCGCTCGCGATCGCTTCGACCGAAGCGCCGAGCGTCGCGCGCAACTCCTCGGCGAGCCGCAGTGAGCGCACCGTCAGCGCGAGCTGCGCCGCGACCGTCGCGACGGTGCGCAGCTCGATCTCGCCGAGCGGCGCAGTGCTGCGCGACTCGACGACGAGCACGCCGACCGCACTGCGCCCGGCAACGAGCGGCACGTAGATCGCGCGGCCGCGCACGCCCGCGCGGCCCGGGATTTCAGCCCAGGCGCGCAGACTGCCGCGCGCGAGCACGTCGGCGGCGAGCGCATCGTCGACGGCGGCGAGCTCGCCGCGCGGGCGCCAATCCACCCGCGTTCCGTCGAGCTTTCCCGACGGCGAAGCGCGGAGCAGCGCGACCGCATGCGCGTCGACGATCCGCCCCAACAACACGAGGCCCGCTTCGACGCCGTGCTCGTCGCGCGCGCCCGCGGCCTGCGCGCCTGCGTCGTGCAGCGCGCTCAGTGAGAGCTCGCGGTGCACCAGCAGCGCGCCGAGCCTGCGGCGCACGCCCTCGAGCGCGAGCGCGTGGTGGGCGACCAGCGCGGCGGCAGGCAGCGTCGGCGTGAGCAGGACGCCGAAGCGCACCAGCAGTACCGAGCAGCTCGCGCCGATGCCGAGCGCGAGCAGCGCAAAGCCGAGCAGGCGGCGGCGCGGCGAAGCATTCGAGGCGAGCTGCACGACGAATGCGACCGCGAAGCACGCCGCGGCGACCGCGAGGTGCGGCGCCGGCTGGAGCGCGGCGCCGCCGCTCGCACGCGCTGCGAGCGTCCGATACTCGATCGCCTGCACCCAGACGCCTAGGCGCGCCGCGCCGAGCGGCGTCGTCCACAAATCCTGGAACTCCGCGGCGGTCGCACCGACGAACACGGCTCGCCCGCGCAGCTCGGCAGGGTCGACGCGATCTTCGATCAGATCGGCAAACGACAGCACTGGAACGCTCGGCAGCGCGCGCCGGAAGTCGATCCGATGCCGATTCGGCAACGACCCGCGCGCCGAGATCCCGAGCAGCTCGAGCGTCGCCGCCGGCAACGACGGGACGCGCTCACCAGCGAGCTCCGAAACCGCGTTCGCGCTGCGCACGACGCCGTCGCGGTCGAGCGGCACCACGACGTGCCCAGGGCGTGCGCCCGCTTCGAGGAAGCGCTGCGCCGGCCAGCTCACCACCTCGAGCTCGCCGACCCCCTCGATCTGTTGGCGCTGGCGCAGCGCAGCGAGCACGACGTTCGGGTGCTCGCGAATCACCTCGGCGAACGCGCCGTCACCCTCGGCGTCGCGCGGCGTCGAGAGATCGACGTCGAACGCAACGACGCGCGCGCCCGCTGCGAACAGGCGCTGCGCTGCGTCGGCGTAGAGCCGGCGCGACCAAGGCCACTCGGGGAACGCACGCAGGCTGCGCGGATCGATCGCGACGATCGTGACGTCAGGCGTCTGGTCGGCGGCGGGCGGCGGCCATCCGCTCGCGAGGCGAAGCGCGGCGTCCGCGACGGGCCGATCGATCAGCCTGAGGGCACCGGTGAGCGAGAGCACAGCGGCGATCGCCGCGGAAGTCGATGCGAGAATCAGGTGTTTCGGAAGGCGACGCGCCATCGATTCCCCAACAACCAAGCATCGGCATTTCCCCTCAGCGGATTGACGGGGCGCAGGCTGCAGAGACCTGCGATTGCAGGCGCCTTGCCGAGCTTCCGCGTGTCCGTTGCGCGCGGAAGTCTGAGCTGGGACTGGGTGCCCCGGGCGAGGGGTGCTGGCCGCGAGCAAACGCGCGAGGCGAGGCCGCACTGACGCGCGCCGTCGCCTAATCAGCGAACGCTGGGATCAGCCTGCGCGCCGCCGTCCCGATCGCCGAGATCACCGCTCTCCCACGTCAGCCGCACGTCCCAACGATCGCGCGCCGCGGCCGGCGCGTTGCAAGACAAGTGTTTTGTTGCCGCGCTTCCGAGCTGCGCCGCAACCGGCACGCTTGGACGCGAGCCCAGATCGGGCCATGATCGGCCCGGGCATGCCCAAGATCGTCGACCACGAAGAGAGCCGCGCGGAGTTCGCCGAGGCCGTGTGGCGCGCGGTCGTCGAGCTCGGCATCGAGAACGCCACCGTGCGGACGGTCGCCGAATACGCGGGCTGGTCGGTCGGACGGCTCTCGCACTACTTCGCATCGAAGGACGACTTGCTCGAGTACGCGATGGGCTACATCGGCGGCGAGATGCAGCGGCGCTTCGACAAACGCGTCGCGTCTCTGCGCGGGCTGGCAGCGCTGCGCGCGATCCTCGACGAGGTCAAGCCGACGACGCGACGCGCGAGAGAAGAATGGATCTTCTGGATCGCGTTCTGGGGCCGCGCCACTCGCCACCCGAAGCTCGCCGCGGCTCAGCGTCGCAGGCACGCAGGCTTCCGCCGCGCGCTCGCGCGTGCGTTGCTGCAGGCGCGCGACGACGGCGAGGTCGCTGCCAAGCTCGATCCAGATCGCGAGGCCGCGGGCATCGCGGCGCTCGCCTGGGGAATCGGCGTGCTCGCGACCTTCGAGCCTCGCGCGCTGCTCGCTGCCGACATCGATCGCGAGCTCGCTGCGCGCGTCGCGCAGCTGAAACCGAAAGGGCTTCGATGAAACGCATCGTTCTGCTTGCGGCGTTCGCTCTGCTCGCGTGCGGCGGCCCGCTCGGCCCGATCTCTGGCGGCGCGCTCTCCGGCGACGTCAGACCGGCGCCCGCCGATTGGGCGTTCGCGCAGCCGATCGAGCAGGTGCAGCTCGAGACTCGTCCTGATGACCCGCATTCCGTGAACACTTGGATCGGAGTCGCGAACGGCGCGCTCTATCTCCCCACTTCGATGATCCGCGGCCCCAAGATTCCGAAGGAGCGCGAGTGGGTGAAGAACGTGAGCGCCGACGATCGCGTGCGCGTGCGAATCGATGGCGCGATCTACCAGCTGCGCGCGCTGCGCGTGGCAGACGACTCCGGCGAGTATGCCGCCGCGCGCGAGGCGCTCGCGAAGAAGTACGAGCTCGGACCCGACGACATCGACCCCGAGCGCGAGATCTGGATCTACCGTCTCGACGCGCGCTGACCTAAGCGCTGCCTTTAGCGCTGCCCAAGCGCTGCCCTTAGCGCTGCCTTTAGCGCTGCCTAAGCGCTGCCCTTCACCTTGCTCATGATCTGCTCCGCGCTCTGACGCACCCCCTGCATGTGCGGGCCGGCCTGGAGGTCGCCGCCGGTGCGGATCACGCCGCGCGCGCCGCGCGCCTCGAGCGCGGTGTGCACGTAACGCTTGTTGACCGCGAGCACGGCAGGCGGCGTCTG
>Ga0187894_10000839_pt1 | contig 41320 bp, 32 predicted proteins | sample GBC1701081metaG_FD_136650 | JGI IMG/M metagenome (GOLD analysis project Ga0187894, IMG submission 136650) | White microbial mat communities from a lava cave in the Kipuka Kanohina Cave System on the Island of Hawaii, USA - GBC170108-1 metaG ... | reverse complement strand
GCTGTAGGGATTGAACCTACGACCCCACCCGTGTGAAGGGTGTGCTCTCCCGCTGAGCTAAGCGCCCGTAGATCCCGGACGCGCCGTATAGGTTGGGCGCGCCGCCCTGTCAAGAAAGCCTGCGGTCGCGGCGGAACCATCCGATCGGGCCAGGCGTTTGTGCCAACGGACTTTACCTGATGCTGCCCATTTCCCAGCCCCCGCCGCTCGCCGGTCCCGCGCCGGTACGGTCCGGCCCGCCGCTGCAATCGATCGCGGCCGGCCTGCTGGCGGCGGCGATTGTCGTCGGCTTTCTGTATGTCGGGCGCGATGTTCTCGTTCCGGTGGCGCTGACGACGCTGATCAGCTTCGCGCTCGGGCCCCTGGTGTCGTGGTTGCGCCGCTTCGTCGGCCTCAAGCCGGCCGTCGGGTTGTCCGTGCTGCTGGCCGTGGTGGTGGTGGGCGGCCTTGCTTTCCTGCTGGCGTGGCAGATCACGGATCTCGCCGCCAACCTGCCCAAGTACCGCAGCAACCTGCATCAGAAGATCGAGGAGCTGCGTGGCGGTGGCGGCCTGATCGCCGATGCGGTCGGCGGCGTGCGCGAACTCGCCAACGAGCTCATGCGCCCGCAGGGGGCGGCCGGTGTGCAGCCATCGGCGCCTCGGCCACCGCCGGGCAACATCGAGGGTGCCACGGCGCTCGACATCGTGGCGTCGTTCCTGCTGCCGGTGATCGTGCCGCTGCTGCTGACCGGCCTGATCATCGTGCTGGTGGTGTTCATGCTGCTGGAGCGCGAGCCGCTGCGCGACCGCCTGATCCACCTGCTGAGCCGCGGCGACATCAGCCGTACGACCGAGGCCATCAACGACGCCGTGACGCGGCTCAGCCGCTACCTGGCCACCCAGTTCCTGATCAACATCGGCTTCGGCGCCGTCATCGCCATCGGCCTGTGGATCATCGGCATGCCCAATCCCCTGGTCTGGGGGCTGCTGGGCGCCGTGCTGCGCTTCATACCCTATGCCGGCGCCGCGATCGGGGCGCTGGCGCCGACCCTGGTGGCCGTGGCCGTGTCACCGGGCTGGACCCTGCCGCTGCTGACCTTGGGCCTGGTCGTGGGGTGCGAGGTGATCGCCGGCCAGATCATCGAGCCGCTGCTCTACGGCAGCTCGACCGGCATGTCGCCGCTGGCGGTGCTGATCTCCACCATCACCTGGACGGCGCTGTGGGGACCGGTCGGCCTGCTGCTGGCCATGCCGCTCACCGTCTGCCTGGTGGTGATCGGCCGTCATGTGCCGCAGCTGGCGTTCCTGGGCATCCTCCTGGCCGACGAGCCCACCTTGCCCGCCGAGGCCCAGGTCTATCACCGGTTGCTGGCGCATTCGCCGCTCGATGCGGTGGAGATCGCGGTCGACTATGCGCGCGACAACGGCGCACCGGCGCTGTTCGACGAGGTGCTGCTGCCGGTGCTGATGCTGGCCGAGACCGATCGCCGGCGCGCGGCACTGGACGGCGAACGCCTGCGGCTCGTCGCCGACGGCATCGAGGAAATCATCACCGCGGTCGACGACGCCGAGAGCGAACCGCGTGACGATGCGAAGGACGACAAGCCGGCGACGCCGCCGGCAAGTACGGCCCGCGTGCTGTGCGTGGGCGGCCGCAGCGAACTCGATCAGGCGGCCGCCGTGGTGGCGGCCGCGGCGCTGCGCCGGCGTGATATCCCGGCACAGGCCTCGACGCTGCGCGATATTGGCGATCACGCCGGATCGGTGAACGCTGTCGCCTTCTGTCTCGTGCTGCCCGGCTCGGCCACGGTCATCAACCATCTCCTGCGCCGTTTCCGGGCGCGGGGCGCACCGGAGGTGCCGATCGTCATCGGCGCCTTCGCGCCCGAGTCGGCTTCGGTGAGCGGTCCGGTGTCGTCGTCGTATCCCACCGCGCGCACGACCAGCGCGCTGGGCGATCTCATCGCCGTCGCAGGCGAGAGGCAGCGTCCATCAGATCGTCAAAGCGCTCAATGACGGCATCGGCGCCCAGCTCGGCGGCGGGCACCTGCGTGTAACCCCACGACACGGCGATCACCGGCAGGCCGGCCGCGTGCGCGGCTTCGACGTCGTGGATCGAATCGCCCACCATCAGCGCGGTGCCCGGATCGGCATCCATGCGCGCCAGCAGCTTCAGGATGTGCCCCGGATGCGGTTTGCGGACATCGAAGGAATCGGCGCCGGCCGCATCTTCGATCGGCGGCATGAGGCCCAGCCGCGCCAGGATGTCGCGCGCCGAGCCTTCGTACTTGTTGGTGCACACGCCCAGGCGCACGTCCGCGTCGGCCAGGCGGTGCAACGTTGGGATCACGCCGGGGTAGGGGATCGTGTTGGCCACCGGGCGCTCGTCGTAGTAGCGCACGAAGTCGCGCACGCGGGCGCTGAGCGCCGCCTCGTCGAGGGTCCTGCCGCGCAGGGCGAAGGCCTTGCGCGTGCGCACGCGGCCGCCTTCGCCCATCAGCGCGCGCTGCGTCGTGACGTCGATCGGCGCCAGGCCGTGATCGGCCAGCATGCGGTTGACCGCGGCGCCGACATCGGCGGCGCTGTCGATCAGCGTGCCGTCGAGATCGAAGATGACGGTGCGAAAAGGAAAGGCGGCGATGTCGGCAGGCATGAACCGGGAGCAGGCAATCGTGTTCGCGTGTCTGTCATCTTGCTTAGTGGCGTCAGTTGCGCGGCGCAAGCCTCCTCGCAGCGCTTGCGCAGGCGTCGCCTGCGCTGCCACAGTGACGCTCATGATCGCCACCGCTGCCACAGCGCCGCGCATTCTCGTCGTCGAGGACGAGGTGCTGGTGCGGATGACCCTGACCGACACGCTGGAAGATCTCGGCTTCCAGGTCGAGCCCGTGGGCACCGCTGCCGAGGCGATGGACAGGGTCGCCGATCTGCAGGGCCGCATCGATGCGGTGATCCTCGATGTCGGGCTGCCGGACCGCAAGGGCGATATGGTGGCTGTCGATCTGCGGGCGCTTTATGCCGATCTGCCGATCGTGATCGCGACCGGTTACGAGGACGGCGAACTGCGCGAACGGTTCAAGGACGACCGGCTGATCACGTTCTTCGCCAAGCCCTACAACAGTGCCGAAGTCGTGCCGGTGCTGAAGTCGCTGGGCGTGCGCGATCCCGGCGGGCACGCCCGGGCCTGATGGTCACAATCTGCTGACGGCGGACGCGAACTTCTTCATAGTAAGATCGGCGTCGCCCACGAACGTATTTGGTCCATGGCTCATCCCCTCGCTGTCGTTGTGCTGGCTGCCGGCGCCGGTACCCGCATGAAGTCCGCCCTGCCCAAGGTGCTGCACCCCGTCGCGGGCTGGCCGATGGTCCGCCATGTGCTGGCGGCCGCCGAGGCGCTGCGACCGGACCGGATCATCGTCGTGGGCCCGCCCGGTCGCGACGATGTGGCCCGTGCGGTGGCACCGCACGCCTGCGTGGTCCAGGACCGGCCGCTGGGCACCGGTCATGCGGCGAAGGCGGCGCTGCCGGCGCTCAAGGGCTTCCGCGGCGACGTCATGGTCATGTTCGGCGATTCACCGCTGCTGACGTCGGCGAGCCTGCGCCGGCTGCTGGCCGCGCGGCGCAAGGTCGCAGGTCGTGGGCGCGGCCCGGCAGCGTTGGGCGTCCTGGGCTTCCGTGCCGCGGATCCGACACCCTACGGCCGGCTGGTGCGCAATGAGGCGGGCGACCTGGAACGCATTGTCGAGGGCAGGGATGCGTCAGCCCAGGAACGCACGATCGACTTCGTGAATTCCGGAGTCATGGTCATCGACGGCCAGCAGTTGCCCGGATGGCTGCGCCGCCTGCGCAACGACAATGTGAAGGGTGAGTACTACCTGACTGATCTGGTGGCGATCGCGCGCAAGGCCGGGCATCGCTGCGTCGCCGTCGAGGGCAGCGAGGACGAGTTCCGCGGCGTCAACACGAAAGTCGACCTCGCCGGCGCGGAAGCGGCGATGCAGGCCCGCCTGCGGCAGGCTGCGCTGGATGGCGGCGTGACCCTGATCGATCCGGCCACCGTCTGGCTGTCGGCCGACACGCGCTTTGGCCGCGATGTCACGGTGGGACCGAACACGGTGTTCGGCCCTGGGGTCAGCATCGGCGACGGTGTGACCATCCATGGCTTCTGCCACATCGAGGCCGCCACCATCGGTGCGGGCGCCAGCGTCGGTCCGTTTGCGCGCATCAGGTCAGGCTCGCGCACGGGCCGCGACGTGCACATCGGCAACTTCATCGAACTCAAGAACACGACCCTGGGCGATGGCGCCAAGGCCAACCACGTCTCCTACCTCGGCGATGGCGAGATCGGCGCGCGCGTGAACATCGGTGCCGGCACGATCTTCGTGAACTACGATGGCTACGGCAAGTGGCGCACGGTGGTCGGCGAGGATGCCTTCATCGGCTCCAATTCGTCGCTGATCGCACCGGTGCGGGTCGGTCGCGGCGCCAATGTGACGGCCGGCAGCGTGATCACGGCCGATGTCGCGCCCGATGCCGTGTCGTTCGGGCGCGCGCGCCAGGTCGACAAGTCCAAGGCCGCCACCAAGCTGCGGGCCAAGCTCAAGGCGCGGGCGAAAACGGCCAAGGAACAGGGCTGGAAAATGCAGGCGGCATCGTCTCGGCGGTGAGCAGGAGAGCCAGGGCATGTGCGGCATCATCGGCATCATCGGCAAGGACGCGGTCACGCCGCGCCTGATCGAGGGGCTGCGGCGGCTTGAGTACCGCGGCTACGACTCAGCCGGCGTCGCAACCCTGGTCAACGGCCATATCGGCCGCCGCCGGGCCGAGGGCAAGATCGCCAACCTCGAGGCGCTGGTGGCGGCCGAGCCGCTGGCCGGCACGACCGGTATCGCCCATACGCGCTGGGCCACGCACGGCGGCGTCAGCGAGCGCAACGCACATCCGATCGCCACCGACCGCGTCGCCATCGTCCACAACGGCATCATCGAGAATTTCCAGGAGCTGAAGGCGGAGCTGGAAGCCCAGGGGCGTCGCTTCGACAGCGACACCGACACCGAGGCGGTGGCCCAGCTGCTCACGTCGTATCTCGAGCGGCAGATGACGCCGGAAGAGGCGATGGGCCGGGCGATGGAGCGCCTCAAGGGCGCTTTCGCCCTGGTCTGCCTGTTTGCGGGCCGGCACGACCTGTTGATCGGTGCGCGGCGCAACTGCCCGCTCGCCGTCGGCTACGGCGAGGGCGAGATGTATCTCGGCTCCGACGGGCTGGCGCTGGCGCCGCTGACCGAGCGGATTTCCTATCTCGAGGAAGATGACTGGGTCGTCCTGCGCCAGGATGGGGTGCAGGTCTTCAACAACGGCCAGCCGGTCGAGCGTGCGGTCACGATCAGCGCGCTCTCGGGGGCGCTGATCGGCAAGGGTAATCACCGCCATTTCATGCTCAAGGAGATGCATGAGCATCCCGAGGCGGTCAGCACCACCCTGCGGTCGTATCTCGACCCGACCACGCGCGCCGTGACCCCGCCGACGCTGCCGTTCGACTGGAAGGATGTGCCGCGGGTCACGATCACGGGCTGCGGCACCGCCTTCTATGCCGGTCTGATCGCCAAGTACTGGTTCGAGCAGGTGGCGCGGTTGCCGGTCGAGGCCGATATCGGCTCGGAGTTCCGCTATCGCGAGGCGCCGATGCCGCCGGGCGGCGTCTGCATCGCGATATCGCAGTCGGGCGAGACCGCCGATACGCTGGCGGCCCTGCGCTATGCCAAGGGGCAGGGGCAATCCATCCTGTCGGTGGTCAACGTGCCCGAGAGCGCGATCGCACGCGAATCCCACGTCGTCGTGCCGACGCTCGCCGGCCCCGAGATCGCCGTGGCATCGACCAAGGCGTTCACCGCCCAGCTCGTGGTGCTGGCAACGCTTGCCATCGCCGCCGGCCGGGCCCGCAGAACGCTCTCGCGCGAGCGCGAAGCCGAGCTGGTCGCGGCGCTGATCGAAGTCCCCTCCCGCATCGCCGAGGTGCTGAACCACGACGAAGCCATCGCCGCCGTGGCGCACAAGATCGCCGAGGCACGCGACGTGCTCTATCTCGGCCGCGGCACCGCCTACCCGATTGCGCTGGAGGGAGCGCTGAAGCTGAAGGAGCTCAGCTACATCCACGCCGAAGGTTATCCCGCCGGCGAGATGAAGCATGGGCCGATCGCCCTGATCGCCGAGGATGTGCCGGTCGTGGTGGTGGCGCCCACCGATGCGCTGGCCGACAAGATCGCGTCGAACCTGGAGCAGGCGTACGCCCGCGGCGGCAAGCCGGTGCTGCTGTCCGATGCGGTCGGCGTCGCGCGGCTGGGCAGCAAAGCTGTCGCCAGCCTGACGATGCCCACGGTCGATCCGTTCGTGGCGCCGATTCTCTACGCCGTGCCGGTTCAGCTCATCGCCTACCACGCCGCCGTTGCCAAAGGCACCGACGTCGACCAGCCGCGCAATCTCGCCAAGAGCGTCGTGGTGGAGTAGATGCGGTTCGGCCCTTCCCGAGGGGAAGGGCCGAATGCAGCGGCATCAGCGATTGGGACCGGTGCCCGGGAGCAAGCCGCCGGGCGGCAGACCGCCAGGACCGGGCGGCGGCGGGGCCGCCGGCTTGGGGGCCGGGCCGGGCTTGGGCGCTGGCGCCGGGCCTGGTGCCGGCTTGGCGGCGGGGGCGGCGGCAGGCGCCTGCGGCCCTCTCTGGTGGATATCCCACTCCTGCTTGCTGATCTTGCCATCGCCGTTGAGGTCCAGGCGCTTGAAGACCGCCGTCAGGAACGTCTGCAACTCGGCCTGCGCGAGGGAGCCGTCCTTGTTGGCGTCCATGTCGCGGAAGCGCGCAGTCAGGATCTGCTTGCGCTGCTCGAAGTTGGGCTGTCCGGGCGGGTTTTCGTTGGCCTGACCGGCCAGGGCGAGATACTCCTGCAGGCTGATCTTGCCGTCCTTGTCAGTGTCGAGCTGCATCAGGCCGGCCATATTGAACTCGATGAACTCCTTCAGATCGACGAAGCCATCGCCATTGGCATCGATTTCCGGCGCCTGACGGCGGCCTTCGTCGCGGCGCCGGGCGTCCTCTTCCGCCCGCCGACGGCGCTCCTCGATCTGCTGCATCATCATCCGCAATTCGGCCTCGGTAATCCGGTTGTCGCGGTCGATGTCGAACTCGTTGAAGTTCAGATTGACGAACACCTGCACTTCTTCGCGGGCCAGTTTGCCGTCGCGGTTGGTATCGATCTGGTTGAACTGGCCCTCGTAGAAACGACGACGCTGCTCGAGATTCGGACCGCCCGGGGTGTCCTGGGCGAAGGGCGGCTCAGCCAGCTTGGTGAATTCTTCCTTGCTGAGCGATCCGTCCTTGTTGGCGTCGAGCTGGTCGAACAGTTTCATGCGTACCGCGATGAACTCCTCACGGGTCACGGCGCCGTCCTTGTTGATATCCATTTCCGTGAACCAGTCCGGCAATGGCGGGGCGGCGTTGATCTGGGGCGGCGCCGTCGGCACGCCCGGGGGCGTGGCCTGCGGTGCGCCAGGCGTGCCGGCGGTCGGCGGGGCGGCAGGCGGTGGGGCGACGGGCGGCGTGCTGGGTGGCGTCTGCGGCGCGGTCTGCGGTGGCGTGGCCGGCGGCGCGGGTTGTGGTGGCGTCGGCTGCTGCGCCACGGCGGACGCACCACCAAGACCAGCCACAAGTACAGCCATTGTGACGATCTTGTTCATTGAACTCTTGTTCATTGGGATCTCCCACTGCCGGCGGGGGACGGCAGGTGCGGCATGCCACGGCGTGGCGCGTCGATATCGACTAGCGAACGCTGAACTGTCAACCCAATGAAGCCAAACTGCGACCAAATCGCGGCGCCATCGGCCGCTGCGCGCCTCGGCCCGACCGATACGCGAAAGCGCCTGCCCGCCATCGTGATGCAGGCACGTCGCTGATTCATTCTCACCTATTGAAAGCCGCAGGCTTATGAGCCAAGGTGCGCGCCGCTGAACGGGCGTTAACAAGCCCGCAACCGTCTGGGAGATCACGGATTTTCGCGATGCGGCATGTTTTGGTGGCACGCTGATGCCAGCATGCGGGTCGCACGGCGGGACCGTGTGTTTGGGCTGGGAGGAGGTAGAGACTGGTGTCCACCGCCATGGCTGCGGCTGCGCCGCGTGTGTCCGCGCAACTGCATGGAGTCGATCCGCTGCTGAGCGTCCGCGGGGTGTCGGTACGGTTCGGCGGCATCGTCGCGCTTGACGGCATTACGTTCGATGTCTTTCCCGGGCAGATCGCCGGCCTGATCGGGCCCAACGGCGCCGGAAAGACGACCCTGTTCAATTGCCTCAGCCGGCTCTATGTGCCCAACGACGGCGATATCCTGTTCGAGGGTCACTCGATCCTGCGATCGCCCCGGCACGACATTCCGGTGATCGGGATTGCGCGCACATTCCAGAACGTGGCGCTGTTCGATCGCATGAGCGTGCTGGACAACATCAAGGTCGGCTATCACAGCAAGGGCGCCAGCGGATTTCTCGCCAATGCGCTGCGGCTGCCATCAGTCCACGCCGAAGAGGTTCGGACCACCGAACGCGCCCGCGAGCTGATCGAATTCATGGACCTGGTGCCGTACACGGCGATGCCGGCGGGTCCATTGCCGTTCCCGATTCGCAAGCGCGTCGAGCTGGCGCGGGCATTGGCGTCGGGACCGAAATTGCTTCTGCTCGACGAACCTGCGGCCGGCCTCAATCACGACGAGATCGAGGTCCTGAAGGGCCAGATCAAGCGCGTGCGCGACCTGCAACACGTGACGGTGCTGCTGGTCGAGCACCACATGAGCCTGGTGATGAGCGTATCGGACAAGGTGGTGGCCATCGATTTCGGCCGCAAGATCGCCGACGGCACGCCGGCGGAAGTTCAGCGCGATCCGGAAGTGATCCGCGCCTATCTCGGGACCTCGTCGTAGCATGGCGGCCTTCCTCGAAGTCAGCGGGCTCAAGGCCTTCTACGGCCAGACCCAGGCGCTCTATGATGTCGCCTTCGCCTTGAGGCAGGGCGGCATCACCACGCTGCTGGGCGCTAACGGCGCCGGCAAGACAACGACCTTGCGGGCCATCTGCAACATGGTGCGCACCGAAGGCCGCATCTCGTTCGACGGCCAGCCTATCGTAGGGCGCGCCACCGAATCGATCGTGCGCTTGGGCGTAGCGCACGTACCGGAGGGGCGAGGCACCTTCACCACGCTCACTGTCGGGGAAAATCTGCGCATCGCCGCCTACACCCGTGGGCGTTCGGCCAGGGCAGAGGTCAAGCGCGACCTCGACATGGTGTTCGAGTATTTCCCCCGCCTGAGCGAGCGCGTCGAGCAACAGGCCGGAACCTTGTCGGGCGGCGAGCAGCAGATGCTGGCGGTGAGTCGCGCGCTCATGCTGCGGCCGCGGCTGATGCTGCTGGACGAGCCGTCCTTCGGGTTGGCGCCGCTGATCGTGCAGGAGATCTTCCGCATCCTGCGGCGCATCAACAATGAATCCAAGGTCAGCATGTTGCTGGTCGAGCAGAATGCCGCGCTGGCACTCGAACTGGCCGACCACGCCTATGTGCTGGAGACCGGCCGGGTGGTGATGGCCGGTCCGTCGGCGGTCGTGAAGAACGACGAAAACATCCGCAAATCCTATCTCGGCTACTGAGGGGGCGACACCTTGGAACAGCTCATCCAGCAGATCGCCTCGGGTCTGGCCAACGGCGCGATCTATGCCTGCGTCGCGCTCGCCCTGGTCATGATCTTCGTCTCGACAGATCACATCAACTTCGCCCAGGGCGAGATGGCGATGTTCAGCACGTACATCTCCTGGCAGCTCATTCAGTGGGGCCTCGACTACTGGATCGCGTTCTTCGCGACCGTCGTTATCTCGTTCGTGGCCGGTGTGCTGATCGAGCGCGTCGTGCTGCGGCCTCTGCATTCGGCACCAGTACTGTCGATCGTTGTGGTCTTCATCGGCCTGCTGGCCATCTGCAACTCCGTCGCCGGCACGGCGTGGAGCTACCTGATCAAGGAGTATCCGACGCCGTTCCCCAAGGAACTGTTCGGTCTCTCAGGCCTGATCGGGGCGCATCAGTTGGGCGTCGTCGTCGTCACCCTGGTCGTGCTGACGCTGCTTTACGTCTTCTTCCGCTACACGCCGCTGGGCCTGGCGATGCGCGCGGCGGCGCAGAATCCGGTCTCGGCGCGGCTGTCGGGCGTGCGGGTCGACTGGATGCTGGCGCTCGGCTGGGGGTTGGCCGCGGCCGTTGGTGCCGTCGCCGGCATGATGGTGGCGCACATCGTCTATCTCGATCCCAACATGATGGCCGGCATCCTGCTCTATGCCTTCGCCGGTGCCTTGCTGGGCGGCATCTCCAATCCCGGCGGCGCCGTTCTTGGCGGCTTCATCGTCGGCGTCCTGGAGAACCTCGTCGCCTTTCTCGGCAATGCGGCGGAAAAGGCGACGGGAATCTATATCATCGGCAATGGTGAGAAGCTGACGGTGGCGTTGATCATCGTGATCACCGTTCTGACGCTGAAGCCCAGCGGTCTGTTCGGCCGCGTTGTCGTCAAGAGGGTGTGAACCATGTCCACAGCCAATCCTGCCGACACCGCCACCAGCACCACCGCCGCCGTCCCGGCATCGCCAGCGGCACCCGTTGGTTCCGGTACCGATCACCGCTGGGTTTGGATCGTCGTGGCCATCGCGGCAGCATTGCCGCTGCTGCACTTCATCGCACCCAACGTCATATCGGACTATCGCTTGTTCCTGATGAGCACCATGATGATCGCGGCCATCGCGGTGCTCGGCCTCAACCTGCTGACCGGCTTCAACGGCCAGATCTCCCTGGGCCACGGTGCCTTCTACGCCGTCGGTGCCTATACGGCCGCCGTCCTGATGGACAAGCTCGACCTGCCGTACTGGACGCTCCTGCCGATGGTGGCGGCCGTCTGCTTTGTCGTCGGCTTCCTGTTCGGCCTGCCGGCGCTGCGCCTGGAGGGCCACTACCTGGCTCTGGCGACGTTCGCGCTGGCGCTGGCCGTGCCGCAGATGCTGAAATACAAGTGGCTGGAGGGTCTGACCGGCGGCGTGCAGGGTATCGTGCTGCTCAAGCCGGAGGCGCCGTTCGGCCTGCCGCTGAGTGAAGACCAGTGGCTTTACTACTACTGCCTGATCGTCACCGTGCTGCTCTACTGGGGGGCGTGGAACATGCTGCGCGGCCGCAGCGGTCGCGCGATGATGGCGATCCGCGACCACCACATGGCCGCCGACACGATGGGCATCGACACGGCTCGCTACAAGGCCGTCACTTTCGGTATCAGCGCCGCCTACACCGGCATCGCCGGCGCTCTGTCGGCCAGCGCCATCGCCTTTGTCGCGCCCGACAGCTTCGGCTTCTTCCTGTCGATCTCGCTGCTGATCGGTCTCGTCGTGGGTGGCGTGGCGTCACTATCGGGTTCGATCATCGGTGGCATCTTCACCGTGCTGGTCCAGAACTCGGCCCAGGCGCTGTCGAACTTCGTCAAGAACGACATCGGCTTGCCGTACGATCTGTCACCTTATTCGGTCTACGGCATCCTGCTGCTGGTGCTGATGTACGTCATGCCGACCGGCATCGCCGGCGGCGTGGTGATGGCTTGGCGTCGACTGCGGCGGTAGTCCGCGGCGTCGCGAGGGAGGGGCGCGCGGGGCCGGGTTTTCCGCAACCGCCAGAGAGTGGCCGCGCCCGCCAGGGCGCGTGAGTCTGGGAGAGAGGCGTAATGTCTGTAACGAGGCGTGGTTTTGTGGGTGGTGCGTCGGTCGCGACGGCGCTGCTGAGCGGCAGCGTGGCGCTGGCTCAGAAGGGCAAGTACGACGACGGCGCGAGCGATACCGAGATCAAGGTCGGCCACACAGGTCCGTACAGCGGACCAGCGTCCGCCTACGGCGTGATCGGCAAGGCGATCGATGCCTATTTCAAGATGGTCAACGACAAGGGCGGCATCAACGGCCGCAAGGTGAAGCTCGTCTCGCTGGACGACGCCTACAGCCCACCCAAGATCGTCGAAGTGACCCGCCAACTGGTCGAGCAGGAAAAGGTGCTCTGCCTGTTCAACACGCTGGGCACAGCGACCAACACCGCCATCCACAAATACATGAACAGCAAGAAGGTGCCGCACCTCTTCCTGGCGACCGGCGCTTCCAAGTGGGGCAAGCCCAAGGACTTTCCGTGGACCATGGGCTGGCAGCCCGACTATCACACCGAAGGTGTGATTTTCGCCAAGCACCTCCTGGCCAACGTCAAGGACGCCAAGATCGCGGTGCTGATGCAGAATGACGACTACGGCAAGGATTACTACGAAGGCTTCCGCGAGGGCCTGGGTAAGGATGTCAGCAAGATCGTCAAGCATGTGACCTACGAGGTCACCGATCCGACCGTCGACTCGCAGATCATCCAGCTCAAGGATTCGGGCGCCAACGCCTTCTTCAACATCGCCACACCGAAATTCGCCGCGCAGGCCATTCGCAAGGCGGCCGATATCGGCTGGAAGCCGGTCCACTACCTCAACAACGTGTCGGCCTCGGTGGCGGCGGTCATGAAGCCGGCCGGTTTCGAGAACGGACAGGACATCATCACGGCGGCCTACCTCAAGGACCCCACCGACAAGCAGTGGGACAATGCGGACGACATGAAAGCCTGGCGCGAGTGGATGGCCAAGTACAATCCCAGCGGCAATCCCGGTGATGCCTTCAACATCTATGGCTATGCCGTGGCTGCCACGATGCACAAGACGTTGGAGCAGTGCGGCAACGAGCTCACCCGCGCCAACCTGATGAAGCAGGCCGCCAACCTCAAGAAGCTGACGGTGCCCCTGCTGCTGCCGGGCGTCACCATCAATACCAGCCCGACCGACTACTACCCGATCCAGTCGGTGCGTCTGCAACGTTTCAAGGGCGAAACCTGGGAACTTTTCGGGGACGTTATGGCGAACGAAAGCGCCTAGGCCCCGGACGACACTCTCAAGAACGGCCGCCGGAACGCCCCGGCGGCCGTTTTCTTTTGGCAAACCTCCTGTCGCAGGTCGAAACAGAAAGGTTCACTGGCGCGAAGAATCGACGCATCCTTCCAGGCGTACTGGGCATAAGTCCCGGCGTGAATGGGAGGATCAGGCATGAAAACGACGAGGCGTAGTTTTGTCGGTGGTGCATCGGCCGCGACGGCACTGGCCGCTGGCGGCGTGGCGTGGGCGCAGAAGGGCAAGTACGACGACGGTGCCAGCGACACCGAGATCAAGATCGGCCATACCAACCCCTACAGCGGGCCGGCATCGGCGTACGGCGTCATCGGCAAGGCCGAGGATGCGTACTGGCGGATGGTGAATGACAAGGGCGGCATCAATGGCCGCAAGGTGAAGTTCATTTCCCTGGACGACGGCTACAGTCCGCCCAAGACGGTCGAGGTGGTCCGTCAGCTCGTCGAGCAGGACAAGGTCTTGGCCCTGTTCAACACCCTGGGCACGCCGACCAACACGGCGATCCACAAATACATCAACCAGAAGAAGGTCCCGCACCTGTTCGTGGCGACGGGTGCCTCGAAGTGGGGCAAGCCCAAGGAGTTTCCTTGGACGATGGGGTGGCAGCCCGACTATCACACCGAGGGTGTGATCTATGCCAAGCACATGCTGGCCAACGTCAAGGACCCGAAGATCGCCGTGCTGATGCAGAACGACGATTACGGCAAGGATTATTACGAAGGGCTGCGCGACGGGCTGGGCAAGGATGTCGGCAAGATCGTCAAGCACGTCACCTACGAGGTGACCGACCCGACGGTCGATTCTCAGGTCATCCAGCTCAAGGACTCCGGCGCCAACGCCTTCTTCAACATCACGACACCGAAGTTCGCTGCCCAGGCGATCCGCAAATCGGCGGAGATCGGCTGGAAGCCCGCGCACTACCTGAACAACGTGTCCGTCTCGGTCGCGTCGGTGATGAAGCCGGCGGGTTTCGAGAACTGCCAGGGCATCATCACCGCCTTCTACCTGAAGGACCCCACCGACAAGCAGTGGGACAATGACGCGGACATGAAGATGTGGCGCGAGTGGATGGCCAAGTACAACCCGGGCGGCAGCACGGCCGATGCCTCGAACGTGCTCGCCTATTCCGTCTCCTACACGATGCACAAGACGTTGGAGCAGTGCGGTAACGACCTCACGCGCGCCAACCTGATGAAGCAGGCAGCCAATCTCAAGAAGCTGGTGGTGCCACTGGTGTTGCCGGGCATCACCATCAATACCAGCCCGACGGATTTCTATCCCATCCAGTCCGTCCGACTATCGGTCTTCAAGGGTGAGTCCTGGGAGCTGTTCGGCGACCTGATGTCGAACGAAAGCGCCTAGCACCCGTCACTCGGTTCGAGCGGCCGCCACATCGGCGGCCGCTTTTTTGTGCAGTAGGCGGTGGGCGGTCGTCTTGCCGCGATCGGAACAGGAAAAGCTTTGCGGCCGCGGAAAATCGCAGCATCCTTCCCGGTACTGGGCGGTAGTCCCGGCGTATGGGAGGAATGATGACATGAGAACGACGAGGCGTGGTTTCGTGGGTGGTGCGTCGGCCGCGGCGGCGCTGCTGGCCGGCGGCGTGGCGCAAGCGCAGAAGGGCAAGTACGACGAGGGTGCCAGCGACACCGAGATCAAGATCGGTCATACCAATCCGTACAGCGGACCGGCATCGGCCTATGGTGTCATCGGCAAGGCCGAGGAAGCCTACTGGCGGATGGTGAATGACAAGGGTGGCATCAACGGTCGCAAGGTGAAGTTCATCACCCTGGACGACGGTTACAGTCCGCCGAAGACCGTCGAAGTCGTGCGCCAGCTTGTCGAGCAGGAGAAAGTGCTCTGCCTGTTCAACACGTTGGGCACACCGACCAACACGGCGATCCACAAATACGCCAACCAGAAGAAGGTCCCGCACCTCTTTCTGTCGACCGGCGCCTCCAAGTGGGGCAAGCCCAAGGAGTTTCCTTGGACGATGGGGTGGCAGCCCGACTATCACACCGAGGGTGTGATCTATGCCAAGCACATGCTGGCCAATGTGAAGGACCCGAAGATCGCCGTGCTGATGCAGAACGACGACTACGGCAAGGACTACTACGAAGGACTGCGCGACGGGCTGGGCAAGGATGTCGGCAAGATCGTCAAGCACGTCACCTACGAGGTGACCGACCCGACGGTCGATTCACAGGTCATCCAGCTCAAGGACTCCGGCGCCAACGCCTTCTTCAACATCACGACGCCGAAGTTCGCCGCTCAGGCGATTCGCAAATCCGCCGAGATCGGCTGGAAACCGGCGCACTATCTGAACAACGTGTCCGTCTCGGTGGCGACGGTGATGAAGCCGGCGGGCTTCGAGAACAGCCAGAACATCATCACCGCCTTCTACTTGAAGGATCCCACCGACAAGCAATTCGACAACGACGAGGACATGAAGGCCTGGCGCGAGTGGATGGCCAAATACAATCCCGGTGGCAGCATGGCCGATGCCTCGAACGTGTTCGCCTATGCCGTCGCCTATACGATGCACAAGACGTTGGAGCAGTGCGGCAACGACCTGACTCGCGCCAACCTGATGAAGCAGGCGGCCAGTCTCAAGAAGCTGAAGGTGCCGTTGCTGTTGCCGGGCATTGTCGTCAACACCAGCCCGACCGACTTCTACCCCATCCAGTCGGTCCGGTTGGCGCAGTTCAAAGGCGAGAGCTGGGAGCTCTTCGGTGAGGTGATGTCCAACGAGAGCGTCTAGTGTGATCAACGGATTGGGACGGCCGCTGCACTCCGTGGCGGCCGTTGGGAGGAGACATGACATGAGAACGACAAGGCGTGGTTTCGTCGGTGGCGTTTCGGCGGCGGCGTTGTTGAGCGGTGGCGCGGCGCATGCCCAGAAGGGCAAATATGACGTCGGTGCCAGCGACACCGAAATCAAGATCGGCAATTGCATACCCTATAGCGGTCCGGCCTCCAGCTACGGCGCCATCGGCAAGGCGATTGACGCCTACTGGAAGGCCGTGAACGACCAGGGCGGCGTCAACGGTCGCAAGGTCAAGTTCATCTCGCTGGACGATGGCTACAGCCCGCCCAAGACCGTCGAGCTGGTGCGCCAGCTCGTCGAACAGGAACAGGTGCTGGCCCTGTTCAATACCTTGGGCACGCCGACCAATACGGCGATCCACAAGTACATGAATTTGAAGAAAGTGCCGCACCTCTTCCTGGCGACCGGCGCCTCGAAGTGGGGCAAGCCCAAGGAGTTCCCGTGGACGATGGGCTGGCAGCCCGACTACCACACTGAAGCAGTGATCTACGGTAAGCACATCCTTGCCACGATCAAGGAACCGAAGATCGCCGTGCTGATGCAGAACGACGACTACGGCAAGGATTACTACGAAGGCTTCCGCGAGGGGCTGGGCAAGGACGTCGGCAGGATCGTCAAGACCGTGACCTATGAGGTGACCGATCCGACGGTCGATTCCCAGATCATTCAGCTCAAGGATTCCGGCGCCGACGTCTTTTTCAACATCACGGCGCCGAAAGCCTCGGCGCAGGCGATCCGCAAGGCGGCCGATATCGGCTGGAAGCCCGTTCACTACCTGAACAACGTTTCGGTGTCGGTGGCCGCTGTCATGAAGCCGGCCGGTTTCGAGGCCAGCCAGGGCATCATCGCGGCCGCCTACATGAAGGATCCGACGGACAAGCAGTGGGACGATGCCCCTGACATGAAGAAATGGCGCGACTGGATGGCCAAATATCTTCCCGGTGCCAATCTCTCCGACAACAACAACGTCTACGGGTATGCAGTCGCATCCACGCTGCACAAGGTGCTGGAGCAGTGTGGCAACGACCTGACGCGCGCCAACGTCATCAAGCAGGCCGCCAACCTCAAGAAGGTCGCCATTCCGCTCCTGTTGCCGGGCATCACGGTCAACACCAGCCCGACCGACTACTACCCCCTCCAGTCGGTGCGCCTGCAGCGCTTCAAGGGGGAAAGCTGGGAGCTGTTCGGCGACGTGATGTCCAACGAGAGCGCCTAGCGCCACCGGTTTGAAATGTTTGGACGGCCATCGGGGTGACCCGGTGGCCGTTTCTTTGTCCACGCGATGGATTTTGGTGCCGCAGACCGGAATTTTACTTTCCGGCTGCGACGAATCGCAGCATCCTTCCGGGGTACCGGGCGCAAAGTCCCGGCGTATCGGGAGGTCTTCAATCATGAGCACAACGAGACGTGGTTTCGTAGGAGGCGCGTCAGCCGCGACGATGCTGCTGGCCGGTGGCGCGGCGCGCGCGCAGAAGGGCAAGTACGACGAGGGTGCCAGCGATACCGAGATCAGGATCGGCCATACCAACCCGTATAGCGGTCCGGCCTCGTCCTACGGCATCATCGGCAAAGCCATCGACGGCTACTGGCGGATGGTGAACGACCAGGGCGGCATCAACGGCCGGAAGGTGAGGTTCATCACCCTGGATGACGGCTACAGCCCGCCCAAGACCGTCGAGGTGGTGCGCCAGCTCGTCGAGCAGGAAAAGGTGCTGTGTACGTTCAATACGCTGGGCACGCCCACCAACACGGCGATCCACAAGTACATGAACCTCAAGAAGGTGCCGCACCTGTTCCTGGCAACCGGCGCCTCGAAGTGGGGCAAGCCCAAGGAGTTCCCGTGGACGATGGGCTTCCAGCCCGACTACCACACCGAGGCTGTCATTTACGCCAAGCACATCCTGGCCAACGTGAAAGACGCGAAGATCGCCGTGCTGATGCAGAACGACGATTACGGCAAGGATTACTACGAGGGCTTCCGCGAGGGGCTGGGGAAGGAGGTCGGGCGCATCGTGAAGCACGCGACCTACGAAGTGACGGATCCCACCGTTGATTCCCAGGTCATCCAGATGAAGGATACCGGCGCCAACGTCTTCTTCAACATCTCGATCCCCAAGTTCGCAGCCCAGTCGATGCGCAAGGCGGCCGAGATCGGGTGGAAGCCGGTGCAGTACCTCAACAACGTGTCCGGCCAGGTGTCGACCACGATGAAGCCGGCCGGCTTCGAGAACGTGCAGGGTGTCATCACGGCGGCGTGGCTGAAGGATCCCACGGACAAGCAGTGGGACGACGATGCCGAGATGAAGATGTGGCGCGAGTGGATGGCCAAGTACAACCCCGGCGGCAACGTCCAGGACGTGAACTACGTCTTTGCCTACGCCGTCTCGTTCACGATGCACGAGACCCTGAAGAAGTGCGGCAATGAGCTGACGCGCGAGAACCTGATGAAGCAGGCCGCCAACCATCAGAAGCTCAAGGTGCCGCTGATGCTGCCGGGCATTTCGGTCAGCACCAGCCCGACCGACTTCTATCCCGTCCAGGCGGTGCGCCTGCAGCGCTTCAAGGGCGAGACCTGGGACCTCTTCGGCGAGGTGCTGGCGGCCGAGAGCTCCTGATCGTTTCGATGCTGGGGAGCGCGGACGTGATGTGCCGCGCTCCCGGCTTCGCCCTGCGGAAGCAATGTCTTGGTTGTTACTTCGCGCCGATGCAAGCTTCCCGTCGGTCATATCGATCGCTGCCGATCAGGGAGGACAGACTTGGCGAGGATCACCCGCAGGATCTTGGTTGCCGGCGCCTCGGCGCTGGCGGTGGCGCCGCGCGTGGCGAGCGCCCAAAAGAAATACGATCCTGGTGCGTCCGACACCGAGATCAAGCTCGGCCACACCAATCCCTATAGCGGTCCGCTCTCGGCCTATGGCGCCATCGGCCAGGCGATCAAGACCTACTGGACCATGGTCAACGCCGAGGGTGGCATCAACGGCCGCAAGGTGACCTTCCTCACCTACGACGACGGCTACTCGACGCCCAAGACGGTGGAACTGGTTCGCAAGCTGGTCGAGGAGGATCAGGTCCTGGCCATCTTCCAGCTGCTGGGCACGCCTACCAACACGGCCGTTCACAAATACATGAACGCCAAGAAGGTCCCGCAGCTCTTTGTCGCCACCGGCGCCTCGAAGTGGGGCGATCCGAAGAACTTCCCGTGGACGATGGGCTGGCAGCCCGACTACGCCACCGAGGCCGGCATCTATGCCAAGCATATCCTGGCGACGGTCAAGAACCCGAAGATCGCCATCCTGTGGCAGAACGACGATTCGGGGAAGGACTACGTCGCCGGCTTCATGAAGGGCCTGGGCAAAGGGAACGAGAAGCTGGTCGTGGCCTCGGTCAGCTACGAAGTCACCGACCCGACGGTCGACTCGCAGATCATTCAGCTCAAGAACTCCGGCGCCAATGTCTTCTTCAACGACGCTGCACCCAAGGCCGCCGCGCAGGCGATTCGCAAGGCGGCGGAGCTGGGCTGGAAACCCGAGGCGTTCTATCTCGCCAACGTCTCGGCGTCGGTCACGTCAGTGTTGAAGCCCGCCGGTTACGAGAACAGCCAGGGCATCGTCACGGCCGCCTACCTGAAGGATCCGTCGGACAAGCAGTGGGAGGCTTCCCCCGACTTCGTCCAGTGGAAGGCCTGGATGGCAAAGTACAACCCCGGCGCCAACCTCGCCGATGCCTTCAACGTCTACGCCTATGCCGTGTCGGCCACCATGCGCGAGGTGCTCAAGCGCTGCGGCGATGAGCTCACGCGTGCCAACGTCATGAAACAGGCGGCCAGCATGCGCGATCTCGAGGTGCCGCTATTGCTGCCGGGCATCAAGATCAACACCAGCGCCTCGGACTTCTATCCGATCCAGTCGGTGCGCCTGCAACGCTTCCAGGGCGAGACCTGGGAGCTGTTCGGCGACGTGCTCACGAACGAAAGCGAATAGTCGGGCAACACCCGAGAACGGAAAGTCCAACGCGGCCGCCCGGAGACCCTCGGGCAGCCGCGTTGGTGGTGACACGTCGGCTAGCGTACGGTGGGGTTACGCCGGTCGCCGCGCGTCGCCTGCGCCATCCTGCATTCGCCGAAGGCCAGCTTGCCGTCCTTGTTGGCATCGCAGCGGTCGAAGCGGGTATCGTCGGCGGCGAGCCACTCGGTGCGACTGATCACGCCGTCCTTGTCGCTGTCGAGACGCTGCAGCAGGCGATCGGCCCGGGTACGGCGGCTGTCAGAGTCTGGCTTGGTGGTATCGGTCGCGTTGATGCCGCCATCCTGACTCTTGGGAAGCTGGCGACGGGCGCGCTGTGGTCCCATCAGCTCGTCGACCGTCAGGCGGCCATCCTTGTTGACGTCGAGGCGGGCAAAGATCGCCTCGCGGGCGGTGTGTGACTCGCCGCGATCGACGTAGCCATCCTTGTTGGCGTCGATGCGGTCGAAAGCGGCGCGCTGCTGCGTGGCGCGATCTGGCCTTGCCGCCGGCTTGGTCGCGTCCTGGGCCAGTGCCGGCGTCAGCGTCAGCGATGTGGCAGCCAGCAGAACAGCGATCAGTGAACGTGTGCGGGACATGTCAGGTGTCTCCCTGAGGCCGATGGGCGGCCCGTTGTGGTGGGGGTACGCGGACTGGCGGCACGGCATCCCCGGGCTTCACGTTTTTCTTTTCGTGCCGATATGGTTATCTACGGACAAGCTCATGAGGCGCCGCAAATCAGGCGATATTACGGCGATGTTATACAACTTATAGGAGTAGCCCATGGCGGGCTTTGACTATGATCTTTTCGTCATCGGCGCCGGATCAGGTGGCGTGCGGGCCAGCCGCATTGCGGCGGGCCATGGCGCGCGCGTCGGCATCTGCGAGGACGATCTCGTGGGCGGCACCTGTGTGATCCGCGGCTGCGTGCCCAAGAAGCTGCTGGTCTATGGCTCACATGTGGCGGAGGAGGTCGAGGACGCCGCCGCCTATGGATGGACGATCCCGCATCCGGATTTCAGCTGGGCCACGTTGCGTGACAACGTGCAGAAGGAGGTCATGCGCCTGAACGGCGTGTACAAGAACCTGCTGAAAGGCGCCAATGTCGAGCTGGTGGTCGGCCGCGGACGGCTGATGGACGCTCATACCATCGCGGTGGGCGAGCGCACGGTGACCGCTGACAAGATCCTGCTGGCGACCGGCGCGCGGCCCTGGCGGCCGGACATCGACGGCGCCGATCTCGCCATCGTGTCAGACGATGCTTTCCACCTGCCGATACTACCTAAGCGTGTGATCATTGTCGGCGGCGGCTACATCGCCGTGGAGTTTGCCGGCATCTTCAACGGCCTGGGTGCCGAGGTCACGATGGTGGTCCGGCGTGAGCGCGTATTGCGCGGGTTCGATGAGGAATGTCGGCAAGGGGTGCAGGATGGCATGACCGCCAAGGGCGTGGCGTTTCGCACCGGCGCGCAGATCACGCGCCTGGAGCGGCGCGCGGAGGCGATTACGGCGACGTTTGCTGACGGCACATCGCAGGACGCCGACGTGGTGATGTACGCCACGGGCCGTCATCCCAACACGACAGGCCTGGGTCTCGAGAAAGTCGGCGTGCATCTCGACAAATCAGGCGCCGTGGCGGTCGACGAATGGTCGCGCACCACCGTGGCCAACATCTACGCCATCGGCGATGTCACCAACCGCCTGAACCTGACGCCGGTGGCGATCATGGAGGGGCATTGCTTCGCCGACACGGTGTTCGGCAACCGGCCACGCAAGCCCGATCATCGCGATGTGCCGTCGGCCGTCTTCTCGCAGCCGCAGCTGTCGACCGTCGGGCTCGGCGAGGAACAGGCGCGCGAGATCTATGGCAACGTGCACGTCTATGACGCGCGCTTCCGGCCGATGAAGTACACCTTGTCGGGCCGCGAGCAGCGCACTTTCATGAAGCTGGTGGTCGATGCTGCTTCTGATCGCGTGGTGGGCGTGCACATGGTGGGCGACGATGCCGCCGAGCTGATCCAGGGCATTGCGATCGCCGTGAAGGCGGGGGCGACGAAGGCGATCTTCGATGCCACGGTCGGCATTCACCCCACCGCCGGCGAGGAGTTCGTCACCATGCGCACCCGCCGTCCCGACCCGGCGCCCACGGCGAAGGCGACGGAGTGACGCCGGTATTGGGTTCTCACGAAGCGGGAGGCGGCGCGATGGCATTCGATCGAGCGGTGGCGGTGGAGGAATTCTGGCAGGCGAGGGGCCGGGGAGAATACTTTCCGAGCGCCTGGGTGGACCGGTTGACCCTGGACCAGGCCTACCAGATCCAGCTTGGTATGATCGACCGGCGTGTCGCGGGCGGCGAACGCCACATTGGCTGGAAGGTCGGCCTGACCGCCAAACCCATCCAGGAGCAGTTCGGATTTCACGAACCGGTATTCGGTTGCATCCTCCAGAGCGAGCCGAGCGGCTCGACCTTGCGGGCCGCCGAGCTGATCGCGCCGGGATTCGAGAGCGAACTTTGCCTGCGCATGGGGCAGGACCTTTCCGGCACGGTCACGATGGCGCAGGCACGGGCGGCGGTCGCCGGTGTGCATCCGGCACTGGAGATCATCGAGACCCGTGGCGACCTCAGCGCCCAGATCGCGCTCGCGATGGCCGACAATGCACAACAGAAGATGGTGGTGCTGGGCGAGCCTGTGGCGCTGGCGGACAAGCGGCTCGATCAGGTGGCCTGCCGCGTCGACTTGAACGGTGCCACCGTGGCCGAAGGCGTCGGTGCGGCCGTGCTGGGCGATCCGCTGAACTCGGTGGTCTGGCTGGCCGGCAAGCTCAGGGAGTTCGGCCGCACGATCCGCGCCGGCGACATCGTCATGACCGGCTCCTTCGTGCGGCAGTTTCCGCTGACGAAGGGCGATGGGGTGCGGGTGATGTTCGACGGGATTGGCGCGGTGGAAGTGCGGGTCGGATAGTCTCACCAAGCTACCGGATACTGCGCGAAGCCGCGGAAGCGGGCGCGGCCACCGCGCACGAAATCGCCATCGCGGCGATAGGTCGGAAAGCGCCGGATGAAGCGATCGAGCGCGATCGTGCCTTCCATGCGCGCCAAGGTCGCGCCCAGGCACATATGCACGCCGGAGCCGAAGGCGACATGGCGGTTGGGCGTGCGCGCGACGTCGAAGCGGTCAGGGGCGGGGAACTCGGCGGGATCACGGTTGGCGGCGCCGATGCCGATATGGATGTAGGTGCCTGCCGCCAGCCGTTCGCCGCCGATCTCGGTGTTGGTCGTGAGCCGGCGGTTGCCGAGCTGGTTGGAGCTTTCGAAGCGCAATCCTTCTTCGACGCCGGTGCGAATCAGCGTCGGATCATTCCGCAGGCGTGCCAGCTGGTCGGGAAAGCGCAGCAGCGCATCGAGCGTGTTGCCGATCAGGTTGGTGGTGGTCTCGTGCCCGGCGTTGAGCAGGAAGATGCAGTTCTGCACCAGCTCCTCGTGGGTCAGGCGCTCACCATCGACCTCGCCGTGGATCAGGGTGCCCAGCACGTCGTTGTCGTCGGCCGGCCGCTTGCGGCGCTCGGCGATGAGGTCGTCGAGATAGGCGGAGAACTCGGCGACGGCGTCATCGCCGGTCTGCTGCTTCTCGGCTGAGATGACGGGCTCCAGCGCCCCCAGGATGGCCAGCGAATAGCGGCGGAACGCGTCGCGCTCGGCGCGCGGCACGCCCAGCATGTCGCAGATCACCTCGACGGGCAGGGCGAAGCCGAAATCCTCGATCACGTCCATGCGTCCGGCATCGGCGGCCTGGTCGAGCAGGTGATCGACGATGGCGGCAACGCGCGGCTCCAGTGCCTTCAGTGCGCGCGGTGTGAAGGCGGCGGCCAGCAGCTTGCGCACACGCGTGTGCAGCGGCGGATCATTGAACACCAGGCTGGTGGTGTGGTGCCGGTAGAGCGGCGAGCCGACACCGAATTTCGGTCCGAACTCGGCCTTCTTGTCCGAGCTCATGCGGGCATCGCGATAGCAGATCTGGATGTCGGCGTAGCGGCTGAGGAACACGCTGCCGTCGGGCAGCCGCTTGACCGGCGCGAAGCGGCGCAGGGCGTGGTAGCGCGGGAAGGGGTCGTCGAGGAAGTCACGCGTCAGGTGCGCCAGGTCGAACGACCCGGCGAATGCGCGCGCCTCATCGTCGGGCAATTCGATGACGCCAGGGGCTGTGGCGATGTTCATGCGATGCCTTTTCTTTCTTTGGACCGCGCGCGTCCACGCGCGCATCGGCGCGTGAGCGCCGACAGTCTTTCGCTCTTCGCTTCGCTGCGAGCGATGCGGGCGTGGACGCCCGCGGTCCAAAAGATAACTTTACCCAGGCTCAGAACTGCTCCTCCGCCAAGGCGAACACGGTGCGGCCGGCGCTTTTCAGCGGGTCGAGCTGGGCCAGTGCCGGCGGCAGCACCACCTCGGCGTAGAAGCGCGCGGTGACGATCTTGGCCTCGTTGAAGGCCGGGTCGCCCTCGCGGCCGGCGAGGTGCCGATGCGCCACCAGCGCGCCCTTGGCCAGCAGCCAGCCGGCCAGCGCCGTACCGGCCAGGCGCAGGAACGGCGCCGAGCCGGCGAGCGCGGCGCCGATGTCGCTCTTGCCGGTCTCGGCCACCCAGGCCGTGGCATCGTCGAGCGCCTCGGCGGCCCTGCCGATGGCGGCGGCGAGCACCGCGGTGTCGTCGCCCGGCATTGCTTGCAGATCGGCCGCCAACGCGCGCATCTCCGCGGTCAGGCGACACATGGTCTCGCCGCCGTCCTTGGCGACCTTGCGGCCGACCAGGTCGCGCGCCTGGATGCCATTGGTGCCCTCGTAGATCGGCAGGATGCGCGCGTCGCGCAGATGCTGCGCCGCACCGGTCTCCTCGATGAACCCCATGCCGCCATGCACCTGCACGCCCAGCGAGGCGATCTCGTTGCCGAGATCGGTGAACCACGCCTTCACGATCGGGATCAGCAGATCGACGCGGTCCTGCGCCTGGCGCCGCGTCTCGGCGTCGGGATGCTTCAGCGCGCAGTCGATGCCGGCGGCAGTATAGTAGCCCAGGCCGCGCATGGCCTCGATCTGGCTGCGCATCATCATCAGCATGCGCCGGATGTCGGCATGCCGCACGATCGTCACCGGCTTGGGATCGGGCTTGGTGTCGTCCTTGGACTGCACCCGCGTGCGCGCAAAGGCGACGGCCTGCTGATAGGCGCGCTCGGCGATGGCCAGGCCCTGCACGCCCACCGCCAGCCGCGCGTTGTTCATCATGGTGAACATGTAGGAGAGGCCGCGGCCTTCCTCGCCGATGCGCCAGCCGATGGCACCGCCATCGTCGCCGAACGACATCACGCAGGTCGGGCTGGCATGGATGCCGAGCTTGTGCTCGACCGACACGCATCGTACGTCGTTGCGCTTGCCGGGTGTGCCGTCGGCGTTGGGCAGGAATTTGGGCACGATGAACAGCGAGATGCCGCGCACGCCCGGCGGCGCATCGGGCGTGCGCGCCAGCACCAGGTGCACGATGTTTTCGGCCATGTCGTGCTCGCCGTACGTGATGAAGATCTTCTGCCCGCTGACCAGGTAGTGATCGCCCTGGGGTATCGCCCGGCTGCGCAGCTGCGCCAGGTCGGAACCGGCCTGCGGCTCGGTGAGGTTCATCGTACCGGTCCAGGCGCCGGACACCATCTTGGGCAGGTACGTCGCCTTCTGCTCGGCCGAGCCGTGATGGTGGATGGCGTCGATGGCACCCTGGTTCAGCAGCAGCACCAGCCCGAAGCCCATGTTGGCCGACTGCCACATCTCCTGCACGGCGGTCGCCAGCAACCACGGCATGCCCTGGCCGCCGTAGTCGGGGTCGAACGGCAGCGAGTTCCAGCCGCCGTCGATGAACTGCTGGTAGACGCCGGCGAAACCATCCGGTGTGCGCACCACGCCGTTCTCGAGCTTGACGCCCTGCTGGTCGCCGATGCGGTTCAGTGGGGCCAGCGCATTGCCCGACAGCTTGCCGGCCTCCTCCAGCACCGCATCGATCATGTCCTCGGTGGCGTTCTCGTAGCCGGGCAGGGCGCCGACCGCGGCCTGGCCGGCAATCTCGCGCAAGGTGAAGCGGATGTCGGCGAGCGGTGCGGTGTAGGTCATGGGTACGGGCCTCGGCTGCCTGGCGGTATTTCGCGCACCATAGGTGCGGCCGGACACGTCGGCAATGCTTCCTGGCCATGGCGCAGGCGGGGTGACTCGCGATAAAATGCGGTCATGAGCGAGCATATTCTGCTGACCATCGACGGCCCCCGGGCCACCATCACCCTCAACAATCCAGCGGTTCACAACCGGCTGGCGCCAGCCGACATCAAGGCCTTCATCGCGCATCTCGACACGATCGAGACGGCGACCGACGTTCGCCTGCTGGTCGTCACCGGCGCCGGCGAGAAGACGTTCTGTGCTGGCTTCGACCTGGGCTCGCTGAAGCCTGGCGCGGCGTCCGGCAATGCGGACGGTAGCGACGGAAAGCGCTACGGCTTCGAGGTGCTGTGCGATCGCCTGGAGGCCAGCCGCGTGCCCACCATCGGGGCGCTCAACGGCAGCGTCTATGGCGGCGGCACCGACCTGGCGCTGGCCTGCGACTTCCGCATCGGCATCCGCGGCATGCGCGCGTTCCTGCCGGCCGGACGGCTGGGCCTGCACTATTATCCGAGCGGCTTGCGGCGTTTCACCGAGCGGCTGGGCCCTGGCGTTGCCAAGCGCTTCCTGTTGCTGGCCGAGGAATTCGACGACGCCGAACTGCACCGCATCGGCTACGTCGACTGGCTGGTCGACCGCTCGGCGTTTGCCGCCAAGGTCGACGGGCTCGCCGCCACCATCGGTGGCCTGGCGCCGCTGTCGCTCACCGGCATGAAGGCGTCGATCAACGACATCGCCTGTGCCGTGTTCGATGAGGACGTGATCCGCCAGCGCATCCGCACCTGCGCGATGTCCGACGATCTCGTCGAGGGGATCGCCGCGGTGAACGACAAGCGCAAGCCGGTCTTCCGAGGGCGTTGACCCATGTCCCTGCGCCGCCGCGCCGTGCTGGCGGGAGGCGCCGGGCTGGCGGTTTCGTTGTCCTTTCCGGCGGCCGCGCGGCAGTTGTCGTTCCAGCGCCAGCGCTACGCTGACCAGAGCCAGTACCGGGTCCGCTGGCTCGACCACGAGCAGCGCGAACGCGACATCACCTTCGCGCTGTCGGCCGCGGAGATAGACCAGGCGGCGCGGCTGTTTCGCGAGTTCTCGCTCGAGGGCATGCGCGAATACCTCGAGTCGGCGATCCGCCTGACCGCCGCAGGATGGGCGGAGGTGACGCTGCAGATCGAGCGGCGAACCATGGCCGTCGATACCATGGGCATCTCCTATCGCCTGAACGGCCCACAGCATCTGCTGGCCGATGCCAACCAGCAGGTCAAACTGACGATCGAGCAGAACAAGGCGCGCTATACGTCAGCGTATCTGCGCCGTGTCGAGGGCAATACCATTTCGGTCGACTACGTGGCGGCCGCGCGCCGCTATGCCCGTGCCTTGTGGCCGTTGGCACAGGCGATGCTGGCGATCGCCGGCGGTGCTGATGAGCGCGCCCGCGTGGCGCTGGCGCTGTCGTTCTTCCAGGCCATTCCCTACGACGAGCTGAGCGACCGCGTGCGCAACGGCGGCTATGACTTTGCCCCGCCGCCGACGCTGCTGGACATCAACCGCGGCGACTGCGACAGCAAGGCCGTGGCACTGGCCTGCGTGCTGCGCGCCGTCGCCCCGGGGCGGCGCAGCGCCATGGCGACCATGCCCGGACACGCCATCCTCGGGGTCGACGTGCCGTGGCGCGAGGGCGATGCCTGGGTGCGTCGCGATGGCCGGGTGTTCATCGCCCTGGAAGCCGCTGGACCGGCCATGGCGCCTGTCGGTCGGGTGGCGCCGCAAACGGCGCGCTTCCTCGACGCCCAGAACTTCTCGGTCTGGCCGCTTAGCGTGTAGGCGTGCCGGTTCCCGGGACCCACGCTTGATCGCAAGTTCCCTTGTTGTCGTCAGTCGCTTTGTGATCGCCATTTCCCTCGCCGCCGTGCGCATCGAGAGCGATCGCGATGCCTTGCGCCGCTCGACATGAGCGCGTCGTTGGAACACTGTGTACTCATCCAAGCATCCCTGTTGGGACGGATTGGTCGTGGCGCATTGATCTCGAACTTTGCCACACCCATATCGCTTGTGAGTTAGCGCTCATTTTGGCATAATCCCATCGCTTGCGGCAGCCGGCTTGACGGCAGAGGAGCCGCCCTTGGACGAAACGCGTACCAGTCCACCCCGGTCCGGCGACGTCGTGAGCGGCGATGACTTCGTGTCGTTGCCGGCCGGCTATCCGTTGGCGCGCTACCAGCTGATCGAGACCCTGGGCCAGGGCACGTTCGGCATCACGTATCGCGCCCACGATGCGCAGCTCGATCGCGCCGTGGCGGTGAAGGAATATCTGCCGGCGGCGCTGGCGGTGCGTCACGGCGGCACCCAGGTGCTGCCGCGCTCGACTCGCCTTGCCGACGATTTCCGCTGGGGGCGCGAGCGCTTCCTGGCCGAGGCCCAGACGTTGGCGCGGTTCGAGAACGCGCCCGCCATCGTGCGCGTCTACGATTTTCTCGAGGCCAACGGCACCGCCTACATGGTGATGGAGCTGCTGCGCGGCGAGACATTGGAGGCGCGACTCAAACGCGACGGGCGGCTGTCACCGGAGGTGACCGAGCAACTGCTGAAGCCGTTGCTGGACGGCCTGGAGCGCGTCCACGAGGTCGGCATCCTGCATCGCGACATCAAGCCGGCCAACATCACCCTCGATGGCGAGGGACGGCCGACGCTGCTCGATTTCGGTGCGGCACGCGCTGCCGTCGCCGGACGCACGCAGGCGATGACGGCGGTCTACACGCCGGGCTATGCCGCGGCTGAGCAGTTCACCTCGACGACGCAGGGCCCCTATACGGATATCTACGCGCTGTCGGCGACTCTCTATCAGTGCGTGACCGGCACCATGCCGCCGACCGCGATGGAGCGGCTGCTGGACGATCGGCTGGTGCCCGCGTCGCGGGCTGTCGGCGGCCTTTACGCGCCGCGACTGCTGGCGGGCATCGATGCCGGGTTGGCCCTGAGGGCGCCGGATCGGCCGGCCACGATCGCCGCCTGGCGGCCGATGCTGCTGGACGGTCCGCCGACGGCAGCGGCCCCGGTGCTGCCGTCCGCATCGCCGCATCCAGACGACGCAAGGACGCGCCTGTCGCGTCCCGATGCTGCCGCGCAACCGTCGCGACCTGGTTCTTTCAGGCGCTGGGCGATCGCCGCTGCGGTGCTGCTGCTCGTGGCTGGTATGGCGGGCGGCGGCTACGTCTATGTCCGCGATGCCCAGGAGCGCGCCGAAGCCGAGCGCATCGCTGCCGAAGCGCGACAACGCGAACTGGAAGCACAGCGCCAGGCCGAGGCGGTCCGTCGGCAGGCCGAAGAGCAGGCGCGCCGCCAGGCCGAGGAGCAGGCTCTTCGCGAGGAGCAGGCCCGTCGCGAGGCGGAGCAGGCGGAAGCGCAGCGTCGCGCCGAGGAGGAAGCCAAACGCCAGGCGCAACTCGAGCAGGAGGCCACGCGGCGCCAGCAGGCCGAGGCCGCGCGACAGCAGCAGGCAGCGGAGGAGGCGCGTCGTCGGGCGGCGGAGGAAGCGCGGCGCAATGCCGAGGCGGAAGCGCGCCGGCAGCAGGACGAGGACGCCCGGCGCCGGGCGGCCGAGGAGGCGCGCCGCAACACCGATGCGGATGCACGACGCCAGCAGGATGAAGAGGCGCGTCGCCGGGCGGCGGAAGAAGCCCGCCGCAAGGCCGATACCGACAATCAGGCGCGACAGCAGCAGGCAGCGGAGGAGGCGCGCCGCCGGGCGGAGGAAGCGCGCCGCAAGGCGGAGGCCGACGCCAGGCGGCAGCAAGAGGAGGCAGCGCGGCGGCCGCAAGGCGGCGTCGACGGCACGTGGAGCGGCGTGGTCGAGTGCTACCCCGGCGGCCCCAAGGGGGCGGTGACCCTGCAGGTGGCAGCGGGACAGGGACGCGCGACGGTTCAGGGCATGAAGATCGCGCTGCGCATCAGCGAGGGTTCGGTGGTGTCCGACCTGGAATGGATCGGCCAGGAAGGGCGGGAATGGATGGCATCGATGCGCGGCCGGCCAGCCGGTGATTCGGTCGCCATCACCGGGAGCGCGCGCACCATCGGCGGCCGGCCGGAGAGTTTCCGGCCCCAGTGCACGCTGAACCTGCGTCGCCAATAGACCATACGCCTTGCTGGCAAGGAGGCCCGCGCTTGTGCGATACGGGCGCGCTTGTCATTCTGCGGTGGTCACGTCTGGCGGGACATGGAGCGGGCTTGCGGGTCAATGGTGGGGCTGAATCTGTCGCCGATCGCCGCCGGCAGGACGGGGCTGGCGATGGGTGCGCTGCGCCGCGCCGCGCCCCTTGCCTTTCTTGCCCTGGCCGTGGTGTGCCATGTGCCCGCGGCGCTGGCCCAGCAGAGCGCCTTTGCTCAGCATACGGTCGGCAGCGACGTGCAGTTTTCCTATACATTCAAGGACGTCGGCGGTGCCCCGCATAGTCTCGTGTTCCAGCTGCCGTCGGGCGACATCGAGGCCGCGATGGTGCTGTTTCGCGACTATTCGATCCCGCAGCTCTACGGCCATGTCGAAGCCGCGCTGGCGCGCGAAGCGAAGCTGGCCGGCGTGACCTTGCAGGCCAAACGGGTCGGCGATGGCATGTCCTTCGTGATCCTCGCCGACAGTGCGGCCAAGCGCGACGCCTTCAATGCGCGCATGGACGACATCATCGAAACCGCCCGCCAGGCATGGCTGCGCAAGCACGCGCGGCGTGCCGTCGGCCCGGCCATCCACATGGACTATCCGGAAGCGACACGGCGCAACGTGCCCGGCCTGCGGCCGGTGGCCAAGGCGCTGGCGGCGCAGACCCCGGGTGTCGACGAGCGGACCCGGCTGGCCAGGGCATTGAATTTCGTGCAGGCGATCCCCTACGACGACCTCACGGATCCTCGTACGACGGGCGGCATCGAGTACGCGCCGCCGGCGGCGATGTTCAAGCTCAACCGCGGCGATTGCGACAGCAAAACGATCGCGCTGGCGGCGATCCTGCGCACCTTGACGCCCGGCCTGCGGCTGCTGTTCGTCACCCTGCCGCAGCACGTCGCCCTGGCGGTCGACCTGCCGCCGCGGGAAGGCGATGCCGTGGTCTCCTATGGGGGGCGGAACTGGCTGCTGCTCGAGCCGACCGGGCCGGCCGTCGTGCCGCCAGGGCAGGTGGCACCGACCACGGCGTGGTATATCGATCGGCCGAACGAGATCACGTATTTCGAGATGAAGGAGCCATAACGCGATGGACCGGCGCCTGGCGGCCATCCTGCACGCTGACGTGGTCGGTTACAGCCGGCTCATGGAAGGGGCGGAAACGCGCACTTTCCGTGAACTGAAGATCCTGTTCGACAGCGTCTGGCTGCCGGCGCTGGGGCGTCATGCCGGGCGACTGGTGAATACCGCCGGCGATGCCATGCTGGTGGAGTTCGGCAGCGCCGTCGCCGCCGTACGGTGTGCCATGGAACTGCAGGCGGTGATGGCGCAGCGCAATACCGGCCGGCCGCCGGAGCGGCACGTCCTGCTGCGGATCGGCCTCAACATCGGCGAGGTGATCGTCGACGGCGACAACATCTTCGGCGATGAGGTGAACGTGGCGGCGCGCATTCAGGCGCTGGCCGAACCCGGCACCGTGATCGTCTCGTCGCGGGTACGCGACGCTGTCGAGGGCAAGGTCGGCTTCGATTTCGCCGATCTGGGCGATCAGCAGGTCAAGAACATCTCGCGCGCCGTGCGTATCCACCGCGTGCTGGCCTTGGCGAGCGGCGCCGACGCCGCCACCTCGATGCCGGCGCAGCGGCTCCCGCCGGCGCCGGCGGAACCGCCGTCGCGTACGGCCACACCGATCACGACGGAACAGGCCGTGCCGATTGGCGGCCCGCCCATGCCGCCGATGCCCGCGCCCGCCTCGTGGCAGCCGTATCCGCCGGCACCGCCGGCGCCCCACGGTGCGGGACCGCAGCAGCCGGCCGCCGGACCGTCGTTCCAGCCGTTCTTCGTACCGCCGCCGCTCGCCCCCTGGCGCCTGGTCGGGGCCGATCGCGTTGGCACGCCGATCGATCTCCGCCTCGACGCCAGCTTATTGGAACAGCCTGATGGCATCGTGTTCGGCCGCCTGCCGCGCTACTGCCACCTGACCATCGACAACGACAGCATTTCGCGGCGCCATGCCCGGTTCAGGGCGGCGGCCGGCACGCTGACGGTCGAGGATCTGGGGTCGACCAACGGGACGGCCATCGACGGCCACAAGATCGAACCCTACCGGCCCGTGCCCGTGCGCGACGGCTCCCGCATCAGTCTTGGCGAATTAAAGGTTGTCGTTTCAAGAGGTTAACCCTGGAGGGGTGACAAAGGCCACTGGCCGCACTACATGATGTGCGTGGTCCGCAGGCGGCATTGGCCGGGTGCGGGCTGTCGGGGAAAGGGCCATGAACCTGCTGCGCGCTTTGTCTCGTCTGCCTCTGTCCATCTGGCTGCGAGGCCTGGGTATTGCGATCTGCGTGATCGCGATGCTGGCCTTTGGCCTTGCCGTTGTCGCTGCGGCCGTGGTCGCGGTTGGCGTCGGCGCCTTGATCTACAAGACAAGGGATTGGTTGGGCGGGCTGTTCCGGCCGCGCGCGACGGTACCCGTCCGCGTGCGCTCGTCCCGGATCAGCGACGCGGAATTCACCATCATCGATCGCCGCTAGCCGCGGCGAAGTCAGCATCGTTAGGTCGAGCCGTTCGCGATCGGACGTCTCAGGGCGGCATGCGCACGGCGGCGACGCGGAACTGCGTGCGCTGACCGATGCTGGTGAAGTCGAGCGGATTGATGCCCTTGCGGATCGCATCGGCCTCGGCCTTGTCGCGCACGTTCACCATGATCTTGACGATGGCCGCCATGTCATCATCGGAGATCCAGCCGCTCATGAGCGTGCGGATCGCCTTCAGCTTGGCCTCGGCGCTGAGGCGAGCGATGTCGGGGGCGCCGTGCGTATTGATCCAGTCGCGCACCTGATCGTCGTCGTTGACCCACCAGGAGCTCGGGTTGTTCTCGGCGCCGATGTCGCTGACGTTCTTGCTTTCCAGCACGCCCTTGTCGACAGCCATGATATTGCTGTCGTAGCCCGGCTGCACCGTGCTCGTCCGCTCGCCGCCGAACGTGCCCTTGACCTTGCTGACGATCCCCTCGTTGTAGCGATCATCGAGCCCGATGATGTGCCCGAACTCGTGCGCGGCCGTCCAGGTGAAGGCATCGGCTTCGTTGGCATTCAGCGTCATCTTGCGCCCGCCCCACGCGGGCCTGACGTTCGATGGGCCGCTCATCTTTTCGGCCTCGATCTGGGTGGCGTTGCCGGCGCTGTTGTTGCCGCGATAGGTGACGGTGATGCTGGTCTGGACGATGAAGCCGTCAGGGAAGGTCTTCGTCCACGTCGTGTTGATGGAGTCCTGCACCGACTTGGCGCGCGCCGCATTTGCCTCGTCGCCGTACATCTCCATCTTGCCGGTGATGCTGACTGCGCCGCCATTGCGGTCGACCCATAGCCCGGCGGATGGCGAGAAGCGGCTAACGGCAGGCAAATCGCCCATGGGTTCTGTTCCTCAATATCGGGGCGGGCGGATTAGTTTGTGAAGGCTCACTTGTCAAGCTTTCGAACCTGACGGCGGAGAAGGAAAGGGAGGCGCATGACGGGTCTGCACGTTGCGCGAGACTTGGTGCCGTCAGCTTGCTTTCATCGGTGCCGCGAGACCGGGTAGCGTCGGGCGCACCAACGGCATGGGGTCTGCGCATTCATGAAGAAAATTTTCACTGCGACGCTGGGTACCGAGACTAACACCTTCTCGTCGCTGCCGACCGGGCTGCAGCTGTTCCAGGATACCTGTCTCTTTCGCAAGGGCGACTACGGCGACAAGACACCGATGCTCGGCGCGCCGCTGGCGGTGTGGCGCCGCATGGCGCAGGCGCGCGGCTGGCAGGTGAGCGAAAGCCTCTGTGCCTTCGCGCAGCCCGCCGGCAAGACCGTGCGCAAGGTCTACGAAGAGTTCCGCGACGAGATCGTTGCCGATCTGAAGGCGGCGCTGCCGGTCGATGCGGTGCTGCTGTGCCTGCACGGCGCCATGGTGGCCGAAGGCTATGACGATGCCGAAGGCGACCTGATGGCCCATGTGCGGCGGGTCGTTGGTCCCGATGTGCCGATCGGCGTCGAGCTCGACCTGCATGCCAATGTCGGCGCGCAGAAGCTGGAGAACGCCACTGCCATCGTGTTGTTCAAGGAATACCCGCATATCGACGTGTCCGATCGTGCGGTCGATGTCTTCGATCTGATCGCCGATGTGCTGGACGGCAAGACCAGGCCGGTCATGGGCTGGTTCGACTGCTGCACCATCGGTGTCTTTCACACCACGCGCCAGCCGATGCGTGGCTTCGTCGACAAGTGCACGGCGCTGCAGGGCAAGGATGGCGTGTTGTCGGTGTCGGTGATCCACGGCTTTCCCTGGGCCGACGTCGCCGACATGGGCAGCAAGCTGCTGGTGATCACCGACAACGACAAGCCCAAGGCCGAGCGGCTGGCGCGCGAGCTGGGCATGGAGTTCTTTCGCCTGCGCGCCGAGACCCAGCCGGCGTACGCCACGCTCGACCAGGCGCTGGCGCGCGCCGCCACCCACAACCAGCCCAAGCCGCTGGTGCTGGCTGACGTCTCGGACAATGCCGGCGGCGGTGCGGCGAGCGACTCGACGTTCATCCTGCAGGCGATGCTGGAGCGTGGCATCAAGGATGCCGCCATCGCCATGTTCTGGGATCCGATGGCCGTGCGGCTCGGCTTCGAGGTCGGCGTGGGCGCCGAGCTCGACATCCGGCTGGGCGGCAAGCTGGGCGCGATGTCAGGGCCGGCGCTGGATGTGCGCGCCAAGGTCATCGGGCTCAAGCGCAATGCGCGGACCCATGGCTTCGGCGGCAGCCACGTCTATGTCGGCGACATGGCCGCCTTCGACGTCAATGGTATCGCGGTGGTGTGCAACACGCTGCGCGCGCAATGCAAGAGTGTCGATGCCTTCACCAATGTCGGCATTGATCCGGCGGCCAGAAAGGTCGTGGTCGTGAAGTCGATGCAACACTTCCACGCCGAATACGCGCCGGTGGCGTCGGAGATCCTCTACGTCGCCGTGCCCGGTGCCGTGGCACCGGACTTCCTCAACATGCCGTACGAAAAGGCGTCGCGCGCCCAGTGGCCGTTCGTCGCCGATCCGTTCGCCAAGACTTGAGAGCGGGCATGCCTAGGAGCGCCGGCTGAATGCCGGCGCTCGCAGACACGACGCGGGAGCGGACGGCTCAGCCGACCTGCAGCGGGTCCGGGCCGAACTGGTTCGGGCCCTTGGTGCCTTCGAGGAAGCCGCACTCGATGAGGTACCAGAGGCCGCCAATGATCGGCACCAGCGAGATCAGCACCCACCAGCCCGACTTGTTGCGGTCGTGGAAGCGTTTCACGCCCAGCGCGATCGACGGCCAGATCATCGCCAGATAGATGACGATCGAAATGATGCCGATCAGCATCGTGATGACGCTGTCGCCGAATATCCCCCTGAAAATGAGATTGATGACGATCAGGACGACGTAAATGGCCAGCAGGACCAGAATGCCGTTCCAGAATTTGCCGCGGTTGATCCGTCCGTCGAAGCTCAAGAGCAGAGGCTTCAGATTTTCCATCGTACCGTTCCCCCGACGAGCCGCGATCCCGGGGTGGATCGCGCGCCAAGGCCGCCAGCGTCAGGGTGTCAGGACCTCCCGACACCGCAACACTGCAGCCGTTACAGGGGATAATATCAAAGTGAGTAATCGTTGACCACAAGGATTTGGGGTCAACGGTCCAAAATGGACAACATAAAGTAACGGAGTTACTTGACTTCCTGCTGGAGCGCCTGCAGCCGCAGCACCTGGCCGGGTCGCCGGTCGGTCACCTTGCCGGCCTGCCACACGGGCGCGCCATTGCAGATGGTCATCTCGATGCCGGTTGCGGGCGCGATCGGGTTCTCGAACGTGGCGGTGTCGGCCACCGTCTCGGGATCGAAGACGCAAAGGTCGGCGTAGTAGCCCTCGCGGACGAGGCCGCGCTTGGCGAGGCCGAAATTCTTGGCCGACGTCGACGTCATGCGCCGCACGGCATCCTCGAGCGGGAACAGCTTGAGGTCGCGGCTGTAGTGGCCGAGCACGCGCGGGAAGGTGCCCCACAGGCGCGGGTGCGGATGCTTGTCGAGCGGCAGGCCATCGCTGCCGATCATCGCCATGGGATGCGACAGCGCCTTCTGCACGTCCTCCTCGCTCATCTGGAAATAGATGGCGCCGGCCGGCTGCAGGCGGTCGGCCGCCTCATGCGGCGTGCAGCCCAATTCCTTGGCGACATCGCGCAGGTCGCGGCCGCTGGCCGACGGCATTGCGTCGGACCATGTCACCAGCACCTTGTCGGCGCGGTCGATCATCTCCTTGCGCAGGATGGTGGAGCCGGCGACGTAGGGATAGACATCGAACGAAATCGGCCAGTCCTTAGCCGCCGCCTCGAACTTGGGCAGGGTCTCGCGCATGCGTCCGAAATTCTGCCGGCTCGAGCATTTGTGGTGCGACACCACGATCGACGCGCCGGCACGGCGGCCGATCTCGAAGGTCTCATCCATCGCCTTGATGATGTGGTTGCCCTCATCGCGCATGTGGGCGGTGTAGACCGCCTTGTGCTTGCCCAGCGGCTGGGCGATCTCGGCCAGCTCGTCGGTCGTGGCGTGCATCGCCGGCGGATAGAACAGGCCGCTCGACAGGCCGATGGCGCCGTCGGTGAGCGCGCCGTCCAGCATGTCGCGCATCGTCGCCACTTCGTCGGGGCGCGCCGCGCGCTCGAGGTCGTTGCCCATGACGCTCAGCCGCAGGGTCGAGTGGCCGACCAGGAAGGCGCCGTTGATGGCCGGCCTCGCCGCTTCGACCTTGCCGGCGAACTCGGCGAAGGTGCGCGACAGGAAGGCGTCCTGCTTCACGATCAGCGACAGGAAATGCGGCGTGTCCTGCCGGCGGACATAGGGCGCGGCGCTGGCGCCGCAGTTGCCGCACACCACCGTGGTGACGCCCTGGCTCGCCTTCATCGCCATGGTCGGGTTCTCGATCAGGGCCGTGTCGTCGTGCGTGTGCACGTCGACGAAGCCCGGCGCCACGGCCTTGCCGGCAACGTCGATGTCGTTGTCCCCGCGCAGGCTGCCGGCGGCACCGATGGCGGCGATGCGGTCGCCTTTGATCGCCACGTCGGCGATGCGGCGGGGCTCACCGCTGCCGTCGATCAGGGTGCCGTTGCGCAGAACAAGGTCGTAAGCGGGCATGATGGGGGTCCGGTCAGTTTCAATGGAGCGATCATAGCCTCTGGAAGCGCGGGCGTCCTCGCCCGCATCCGCATGCAGAGCCGATCTGAATTTTTGCTTCTTCGCTTTGCGCCGAGCAATGCGAGCAGGGACGCCGCGCTCCCGGGAGTTACGCCTCCGCCCGCGCCAGCTTGGCGCGTTGGTCGTCGTCGCGATGCTTGCGGGCAACGGCGGCCTTGCCGCCTGATGTCTGGCTGAACATTTCCAGCGTCTCCAGCTCATCGGCGTTGGGCGGCGCGATGGCGAGGTCCGTATAAGCGGCCCGCGCCGGGTCACGCGCGACGCTGCGATAGATGCGATAACCGGTATTGAACATTCGGGCGTAACGCAACGCCTTGCGCGCCGTTTCGACCCAGTACTTCGGATAGAACGTCAACGGGCTCTCGATCGGCAGGCCGATGCGGCGGTCGGTGCGGTACTTGCGCCGCAGGACGCCGCCCTCCAGCGGATGCACCCGCTCGATGCAGAGCATCATGTAGAACCACAGCATCAGGCGCATCTTGGCGCGCGGCCGGCCGTCGGGCAGCGCCGCGGCGCGGCTGATCACGGTCCTGAAGTGCTCGGGGCTGTAGTAGGCGTGCCAGGCTTCCTCATAGACGGCCTCCCACTCGGCATCCGTCATCCGACCGTGGTGGGAGACGCGGTGATTGAGGTCGTACTTGTTGAGGTCGCCGTCCATCCAGATGCCGCCCTTGAGCAGTTGGAGATGGTCCTCCGAACCCGGCAGCGGTGTGAGGAAGAAGAACTCCAGCAAGTCGACCGGCAGCTCGCGCTTGATGATCTCGATGTCGCGCAGGATCGACTCGCGGGTGTCGTTGGGGAAGCCCAGGATGTAGCCGGCATAGGTGGTGACGCCGTAGCGCCGCCACATCTGCAGCATGTAGCGATACTCGGTGATCTTGTTCTGGCGCTTCTTCGCCGCCATCAGGTTGTCGGGGTTGATGTTCTCGAGCCCGATGAAACAGCGATTGACGCCGGCGCGGCTGGCTTTCTCGATGAAGCCCGGGATCTTGTGGCACAGCGTGTCGACCTGGATCACCAGCTTGAACTTCAGGCCCTCGTTTTCGCGCAGCCGGATCAGGCGGTCGAACAGCGCCTCCCAGTCCTTGTTGCGCGCGAAGTTGTCGTCGGTGATGAAGAACTTGCGCACGCCTTGCCGGGCGTTGTCGCGGATGATCAGCTCCAGGTCGTCGGCCGTGCGGAACCGGCTCTTGCGGCCCTGCACATTGATGATGGTGCAGAACGAGCACTGGAACGGGCAGCCGCGGCCGAGGTCGAAGCTCGAGCGATGGCCTTCGGTGCGCCGCACCGCATCGCGCCACAGCATCGGCACCGGCTGGCCCTCGAGCGACGGCAGGTCCTTCATGCGGTTGTAGAGCGGCTTCAGCGCGCCGGCATAGGCATCGCGCAGCACTTCTTCGAGGCCGCCCTCTTCCGACTCGCCGGCGAAGATTGAAATGCCCATGTCCTGAGCTTGTCGGATCTCGTGCGGCAGTTCGGGCAGCATCGACAAGCAACCGGATACGTGGAAGCCGCCGATGGCGACCTGCATGCCCTGGGCGATGAATTGCCGGGCAAGATCGAGCGTGCGTGGAAACTGGTTCGACTGTACGCCGATGAAGCCGATCAGGGATTGTCCGCCGGCACGTTTGATCTCGGCCACGATCTTGCGCGGCCGGACCCGGATGTTGGTCTCGTCGAACGCCGAGAGCCGCAACACGACATTGGGCCCCAGCACCTGGCGCTTGTGGCAGTCGAGCGCCAGGCCGTGCACCGCGGCCAGCGTGTTGGCCGGGATGGCCGAGCGCAGCCACTGGATGGGGTAGCCGTCATCGTCGTAGTGCGTCGGCTTGATCATGACGAAGTGAAACAGGGCGGAACCGCCAGCCATGGCAGCTCCGCCCACGACACCCCGAACGGTGTTCCCGAATGACGACTGCATCGCGGCGGCCGTCAGCCGCGCAGCAATCGTCTCGGGTGATGTCCTGTATCGGCTCGCCGCGGCGTTTTCGCCAATTTCATTATGGAGCCCCCAATCGTTCTTGTTGTATACTTTACAATACAATTGGGGGATTCCAAACAACGAAAGACGAGGATCCTCCGTCAGGCCTCGTTGCGACCGAGTTGCAGATCAGGCTCGAAGGGATAAAGCGGCAGGCGGCGGTTCTTGTAGTCGAACAGCTTGAGGTCCGAGCTGGTCACGCCATCGCCGTCGCACATCACGATATGCTTGGCGATCGGCTCGAAGCCGGCGCGGAAATGCTGGCGCGACTTGATCAGCACGTACTTCTTGCGCCGCGGATCGATGCCGCAATGCGTGAAGACGCCGAGGTCGAACGGCTCGCTGCGCCTCTCCGACACCACGATCTGCATCTTACCGGTGTCGAGCACCGCTGTGCGCCCCATGCGGATCCTGGTGCCGGTCGCCATCGGGCCGGTGACAGTGAACTCGCCGTCAGTGATGCACTTCACGGTGCCTGTGACACGCAGCGGTTTGCCCTTCAGGTTGAGCTGCGGCATGTCGATCTTGCCGCCCAGCTCGAGAGTCACCGTGGCGCCGATGCCGGCCTCGATCATCTTGGCGACATTGGCCGGATCCCAGATCGGCCCCGCCGCGACGTCTTTCAGGCCTTGCTTCATCGCCTCGGCGATCACGCTCATGACGTCCTGCGTGCCGCCCGACGCGGTGTTGTCGCCGTGGTCGGCGAGGATGATGGGACCACCGTCGAGCGTCTTGGCGCGGGCGACCTGCGCCGACAGCGCTTCGCCGGTGTAGAGAAAGGCCTCGCGCCGTTCCCACGCCATGTCGAGCAGGCTGTTGAGCAGGATCTCGCCCTCGGCCGTACGCTTGTCGCAGACGATCACCGCCGAGCAGGAGAGATGCGGGATGTCGGCCTGTGGGAAGCCGCCGAACACCGAGGCGTTCAGCACTTGGCCTGTGTCTTCGGCCGCGTTGGCGCGGTCCATGATGTCCTTCATGGGTTGGCGTGAGGGCGTGTGCGACAGCGTGCTGGTCAGCATCGGCCGGAAGCCCCACACCATCTTCGGCGCGATCTCGCCGTTGAGTGCCCGCACCAAGGTGCGGCCGGCGCGCTGGGCGGTATGGCCCATGTCGATATGCGGATAGGTGCGATAGCCGGTGACCACGGTGGCGTTGTCGATCATGGCCGCCGTCATCTGGGCATGGAAATCGAGCCCGACAGCGATCGGCAGGTCAGGCGCCATGGCCCGGATGCGCCGCAGCAGCTCGCCTTCACCATCGTCGAAATGCTCCACCACCATGGCGCCGTGCAGCGCCAGGAAGGCTGCGTCACAGCCCTTGCGGATCTCGCCGACGATGGCCTCGCACATCTGCTCGTAGGCCGCCTTCTGCACCAGGCCGGACGGGTTGGCGCTGGCCGCCATTGGCAGCGTGAATTCCGCTCCGATCTCCTGGGCCACGCCGATGAAACCGCCGGCCTGGGTGTTCGTACCCGTCAACTCGGCGATGGCGGCCGACCCGGACATCGCGCCCATGCGTCCGAAGGATTCGATCGGCGTTGGCACCGGCGAAAATGTGTTTGTTTCATGCATCATCATGGCGATGACGATCTTGCGGCGGGCCATGTGTCCTCCCAAAGGGCCGTCCCGATGTCCGGGTGCAAGTGATTGATCCGGCGAGATGTTGCCGGTTTTCACCGGCCGCTTCCAAGGGCGCGATCCATTAGAAAATCGCATGACCCTCATGCGGCTTCCTGTTGCGTTGCAAAAATGCAACACCGGAACGCACATAAACAGCGGTTTAGCTTGTTGAAAACGAAAGGGAAAAAGAAGCTTGATTCTTGTTCGCAGGTGCACCATATTCGGCTTGTGACAAACGTCGCTCGGCGACCTCTGTGTTTGTCATATGCCCGTCTTGGGCGTTTCCTCCCTAAAACTCGGGCGGTGTCTTCGGACACCGCTCTT
>Ga0187894_10000838_pt1 | contig 41327 bp, 43 predicted proteins | sample GBC1701081metaG_FD_136650 | JGI IMG/M metagenome (GOLD analysis project Ga0187894, IMG submission 136650) | White microbial mat communities from a lava cave in the Kipuka Kanohina Cave System on the Island of Hawaii, USA - GBC170108-1 metaG ... | reverse complement strand
CAGCGGCACCCGGCCGGCCCGATCGGCCCGCCTGTCGAGGGAGATCCTCATATGTGCCATTATTGAGTCATTTCAATCAGAGTAAACCACCAATTGGATGATTTAGAGACCAGCCATTGACACCTCGATCCGCCGTGGGTAACATCACGGTCCGCTACGGCAGCCTGGCGAATCGGCGGCCGGTCATTCAACGAATCCGTGATGGAGGGTTGGCTGATGATCGATGGCTCCCTGGCACAGGACGGCTCTGCGCGCTGACTCGCCATGGCCGGCATCGTCGTCCTCGAGTCGATGTGGAACAAGAAGGGCGGGTTCCTCGACGAGGAGCCGTCGGTGTTCCCCTACCTCAATGCGATCCGCCAGTCACTTGCCTGGGAGGGGAGCCGGGTCAATCTCGTCTACCGGCGCTTTCACAGCAACTACGACCTGGGCCTCCTGCTCGAGGAGGTCCGGCGCCGGCGAACCTTCCAGATCTGCTACATCGCGTCGCATGGCCATCGCCGGAAGCTGGTGGGCTTCGGGGCGAAGGTGATCCACCTCGAGAGCCTGATCGCCCACTGCCGCCCGAGCCCGCGAATGGGCTTCATCTTCGGCGCGTGCGACTTCGTCACCCCGGACACCGCGCGGAAGTTCCTGCTGGCGACGGGCGCCCGGTACGTGGCCGGCTACCAGAAGGCCATTCCGTGGACCGAGTCGATGCTCGTGGATTGCCTGTTCCTCTCCTACCTGCTCGGCGGGACCATGAAGTGGGTGCGCACGAAGCACGGCGAGCGGATCCCCCCGCTCCGAGCGCTCGAGGATTTCGAGATCACGCGCTCGGAGAACCCCCAGAAGGTCGCGGGCCAGCTCTATCGGGACTTTCCCCTCGCCCACGACATCTCGTTCTCGTGCTTCACGCTCGACCGCCGGCGGGGGCGAAAGCCCGTGCTCGTCAACTCGTTCGACCAGTATCGCCGGAGCGTGGACCGCGCGCGCCGCCTCGTCCGGGACATCTAGGCGCGGCGGCTGGTTCCAGGCTTCGAGCCGACCCGAACCCGATCAGCGCGCGAGGAGGATCCTCATGGCCATCGGTGAGGCCCCGATCAAGGCGGCCGTGAAGTGGATCGACGAACAGCTCGAGGCCCGACCCGACGCGGATCGCCTCAAGCTCGTGGACGAGGCCAGCCGGCGCTTCGACCTCACGCCGCTCGACGAGGATTTCCTGGTGCGACACCTGGCTCAGCGGGAGTCCGACACGAAGAAGTGAGCCGCCGCGACGCGCCGTCAGCGACTGAGGACCACCACCGTGGCGCCCCAGCCGCCGCGCTCCGCCGGCGCGTCGAAGTACCTCGCCACGCGAGGATGCCTGGCCAGCACGCCCTGCGCCACGGCCCGCTGAACGCCCATGCCCCGGCCGTGGATCAACCGCACCTCTCCGAAGCCCAGGCGCAGGGCCTCGTCCAGGTAGGCCTCCACGACGGAGGGGATGTCCCGCGGCGCGAACGCGTGGAGATCGAGCGAATCCTCGATGGGAATGACGACGGGGTCGAACTCCGGATCGGGGTCGTCGCTCGTATCGCGCATGCTCGAAGGGTAGCGGCGGGGTCGTGCGGTTGACAACCGTCCGCCTCACCGCATAATGCGGCCATGTCCTCCGACGAGCGCGACGTGACGACCTGGCTTGCCGAGTTCGAGACGGCGTGCCGCAACCGCGACTTCTCGACGGGCCGCCGGATGTTCGCCGACGACGCCCTCGCCTTCGGCACCTGGGCGCGCGCGGTGCGCGGACTCGACAATGTCGAGCGGGAGCAGTGGAAGAACGTGTGGCCCCGGATCCGCGAGTTCCGTTTCGAGATGAAACCGACGATTCGCGCCGGTGGCGACCTCGCGTGGATCGCGGCCGAATGGTCGACGGAGGCCACCGGTCCCGATGGCCGTCCATTCACGCGCCCGGGCCGCGGCACGTTCGTGCTGGCCCGACGCGACGGCCGCTGGCAGTGCGTGCACAGCCACTTCTCGCTGCTGCCAACTCAGTCCGAAACCGCGCACGGCAAGCTCTGAGGACGAGGGGGCCGACCGACCCTTCGCTCACCCACAGAAATGTCCGCCTCGAGCGCCGGCGTTGCCGGCGCAACCCGCTCTTCGGGGGAGGCAGTCCCGAGCGGGCCGCCACGCCCGCCAGGACGTCGGAGGGGGGCTACCGCCCCCCTCCGAGTGAACTTAGCCCTTCTCGACGATGTAGACGTGCTCGAGCATGCTCACGTAGATGTTGCCGTCGATGACGAACTCGCCCGCCTTGTTCTTCTCGATGCCCTTGACCCAGGGCTTGGCCGCCGCGTAGCGCACGACCCAGGCGACCGGCACGTAGCCGGCATCCGCCTGCATGATCTCCTCCGCCTTCTTGTAGTGCTCGAGGCGCTTGTTCGGGTCGCGCGTGTCGCGCCCGGCCTCGAGCTCCTTGTCGAACGCGTCGTTGACCCACGCCTGCCGCCGGCCGGTGGTCTTCTTGCCGTAGAACGTGTCGAAATACTCGTTGTGCGGGTCCGGATAGTCCATGAACCAGCGGATCCACACGAACTGCAGATCTTGCTTCCAGAGCCGCTCCCGGAACACCCGCTGCTCCAGCACCTCGAGCTCCGTCTTCATGTTGAGGTTCTCGAGCAGCACGGCCTGCACTGCCTCGGCGAGCGGCTTGGCGCCGAGCGCCTCGTCCCGCATGGTGAGCGTGATCTTCGGCCAGTTCTTGCCGCCCTCGAACGGCGTGCCCTTCAAGTGGTCGATGGCCGCCTTTTTGTCGAACTTCTGGATCGCCTTGATCTTCGGATCGTCGACCGCCCCCGGGAAGCCCGGAGGGATCATCGACCAGGCTGGAATGGCGAGGCCCTGGGCCACCTTGACGACGCTCTCACGGTCGATCGCCTGTGACACCGCGCGCCGGACCTTGACGTTGTCGAACGGCGGCTTCGTCACCTGGGGCAGGAGATACCACGTGCCGGGGAACGGGTAGCGGAACACGTCCTTCTGCATCCGCGGATCGGACTGGAGACGCTTCAAGTCACCCGCCTGCAGGAGCGTCAGGTCGATCTCGTTGTTCTCGTACGGCAACGCGCCCGTGGCCACTGGGATGATCGGAATGACCACCCGGTTCAGGTGCACGTCCTTCGCGCCAAAGTAGTGCGGGTTCTTCTTGAGGACGATCTGCTTGTTGTGCTCCCACGCCTCGAGGGTGAACGGGCCGTTGCTCACGAGATTTCCCGCCTCGGTCCACTTGTCGCCGTGCTTCTCGACCGCGCCCTTGTGCGCGGGCAGCGCGGCGAGATAGGCCGCGAGGACGGGGAAGTATCCCCGCGGGCCCTCGAGGGTCACCTCGAGCGTCCAGTCGTCCTTGGCGCGGACGCCGACCTCCTTGGGATCGGTGATCTTCTTCTTGTTGAACGCCTCGCCGTTCTTGATGTCGTAGAGGAAGGACGCGTACGGCGCGGCGCTGGCCGGGTCGAGCTGGCGCTTCCACGACCATTCGAAGTCCCGCGCGGACACCGGCGAGTTGTCCGACCAGCGGCTGTCCTTTCGAATCGAGAACGTCCACACGGAGCCGTCCTTGTTGCCCTCCACCTTCGAGGCCATCCACGGCACCGAGACGAAGTCGGCGTTGAAGACCATCAGCCCGGCGAACAGGGCGGGCACGCCGGAGCAGTAGAGATCCTTGTTGAAGTCGTGGCTGGCGGGATCGTTCTGGAAGTAGCCGCCGCCCCCGTAGCGGAAGACCTGCTCCCTCGCGAGTTTCTCGCCGGACGCGGGCTTGGTCGGCCTGGCCGCCTGGGCCTCGGTCACGAAGCCGAGGCCGCCGAACGCGGCCATGGCACCGACGACCTTCAGGAAGTCGCGCCGGCCGACGCCGATCGACGCGAGGCGTTGTGCGAAGAGATCCAGCTGCTCATCGGGTAGCTGCATGTGAAACCTCCTTGTATTTGCCGTCGGGGCGCCTGCGCGCCCGACGGTCGGGGAAGTCAATCGCCTGTTGTCCTCGTCTTTGCCGTCGGGGCGCCTGCGCGCCCGACGGTCGGGGAAGTCAATCGTCCGCTGTCCTCGTCTTTGCCGTCGGGGCGCCTGCGCGCCCGACGGTCGGGGAAGTCAATCGCCTGTTGCCCTCGTCTCTGCCGTCAGGGCGCCTGCGCGCCCACCGCTCTGAGAACTCAACCGCGATGGGTACGTCACGGTTCATTTCATCTTGGGATCGAGCGCGTCGCGCACCCCGTCTCCGAAGAACGTGAACGACAGCATCGTGATGGCGATGGCGATCGACGGGAAGACGCAGAGATACCAGTACGAGCGCAGGAACTGCTGGTTCTCGCCGACCATCTGGCCCCACGACGGCGTGGGCGGGTTGATGCCGACGCCGATGAACGACAGCGCGGCCTCCGTGAAGATCGCCTCGGGGATGCCGAACGTGACCGACACCACGATGGGCGTGAGCGCGCTCGGCAGCACGTGCCGGTTGAGGATCCGCCAGAACCCGGCGCCGAGCGCCCGCGCGCCCTCGACGAACTCCTTCTCCTTGATCGCGAGCACCTGCGCGCGCGTCTGGCGCGCGATGCCCACCCATCCGGTGAGCCCGAGCGCGATGAAGATGTTGATGAGGCCAGCGCCCAGCATCGACATCACGAGGATGACGAACAGGAGGCGCGGGAACGCGTACATCACGTCGACGAACCGCGTGAGCACGATGTCCACGCGCCCTCCCAGGTAGCCGGACACCGCTCCCAGCGGCACACCGATCAGCACGATGATGACCTGCGCGCCCAGACCGACGAGCATCGACACGCGGGCGCCGTAGATCATCCGCGAGAGCACGTCGCGCCCGAGCTGATCGGTGCCGAGCGGGAACTCGCGGGACGGGAACTCGTAGATCTTCCCGAAGTTCGCCTTGGCGTACGGATACGGCGCCAGCACGTCGGCGAAGATGGCCACGAGGCACAGCAGGATCACGGTGACCCCGCCCGCGACCGCGAGCTTGTTCCGGATCAGCCGGCGCCACGCATCGCGCCAGAGGCTCGATCCCTTCGACGCCCCGCGCGGCAGGGCGACCTCCCCGACCGGAGTCGGGCCCCCCGCGAGGGGCAAGCTAGTATCGGATGCGGGGGTCGAGAGTGCCATACAGAAGGTCGACGACCAGGTTCATGATCGCGAGGAACGCGCCGTAGAGGAGCACGACACCCATGATCATCGGATAGTCGCGACCGGTCATCGAGAGGACGAAGAAGCGGCCCATGCCGGGCACGCGGAAGATCGACTCGACGAAGAACGAACCGGTGCCGACGGCGGCGAACATCGGGCCGAGCAAGGTCACCACGGGGATGAACGCGTTCTTGAGGACGTGCTTCAGGATGACTGGACGCTCCGCCAGCCCCTTGGCGCGCGCCGTCAGGATGTAGTCGGAGCGAATGACCTCGAGCATGCTCGAGCGGGTGAACCGGGCGATGATGCCGAGCGGCGCGAGCGCGAGCGTGACGGTCGGCAGCACCCAGTCGCGCGGCGAATTCCACCCGCCCGTCGGAAAGATCGGCAAGATGAGCGAAAAGATGACGATCAGGAAGACGGCGAGGACGAAGTTGGGCACGCTCACGCCGATGGTCGCGACCGTGACCGAGAGGTAGTCCCACGAGCGGTTCTGGTACACGGCGGCGAGCACGCCGAGCGTGACGCCTCCTGCGATGGCCACCGCGAGTGCCATCGCGCCGAGCATGAGCGACACCGGCAGCGTCTCGGCGAGGATCTCACGCACCGTCCGCGTCTTGTAGACGAACGACTGACCGAAGTCGCCTTTGAGCGCGCGACCGATGAAGATCGCGAACTGCTCCCACAGCGGCTTGTCGAGGCCATACGCCTCGGCGAGGTTTTTCTGCGCCTCGGGCGACAGCGGATTCGCACCTTCAGCGACCGGGTCGAGCGGGCTGCCGGGAGTGGCGTGCATCACGAGGAAGGTCACGAGCGCCATGGCGAGCAACGTCGGAACGAGCCACAGGAGGCGATAGACAACGTAGCGGGCCAACGACTCCCCCTCGATCAGCCCAGGGCGTCCATGGTTGGGCCACTATCGGCAATGCCCGAAAGGAAGTCAAGCGGGAAGTGGTATCCTCGTGCACGAATGAGCCCGGCGCTGACCATCCTTCCCGACGCGCGCACCCTCGACGTCGAGCCGGGAACCAGCATCCTCAAGGCAGCGCACGCCGCCGGCATCGACATCACTGCGACGTGCGGCGGCCGCGGGCGGTGCACGTCGTGCCGGGTCAAGTTCGTCGCGGGTGTGACGCCGCCGCCGACGGTCATGGACGAGGTCCAGCTCGGCGACGCCCTCGTGCGCGAGGGATATCGCCTCGCCTGCCAGTCGCCCGTCGTCGAGCGCATCACCGTGCAGATCGCGCCCGCGCTCGACGAGCGCACGTTCCAGATCCTGGGCGCGGAGCGGCCACCGGGCGCCCCGGCGCCGGTCGACCTCGCGTCGGGCGTCGCCAAGCGCGTCGTGCACGTGAGCCTCCCGAAGGACGAGCACCATCAGACGTCGGATCTGGAGGAACTGCTCGTCGCGGCCGGTGGCGCGAGCGACGCGGTCCCCCCCGAGATCCTGAAGACGCTTCCCGCCGTGCTGCGCGAGCGCCAGGGCGAGGTGACCGTGGCGACCTTCGGCGGACGCGTGCTCGCCGTCGAATCCGGGGACACGGCGCTCCACATGTACGGGCTCGCCATCGACATCGGGACCACGAGCGTCGTCACCACGCTCATGGAGCTCGCCTCGGGCGAGGTGATGGCGAGCGCGCAGAGCCTGAATCCGCAAGCGGTCTTCGGCGGCGATCTCATGTCGCGGATCGCCTTCGCCCAGTTCGACCCCGGCAATCTCCGCACGCTGCAGACGCGGATCATCCGGCTCCTCAACCAGCACGTCGAGCAGGTGACGAGCGATTCGGGGGTGTCCGCGAAGCGAATCTACAAGGTCGTCGTCGTCGGCAACACGTGCATGCATCACCTGCTCCTCGGCATCGATCCCTCCTACGTCGGGCTCGCGCCGTACGCGCCGGTGATGCGGCACCCGCTCACGCTGCCGGCGCGCGAGCTGTTCCTCAAGGTCAACGCCGAGGCGCGCGTCTGCTTCCTGCCGATCGTGGCGGGGTTCGTGGGCGCCGACGCCGTCGCGGTCGCGCTGGCCACGCGCATCGCGGAGGCGCCCGAGATCCGGATCGCGGTCGACATCGGCACGAACGGCGAGGTCCTGCTGGGCTCGCGCGATCATCTCTGGGCGTGCTCGGCGCCCGCCGGACCCGCCCTCGAAGGCGCGCAGATCCGCCATGGCATGCGCGCGGCGCTGGGCGCGATCGACCGCGTGGAGCTCGACGCCGGCGACCTCCGGCTACACACGATCGGCGAGGCCTCGGCCCAAGGCATCTGCGGATCGGGCCTGATCGACGCCATCGCCGTCCTGCTCGACGCGGGCGTCATCGACTGGACCGGCCTCATCGACGTCGACGGGCGCGACCGGCTTCCGGTCGGCCTGCGCGAGCGCGTGCAGATGCGCGGCGAGGAGCGGCTCGTGGTCCTCGCCCGACCCGGCGAGGCCGGGGCCGTTCGCGAGATCGCGCTCACGCAGGACGACGTGCGCCAGACGCAGCTGTGCAAGGGCGCGATCGCCTCGGGCGTGGCCATGCTCCAGCGGGTCGCCGGGATCGCCGACGATCGGGTGAACGAGCTGATGCTGGCCGGCGGCTTCGGCAACTACCTGTCGATCCGGAGCGCGCTCCGGATCGGCCTGATCCCGCCGGGGGTGCCCGAGGCGAAGATTCGCTACGTGGGCAATGCCGCCGCGCTCGGCGCACAGCTGGCGCTCCTGTCCGAGCCGGAGCGGCAGCGCGCCGCGGAGATCGCGACCGCGATCGAGCACGTCTCGCTCGCGGCCCACCCCGACTTCCAGGACGTCTTCGTCGAGTGCATGAACTTTCCCCGAGACAACGCGCGGTGAAGCTGCCGAGCCTCGTGGGACAGGTCGCGGGACCCTGTGTCCAGACCGTGGACGCGCGCTGGCTCATGGCCTACGCGGCAGCGCTCGGAGATGCGGTCCCCGAGTATCTCGACACCACCCGTCCCGACGGCGTGCTCGGTCACCCGCTCTTCCCCGTCTGCTTCGAGTGGCCAGTGGCGCTCGATTTTCGCGACCGGCTGCCCGGGGACGTCGCCGTGCGAAGCGTCCACGCGACCCACGACCTCCGGGTGCACCGTCGCCCGCGTCCCGGCGATCGCCTGAGCACGACCGCCAGCGTCGTCTCGACGGAGCCCCGATCGCCAGGGGCCTACGTCGTCACGCGATTCGAGACCACGGACGCGGCTGGACAGCCAGTCTGCAGCACCGACTACGGGTCGATCTACCTGGGCGTCGACTGCGAGAACGCGTCCAGCGTCGAAGCCAAGGCGTCGCGTGCGCCCGATGATCTCCCGCCTCGCGCGCGGGCACCGCGCGAGGTTCTCCAGCCGGACTGGTCGGCCCACGTATCCGTGCCGGCGACGCTCGCCCACACCTACACCGAATGCGCGCGGATCTGGAATCCCATCCACACCGACATCGCGGTCGCTCGGTCGGCTGGCCTGCCCGACATCATCCTGCACGGGACGGCCACGCTCGCGCTCGCCGTCTCGGCCGCGCTCGGAAAGACCGGGCTTGGCCCCGGCGCAGAGGTCACCCGCATCACGGCCCGCTTCACCGGGATGGTCCCCCTGCCCTCCACCCTGAGCGTCAGGGGATGGGACGACGCGACCGGCGAGGAGCGCCGTATCGCCTTCGAGGTGCTCGGCGCCGATGGTCGACCGGTCATCCGCGACGGCACGCTCCTCGCGCGCGGCACGGACGGGCATCGGGCCCGCGCGACATGACGAAGCTCGAGCGCGTGCAGGCCACGCTCAAGCGCGAGCCGACGGACCGGCCGCCCTACGCGTTCTGGCGTCACTTCCCGGACGTGGATCATTCTGCGGCGGCGCTGGCCCAGGCCACGCTTCGGTTCCACGAGCGCTATGGCTCGGACTTTCTCACCGTCACGCCCCGAGCCGGTTCCGCCGTCGAGGACTGGGGATGCGTGGAAAGCGACGAGGTCGCGCGGGACGGCCATCGGCCGTGCGCGCGCCACGCCGTGATGGAGCCCGCTGACTGGAAGAAGATCCGTCCGCTCCGCGTGGAGTCGACGGGCTGGGGCGCCCAGCTCGAGACGATCATCCGTTGCGTCGTCGATCGGCGCGCCGACTGCTCCACCGTGCCCACGGTCTGGAGCCCGCTGTCGCTCGCGGGCGTGCTCGCCGGCGACCGTCTTCGCTACGATCTCGAGGAAAACCCGCAGGCAGTCACCGACGCGCTCGAAGCGATCACCGAGACGATTCTCGTCTTCCTCGACGCGTGCTTCGTCGAGGGCGTCGAAGGGATCTTCTACGCCATCGGGGCCGCGAGCGCCGACCGCCACAGCGAGGACCACTATCTGCGCTTCGGGGAACCCTATGACCGCCGCATCCTCGCGCACGTGCGTCGCCGGTCCAGGCTGACCCTCGTGCATGGCCACGGGCGGAACGTGATGTTCGACCGGCTCGCTGCCCTGCCCGCGGACGCCTGGAGCTGGGACGACCCTCTCGGCGGGCCGTCGCTCACCGAGGGTCTCGCGCGCGTACCGGGCGCCGTGGTCGGCGGCCTCGACGCGTGGTCGACGCTCCGAGACGGCCCGCCCGAGGTGGCGAGAGCCGAGGCGCAGAAAGCCATCGCCGACACCGGCGGTCGCGGCCTCATCCTCGGCGCCGGGTGCGTGCTCGCAAGAAGAACATCCGACCTCGCGCTCGTCGAGCTGATCAGGTCCATCGGCGGTCAGGTAAAGCTGGGCCTCATCAAGCCACAGTGAGCGGGCACAGCGCCTGCTCATGGACACGCTCGCGCTCAAGCTGATCCTCACGCCGACCCTGATCGGCGCCGCCAGTCTCGCGGGCCGGCGCTGGGGCCCCGCGGTGAGTGGGTGGCTTGTCGGCTTTCCCTTCACGTCGGCGCCGATCGCGCTGTTCCTCGCGCTCGCGCACGGCCCCGCCTTCGCCGCCTCGGCCGCGGCCGGCACCATGGCGGGCGCGATCTCTCAGGCGGTCTTCTGCGTCACCTACGGCTACACGGCCCGTCGCGGTTGGCCCATCGCGCTCGGCCTGGCCTGTCTCGCGTTCGCCGCGTCGACGGCCGCGCTCGAGCCGGTCGCGCTCCACCCGATCCCGCTGTTCGCCGTCGTGATCGCCGCACTCCTCTGCGCGCTCAGGACGATGCCGGCACCGTCGGCGATGGAGCGCGCCCCGGGCACAGAGGCGCCGCCCTGGGACATCCCGGCCCGGATGGTCGTGGCCACCGCGTTCGTGCTGCTGCTCACCGGCGTCGCCTCCGGCCTGGGCCCGCATCTGACCGGGCTCCTCGCGCCGTTCCCGCTCTACGCCGCCGTGCTCGCCGTCTTCGCGCACCATCTCCACGGCGCAACGGCAGCCGCGGCCGTCCTCCGCGGGCTGCTCCTCGGCCTGTTCGCCTTCGCCGGCTTCTTCCTCGTGCTCGCGTCACTCCTCGAGCGGGCGGGCCTGGGGGTGGCGTTCGCCGCCGCCATCGCGGTCACCGCGGCGATCCAGTCCCTGGCGCTGCTCACGCTCCGCCGAACACAGCCAATCGGCTGATCGCCGGCCCATCCGAGGCTACTTGGCCACGTTGAAGCGGAAGTGGCAGATCTCGCCGTTCTTGACGAGGTAGTCCTTGCCCTCGAGCCGGAACCGGCCGCGCTCGCGCACCGCGGCCATCGAGCCCTCGGCGGCGATCAGGTCGTCGTAGCCGACGACCTCGGCGCGGATGAAGCCCCGCGCGATGTCGGAGTGGATGGCGCCCGCCGCGTCCTGGGCGCGCGTCCCATCGGGGATGGACCAGGCACGCACCTCGTCCTCGCCCACGGTGAAGAACGAGAGGAGGCCGAGCAGCGCGTAACAGTCCTGCAGCACACGCGTGATCGCCGGCTCGGCAAGGCCCAGATCGGCGAGGAACGCGGCCTGCTCGGCCCCCGCCAGCTGCGCGACCTCCGCCTCGATGACGGCCGAGACCCACCCGACGCGCGTGCGCGGCCGACGCGCGATCTCGGTGAGCCCGAAGCCCTCCACGAGTCCCTCGGCGCGCGCGATCTCCTTCTCGGCGAGGTTCACGCAGTGCAGGATCGGCTTCTGCGAGAGGAAGGTGAAGCCGCGCAGGAGGCGCTGCTCGTCCTCGGGACGATCCATCGCACGGATCGGCGTCTCCGCCTCGAGCGCCGGCTTGACCCGGAGGAGCACCTCCTGCTCCTTCACGTCGGCGTCGGTCCGCTTCTTCTTGATCTGGGCGACGAGACGCTCGAGCCGCCGTTCCACGACCTCGAGATCGGCCAGGATCAATTCGGTCTCGAGATCGCCGATGTCCCGCCGCGGGTCGGGCGCGGCGCCCGTCGCATCGGGAAACGCCCGAACGACGTGCAGCAACGCGTCCGCGCTCCTGAACTCCTTCGCGTCGAGGCCCTGTCGCTCGCCCTTGGCGATGCCGGCGAGGTCGACGACCTCGAACGTCGCGTACGTCGTCTTCTTCGGCTTGAACAGCGCGCTCAGGCGGTCGACGCGCTCGTCGGGCACGCGGGCGATCCCCGTGTGCATCTCGGTGCGAGACGTCCCGAATGCGCCGGTCGCGGCGCTCGATCCCGTGAGGAGATTGAACAGCGAGGTCTTCCCGCTTCTCGGCAAGCCGATCAGTCCGATCTTCATCGACCGTCATGCTACCACGCGGTCGCTTGACCCTCCGAGCGCGGCCGCGGTAGCGTCGAGCCATGCCGACGCGCCCGTCGAGGCAACTGGAAGTGGTCCCGAATCCGCACCCCGGCCGCGACTACGAGGTGAACCTCGAGATCCCGGAGTTCACATGCCTCTGCCCCCGGACGGGGCAGCCGGACTTCGCGACGATCCGCGTGACGTACGTGCCCGATCGACATCTCGTCGAGCTCAAGTCGATCAAGCTCTACATCTGGTCATACCGGGACGAAGGGGCCTTCCACGAGGACGTGACGAACCGGATCCTCGACGACTTCGTCGCCGTCGCCGCGCCGCGATGGATCGAGGTTGTGGGCGACTTCGGCGTGCGGGGCGGGATCAAGACCGTGGTGCGCGCCACCCAGGGGAAGCGGCCCGACTCCGCATGACGGGCGTCTGCGCGCTGTGGGAGCCGCCGCTCAGCTCAGCAGCTGCTCCATGACGATGACGTCCACCCAGCGGCCGTCGAGCCGGCCTTGCTCGCGGTAGATGCCCACGCGGGTGAATCCCATCGCCTCGTAGAGCCGCATCCCGGCGTCGTTGGTCGGGAACGCCGCCAGTACCATCTTGTGAAAGCCGATCCGGCGTGCCTCCTCGATGATCCGGGCGAGCAGGACGCGCCCCACGCCCCGTCCCCGCCAGCTCCGCTCGACGTAGATCGAGAGATCGGCGACGTGGTCGTAGGCGGCGCGCGGGTTGAAGGGATTGAGGCTCGCCCACGCGACGACCTGTCCGTCGCGCTCCGCTACCAGCACCGGATGGCGCTCGCCCCGCGCAGCGAGCCATGCGCGGCGCTCGGCCGGCGTTCGAAGCTCGGTCTCGAGCGTCGCGACCCGGTCCTCGATACCCTGGTTGTAGATCGCCGCGACCGCCTCGGCGTCGCCCTCGGCCGCCCGCCTCACTCCGCTCGCATCCATGCCCCGAGCGTGCGGCACGCGCCCGCCGCTCCGCAAATCACTTCTTCCGATACAAACGATCCGCGATCCTGCTGTCCTCCGCGAACCGGGATAACGCGCGGCCCTCAGCGGCGCGCGGTCGCGAACGGCGAGGACGAGACCGGGTTCGTCCCGAGCACGTCGCGCACCTTCCTCCCGAGCGCGTCCAGGGTGAACGGCTTGGCGAGGATCGGGACACCGGGGTCGAGATGGATCTGCTTCTGGTTGAAGTCGACCATCGTGAAGGCGGACATGTAGATCGTCTTCATGCGCGGCCGTCGGGGCCGGAGACGCCTCGCCAGGTCCGGGCCCGACAGGCCGGGCATCATCACGTCCGTCAGCAGCAGATGGATCGGTCCCGGCGTCGCCGCCTCGACCCGGCAGGCCTCGACCCCGTCTCCGGCCTCGAGCACCTCGTACCCGTCCATCGCCAGCACCTCGCCGATCATTGCCCGCAGGTTCGGCTCGTCATCGACCAGAAGAATCGTCTCCATCGCTCGGTGGTCCCCTTTTCTTCCCCTCGTGGGTCCTGCTCGTCGGTGCGATCGCGGCTGCTCCAGCAGCGGCTCCGCCCGGTGCCCATGAGCAGTACAAGCGCCGTGCCAGACGAGGCACCGGCCAAATGCTGGAGTTTCCATGTCCAACTGGGACAGCGGACAGGCGCCGACCGCCACCTCACCCAAAAACCGGGGATCGGGCTACGACCTTGGGGACCCTGGCCGGAAGGTCAGGCTCCTGCCTGGAACGATCCGCGGCCGGCGCCCGGGCCGACCAGGAGGGCGAGGTCAGTTCTTGACGGAGGCGAGGAAGGCGAGAATCGCCCGATTGACGCGCTCGGCTTCCTCGATGAAGAACCCATGCCCCCCGGGAAGCGTCTTTAGCCGGCCATTGGGGAGGAGGGCGGCCAGTCGGCGCGAGAACGTGGGAGGCGTCAGGATGTCGTCGCGGCCGACGAGGACCAGGGCGGGCGTCTCGAGCTTGGCGAGCTCCCTGAGGCGCGTGCCGTTCCATTCGATGAGCCCGCGCCCCTGGCGCTCGAAGGCCTCCCCCCTGGTCGGAAACGGATAGGCGAGCGCGCGCTTGACCCCATCGGCGACGCGGGCCGAATCGGCGAGGAACGCGGGCGAGTAGAGCCACGGAAACAGCACGTGGCGCAGGCGATCCTCGAACGAGAGCTGCGGAAGCAGCGCGCGCCACGATTCGATCGCGCGCAGGAACCGCCCGTCGCCCTCCGCCCACGTGCAGCACAGCACGAGGCTCTGCACGCGCTCGGGATGCCGGATGGCCAGCTCCATGGCGATGGTGCCGCCCATGGACGCGCCGACGACGTGCGCGCGTTGCACGTCGAGATGATCGAGGAGCGCGCGGGCGTCCTCGGCCATGTCGCCCGTCGAGTACATCAGGTCGTGCGGCAGGTCGGTCTCGCCGACGCCGCGGTTGTCGAACGTGATGACGTGATGGCGCGGGGAGAGATCACGGACCTGGAAGAGCCAGCCCACCGCGGGCCCACCGAGCCCGCTGATCAGCAACACCGGGTCTCCGGAGCCGTACGTCTCGTAGTGCACGCGAATGCCGTTCAGGGTGGTGTAGGGCAAGGGGCGAAGCCTCCGCGGATCAAATGGTCACGGCAACCTTGATGGACTCCGGGGCGGTGTGGGCCGCGAACGCTTCGCCGATCCGGTCGAGCGGGAACCGGTGCGTGAGCAGTCGCTCCGCGCGCACCTGGTTGGAGGCGAGCAGGGCCAGGGCCTCCGGAAACTCATCCTGATAGATCATCGAGCCGGTGATGGTGATCTCGCGGCGCACCACCTGGAATGCGTCGACCTGGCTCGGCTCGTGAGGCAGCCCGGTCAGCACCACTCGCCCGCCCGGCCGGCAGAGATCGATGGCCTCCGTCACGGCGGGCGCCGTCCCCGCCGTCTCGATCACGAGATCCACGCCCTCGCGCCCCGAGAGCGTTCGCGCCGCCTCGACCTCGCGCCCCGCGCCGATCGTGGTTGCGGCGTCGGCGCCCAGCTCGCGCGCGAGCGGCAGCCTCCGCGACGAGCGGCTGACGGCGAGGACTCGCAGCCCGCGCGCCCTGAGCACCTGGATGGCGAGGAGCCCGAGGCTGCCCACACCGAGCACCGCGGCCGTTTCTCCGGACACCGGCCTCGCGCGACGGATCGCCCGCACGACCACCGCCAGCGGCTCCGCGAGCTGGAGTTGCGCCTCGTCGATGCCGGCGGGCGCGGGCCAGCAGCACCGCGCGGGCACGACCACTTCCTCGGCAAATCCTCCGTCCACGTCGATGCCCACCGCGACCCGTGACAGGCAGAGATTCCGGTTGCCCTCTCGGCACAGCGGGCACGTCCCGCAGGAATAGTTCGGCTCGATCGCGACCTGCTGGCCCGTGGAGACGCCGCGCACACCGCGCCCGACCCGCGAGACGTGGCCGATCAGCTCGTGCCCCATCACGCGCGGATACGCGACGGGACGGTCCCCGTTCCAGATGCGATAGTCGGTGCCGCACAGCCCGGCACCGTTCACGCGGACGACGGTCTCGTCGGGACCCGGTGACGGCGAGGCGCACTGCTCGATGCGAAGGTCCTTCGGCGCGCGCAACACGGCGGCGATCATCGCTCTCGTATCCTAGCAAACCCCGCGGCGACCGGCAGCGGGGGCCGGCCCTCGGCGCGCTCAGGTCGCCGAGTGTCCGCCGTCGAGGAACACCGTCTGCCCAGTCATGTAGTCCGAGGCCGGCGAGGCGAGGTAGACGAGCAGCGGGCCGATCTCCTCGAGGCGCCCGGTCCGCCGCATCGGCACGTCGCGGAGGAGCCGCTCTCGGATTCGCGCGTCGCCGAACGCCTCGGCGTTCATGTCGGTCACGAACCACCCGGGCGCGATCGCGTTGACCTGGATGTCGTAGCGCGCCCACTCGGCCGCGAGCGCGCGCGTGAGCGCCATCACGCCGCCCTTCGACGCCGCGTACGCCGAGTACCCGGCGAGCCCCGCCGCGCCGAGGACCGACGCCAGGTTGACGACCTTGCCCGACCGCTGCGCGATGAGGCGGGAGGCTGCGGCCCGGCAGCCGTTGAACACGCCGATCAGGTTGACCTCGACGATGCGGCGGAACGTCTCGGGCGCCATCTCGGCCAGCGGCACGACTTCCGCGATGCCCGAGTTGTTCACCACGATGTCGAGGCGGCCCAGGTGTGAGGCGGTCCGCTCGATCAGCGCTTCGACCTGGGCGTAGTCGCTGACGTCGGTCGCCACGGCGAGCGCGCGCCGCCCCAACTCTTCCACCTGATGGGCCGTGGCGTCGAGATCGGCCGCGGAGCGCGCGGCCACCGCGACGTCCGCCCCCGCCTCGGCCAGGGCCCGCGCCATTGCCCGACCCAGCCCGCGGCTCGCTCCCGTGACGACAGCGACCTTGCCGTCGAGCCGGAACGCCTCGCCGATCACGCTCGCCCGGAGCGCCCTGGCGTCCGGCTAGCGATACAGGCCATCGAGCTCCCCCTTGTGCCGCTCGGTGATGATCTTGCGCTTCACCTTGAGCGTCGGAGTGAGCAACCCGTTGTCCACCGTGAAATCCTCGGGCAGGATCATGAACTTCTTGATCTTGGCGTACGACTGGAGCTCCGCGTTCCTCGCCTCGACGATACGCGACACGCGCTCGACGACCTTCGGGTGCTTTGCGAGCGCGGTGGCATCCGTGGTCAGGATGCCCTCGGTCTTGGCGAACTTCAGCAACTCCTCGGGGTTCACGGTGATCAGCGCCACCGGATACGGCCGGCGGTCGCCGTGCACCATCGCCTGGCTGATGAACGGGTCGCCCTTCAGGAGGTTCTCGATGTTCTGTGGCGCGATGTTGATGCCGCCCGCGGTGACGATGAGGTCCTTCTTGCGGTCGGTGATGAAGAGGAACCCCTCGGCGTCGATCGTGCCGATATCGCCGGTGGCGAACCAGCCGTCCGCCAGGAACACCTCGGCCGTCGCCTCCGGCTTCTTGAAGTATCCTTTGGCGATGTTGGGGCCCCGCCCCAGGATTTCGCCGTCCGGGGCGATCTTGAGCTCGACACCGGGCTGAGCCTGCCCCACCGAGCCGAACTTGAAGTGCTCTTCGCGGTTGAAGGTGAGCGAGGGACAGGTCTCCGTGAGGCCGTAGCCCTCCAGGATCAGGATGCCGGCGGCATGGAAGAACTCGGCGATCTCCTTCGAGAGCGGCGCCCCGCCAGACACCGCGAAGCGCAGCCGGCCGCCGAGCGCGGCTCGCATCTTCGAGAAGACGAGCTTGTCGGCGATGCGGTATTGGAACCCGAGGCTCGTCGGCACGGACCGCCGCGCCTGCTTGAGCTGGGAGACCTGCTTGCCGACGCCGACGGCCCAGAAGAAGATCTTCTTCTTGAGTCCATGCTCCGCCTCGGCGCGTGCCAGCACGCCCGCGTACACCTTCTCGAAGACGCGGGGGACGCTGCAGATGAAGTGCGGCTTGACCTCCGGGAGGTTCTCGCGAAGCTTGTCGATGTTCTCGGCAAACGCGGTCGTGAGGCCCCGGTAGACTCCCGCGAACGACTCGAGGCGGCCAAACGAGTGCGCGAGGGGCAGGAAGAGCAGGTGGACCTCGCCCTCCTTCACGCGGAGCGTCTGCTCGGACGATCGCAGCATGAAGAGATGGTTGCCGTGGGTCTGGACGACGCCCTTCGGCGGCCCCGTCGTGCCCGACGTGTACACGATCGTCGCGACGTCGTCGGACCGGCCGTCGGCGACCCGTCCCGCCAGCGCGCTCTTCGACCGCTCCGCGTTGTCCCGGCCGAGTTGGCGCAGCGCCTCCCACGTGAGGACCCAGGGCTCCTGACCCTGATAGCCGTGCATCACGACCACCTGCTCGAGGCCGTCCATCTTGCCCTTGACCTCGATCACTTTCGCGAGCTGCGCCGCGTCCTCCACGATGAGCGTCTTGATGTCGGCGTCGCTGACGATGTACTGGATCAGGTCCGGCGGGTACGAGGGGTAGATCGGGATGGTCCGGCAGCCAGCCGAGAACACCGCAAAATCGGCCTGCACCCATTCCGCGCGACTCGCCGACAGAATCCCGACGGCGTCGCCGGCGTTGCGGCCGAGGGCGACCAGACCGAGAGCGAGCTCGCGCACGATCTCGCCCATCTCGCGCCAGGAGAGCGTCTGCCACGTGCCGCCGCGCTTGAACTGCTGGGCGGCGCCGGCGCCGCTCTTCTCGACGCGAGTCCAGAACATCCGTGCCAGAGTGTCGTCGGCCATCGTCGCCTCCTTCACGCCTCGTTGCGGAGTTTCTTGCGCAGGATCTTCCCGATGGGGCTCTTGGGCAGCGCGTCCACGAAGCGCACCTGCTTGGGACACTTGAACCGCGCCAGGCGCGTCTCGCAGAACGCCATGACCTCCTCGGCCGTCGCGGTCTCCCCGGGCTTCAGCACGACGAACGCGAGGACGTCCTCGCCCATCAGCGGATCCGCCATGCCGACGACGGCGGCCTCCGTTGTCTTGGGGAACGCGTAGAGCGCCTCCTCGACTTCGCGCGGGTAGATGTTGAACCCGCCCCGGATGATGAGGTCCTTCTTCCGTTCGACGATGGAGAGGAAGTCCTCGGCGTCGAGACGCCCCATGTCGCCCGTGTGGAGCCATCCGTCGCGGATCGCCCGAGCCGTCTCTTCGGGATTCCGGTAGTAGCCCACCATCACGTTGGCGCCCTGCACGCAGACTTCGCCGATCTCCCCGACGGGTAGGTGCCGCCCCTCGTCGTCCTGGATCGAGACGCGCACGCCCGGAATGGGCTGGCCCACCGACCCGAGCTTGCGAACGCCCGAGAGCCGATGCGCGGACACGACGGGCGACGCCTCCGTGAGGCCATAGCCCTCGAGGAGCCGGCCTCCGAACTTCCGCTCGAACGGCTCGACGATCTCGACGGGGAGCGGCGCCGCGCCGGACCCCCACACGCGCATGGACCGCGTGTCGAAGCGCTCGCCGTCCGGATAGTTCATGAGATAGATGAACATCGTCGGGACGCCGGACATCGAGGCGGCCTTGAAGCGCTCGATCGTCCTGAGCACCTCCTCCGGGTTGAACCATCGGAGCAGCGCCGCGCGCGTGCCCAGGAGGTGGCCGGCGTTCATCAGCGTGAGACCGTAGGAATGCGACAGGGGCAGGACGGCCACCGCCCAAGCCTCGCGGTCCAACTCAAAGAGGGCCGAGGCCGAGCGCGCGTTGGACTCGAGGTTGTCGTGGGAGAGGGCCACGCCCTTGGGCACACCCGTCGTCCCCGACGTGTAGAGGATCACGGCGAGATCGTCGCCGCGCCGTTGTACCGTCGTGAAGCGATCCGATTCCCCGCTCGTCTCCTCCGCGAAGGACCGCGTCCTCCCGTCGTCGCCGCCGTCGACCAGCAGCACGTGGGAGAGCGTCGGCAGGACGCCGATCTGCGCCTCGACCTTCCACAGCATGTCGCTCGACGTGATCACGATCCTGGCTTCGGAGTCGGCCAGGATGTGGGCGACCTCCTTGTCCCCGAGCAGGAAGATCACCGGCACGATCACGCCGCCCGCCCGCAGAATGCCCCCGTAGCTCTGCAACACCTCGGGGCAATTGGGCAACATCACCATGACGCGGTCGCCTGGCGCGACGCCGAGACGGCGCAAGGTGTTGGCGACGCGGGCGCTCGCTCGATGCTGGTCGACGTTGGTGTACTCGCGCCCCTCGAACGCGAGCGCGACGTACTCGCCGTACCGCTCGAGGCTTTCCTCCACCAGGCGTGTCAGCGACATGTTGGCTCCGGAGCCCAACGATTCGAGGGGTGGCAGAGCGAGACCCCTATATCACGGTCGCGGTAACGCAACGCAACAAAACGCGGTGCGCACCATTCGGGAGGGGAGCGACACGTCCCCCGGGGACTCAGACCCCCGGGTCACTTCTCGCGCTTCTTCTCCAGGCGTTCTTCCAGAGCGCGAAGCTGCTCGCGGAGCGTCGCAACCTCGTCGCGAAGCGCATCCGCGTCGGCGGAATCGCCGCGCTTGTCGGTCTTGGGTTCGCCCGACGTCCCGTGAAGCCACCCGGCTCGCGCTGCCCATTCTCGCAGCACCCGGTCGGCTTCACGCTGGCTCGACATGATGCCGTCGAGGCTCGACTTGAGCGATCGCTGAACGAACTCCTGCCAGGCCTCGCCGTGCTTGATGAGCTGGTGGAGGAATGCGGTGGGCAGCGCGGCGCGGCGGTTGCGCTCGTTCTCGAGAATGATCTGGGCGAGCGTCACCGACGTGAGATCTTCTCCCGTCGACACGTCGACGACGGAGATCTCTTTCCCGGCGCGGATCAGCTCTTCGAGTTCCTCGAGCGTGACGTAACGGCTTTCTTGCGTGTCGTAGAGCTTGCGGTTCGAGTAGCGCTTGATCACGTACGCCATGGCGTGGGCCAGTCTAACACCGCGCGTTATTCGCCACAAGGCGACCACCGTCGTGCGTCTGCTATACTGCGCCCGCATGATCGAGCGGCGGTTCCTCCACCGCCAATCAGGAGGGTCTCCCATGCAACTCGACGGACGCACTGCTCTCGTCACCGGCGCTTCCCGAGGGATCGGTCGCGCCATCGCGCTGGCCCTCGCCGAGGAGGGTGCGGACATCGCCGTGAATTTCGTGTCGAGCGAGGGACCGGCCAAAGAGGTGGCCGAGCAGATCCGCAAGATGGGGCGCCGCGCGCTGCTCGCCCAGGCCGACGTCGCCGACTATCCCGACACGTTTCGCATGGCTCAGGACATCCTGAAGGAGTTCGGTCACCTCGACATCCTGATCAACAACGCCGGCATCAACTCCGACAAGACCTTCGTGAAGATGGATCACGCGTCGTGGCGGCGCGTGCTCGCCATCAACCTCGACGGCGTCTTCAACTGCACGAAGGTGTTCATCGATCAGATGCTCCAGCAGAACTGGGGCCGTGTGGTCAACATCACGTCGGTCATCGGCCAGATCGGCAACTTCGGCCAGGCCAACTACGCGGCGTCCAAGGCCGGCGTCGCCGCCTTCACGAAGTCGCTGGCCAAGGAGCTCGCGTCGAAAGGCATCACCGTCAACTGCGTGGCGCCCGGGTTCACCGAGACCGAGATGGTCGACGCCATTCCCGAGCGGGTCAAGAACAAGCTCCTCGATCAGATCCCTATGCGCCGGTTCGGCAAGAGCGAAGAGGTCGCCCGCTCGTGCGTCTTCCTCTGCTCCCGGGACGGGGATTACATCACGGGCGCAGAGCTCTCGATCAACGGCGGATTATTTATGTAGATCCTCGGAAGGGGGGCTGACGCCCCCTTCCGACGCTCCGGCGAGCCGGACGGCTCGCTCGGACCTGCCTCCCCCCAACGACAGATTGCGCCGGCGGAGCCGGCGCTCGAACGCGGCGACTTCCAGCGCCGCGGCGATTCTCACGCCGTGGCGATTTGAGGTGCTGCGGTCGCTAGGCTTGGTCTGTTGTTGGGAGTGGGAGCGTTGCGAGGGCCATCGTCATCCACATCGTCGCGATCTTGTTGGCCCAGCCCCATGGCGTGAAGCTCCAGAAGACATCGGGAGCTGCGGCGGGCTTGGGCGTTTCGTAGACGACTCGCGTCTTCGACGGCATCACTAGCGCTTCACCTGTGAGGACGTCCTCGCCTCGCCGGTTGGTGCAGACCGTCCTGAGCCGCAGGCGGTTCTTGGCGCGGTTGATTTCGAGCACCGTCACCCGGGCCGAGATGATGTCACCGAGCTTCACCGGCCGCAGGAACTTGAGGTCCTGGGATAGGTAGATCGCGCCCGGCCCGGGCAGCCGCGTGCCGATCACCGCGGAGATCAGCCCCGCGGTCCAGATCCCGGGCGCGATCGGCTCCTTGAAGACGGTGCCGGCCGCGTACGCCGGATCGGAATGCACGGGATTGTAGTCGCCGACCGCGTCGACGAACCTCGCGATGTCCGCGTCCGTGGCGTGGCGAGCGATCTCCGCGGTATCGCCCACCTCGATCACGTCGATGGGGAGACCGATCATGCCCGCGCTCCCTTTGCGAGCGCGGTCAGCTCTCCGAGCTGCTTCAGGATCGCGTCGAGCCGGTCCTCGAGCGCCTCGACCTTGTCCTCGAGCTGGATGAGCTGCGACGCCAGCCCGACGACCTGCGTCCGCGAGGGAAGGCCGATCCCGGCGAGCCCCGCCTCGATCTGCTGCTCCGCCGCCTTCTTGACCGGGCCGGACGTGTTGAGGAACGTCTCCATCTGCTTGCCCATGGCCTGGGCGAACGTGTCGGTGCCCATCGCCTGCTCGAGCGCCTTCGACCACGCCGCGATCCACTGATCGAGGAATTGCTTCCACTGCGTCATCAGGTCGGGTGACGGCGCGCCGTGCGTCATCACCTTGGACCAGGCCGCCATGCTCTGGTCCATGAACGGTCGCCAGAACGATTGCGGATCTGCCGGCTGACCTTGCCCGAGCATCTTGAGCCAGGCCTGGGAGCCCTCTTCCACCTGCCGCTTCCAGAGATCCAGGAGCTGCTGACCGCCCGTCTCCGCCATTCCCCGTCCTCCCTATGAGCGCGACGCGAGCCAGGCCGCGACGGTCGGCCAGCAGTGCGTCGACGCGCCTCGGCCCGCGATCAGCGAGATATGTCCGCCCGGCAGCTCCACGTACTCGGTGTCCCGGCTCGACACGGCCCCGATCAGCGGCTTGACGCACGCCGGCGGGGCGATGTTGTCCTCCTTCGCGCCGACGGCGAGCACCGGACAGCTGATGCGGGACAGGTCCACACGCTGGCCCCCCATGACCAGCTCGCCCCTGATGAGCTTGTTCTGCTGGTAGAACTCCTTCACCCACTGGCGGAAGAACTCGCCGGGAAATGGCAGGTACTCGTTGGCCCACTTGTTGAGCGCATTGAATCCCGTCACGTACTCGGGATTCCACAGGTTCCACCACAGGTTGAGGTTGGTGCTCAGGTCCATGGTCGGCTTCAGCAGCTTGAAGCCCAGCTTCACCATGTCCGCAGGGATGCTGCCGAGCGTGTCGACGTACTTGTCGACATCGAAGTAGCGCGGATCGAGCCACAAGCCGAACAGTCCGACGTGTGCGAAGTCGATCGGCCCGGCCATGTCGATGTAGTTCTTCAGGGGGAATTCCGGATGTGTCGCCACGAAGCATGCGGAGAGCGGCGCACCCATGCAGTAGCCGAGTACCGAGATCTCGGAGGCGCCCGAGGACTCGACCGCCTTCCGGGCCAGGCGCGGCAAGATTTTGGTCACGGCGTCCTCCACCGTGAGACCGTTGTCCTCGGGGCCGAACACGCCCCAGTCGACGAGGTACAGATCGAACCCCTGCTGAGTCATGTGCTCGATGAACGAGCCCTTCGGCAAGAGGTCGAAGATGTACGGGCGGCTGATGCCGAGGTTCGGGACGAACAGCAGCGGCGTCCGGTGCGTGCGCTTCGAGGCGTACCGCCAAAGACGCGACTTGTTCTTGCGGTAGATCTCCTCTCGCGGCGTCGGCCCGACCTCGGGCTCCTTCGGGCTCAACACCATCTCGCTGAGATGCTTCATGCGCAGGAGATTCTTCCGGGTCTCTTCTTCGAGGCGGGCCGCCGTCTCCGGCGAGAGGCGCGGCAACTCCGGCGTCATCGTGAACAGCGCGTCTTTCATGGATCACCTCTCGGGGCTCTGGTGCCCCGCCTGACTCGGTTGCGTCGATCTGGACCGCATCGTACCGCATGATGACGCCCTGCGGCAATTCCGGGCCCGCCCGAGCCACGTCGAGCTGACGGCCGTATACTGCGCTCGCAGCGACCTTCGTACGGGGATACGAACCTCTGCAGCACGATGGGAGGACCAGCATGACGACACAACCCGGTGGGTCCGGACCACAGCAGGCGCAACAGCTCTGGGAAGCCGGCGCCCGTTCATTGAGCGAGGGCTGGCAGCAGGCGCAATCGTTCTGGAACAGCGTCGCGAAAAGCTGGGGCGACGTGGCGGGCGCCTGGTTGAATCAGCTTCCCCAGACGCGGCCCGGCCTCTCGAGCGAGGCGCAGGCGGTCTGGCGCGAGCTGAACGAGGCGGCGTTCGCCGTGGGTCAGGCGTGGATGCGGCTGCCGCTCGCGCTGGCCCAGGGCGCTCAGCCGGGAGAGCTTCAGGCCGCGGTGACGCGACTCACCGAGGCGCAGGGCCGCGCCTACAAGCTCTGGATGGAGGCGATCCAGAAGATGGGAGAGGCGTCGAGACCGGCGGGCGGTCCGCGCCCGTAGCGCGGTGGAGGCGCTGGAGGCGCAGTTCTTCCGGACGTTGAACGCGCTGGTCGAACCGGCCGTGCGCGCCGGCTGCGGCTCGCCCGGTGTGGTCCCGACGGGGATGATCGTGCTCGAAACCACGGGCGCACGCAGCGGTGAGCCGCGGCGCGTTCCCTTGACGGCGACCATCCTCGACGGCTGCGTCTTCCTCGCGACCGTGCGCGGCAGTCAGTCGCTCTGGGTGCGAAACATTGCGGTCGAGCCGCGCGTGCGCTACTGGATGGCGGGACGACCGCATCGAGGCCGCGCCCGGATCGTGAGACCGGAATCGGCGACCGGTGTCACCGAGGGCCTCCCACCGCTGGCCCGGGCCGTGGCGGACGGCGTCCTGGCGCCGGCGGCGATGTTCGGCTGGACCTTCGTGATCGTGACGCCGGATCCCTGAACCGGCGAGCCGAGACCTCCGAGAACGCATCCGAGACAACGGGGGCGCCCGAGGCCTCTTCGTCAGTTGATGCGCCGCGTGTAACCGCGCCAGTAGGGCTCGCGCAGCTGGCGCTTCAGGAGCTTGCCCGACGGATTGCGCGGGAGCACGTCGGCGAAGTCCACCGACGTGGGACACTTGTAGCGCGCGAGTCGCTCGCGCGCGTACTCGATGATCTGCTCGGCCGCGATGGTCACGTCGGGCCGGCGAACCACGATCGCCTTCACGGTCTCGCCCCATTTCGGATCGGGCACTCCGATCACGGCGACGTCGGCGATGCCCGGATGGCCCGAAAGCGCGTTCTCGACCTCGGCAGGGTAGACGTTCTCGCCGCCCGACACGATCATGTCCTTCACGCGATCGGTGAGAAAGACGTAGCCCTCGGCGTCCTTGAACCCGGCATCGCCGGTCTTGAGCCATCCGTCGGCCGTGAGGGTCCGCGCCGTCTCCTCGGGCTTGTTCCAGTAGCCCTTCATGTTCTGCACCGAGCGCGTCCACAGCTCGCCGACCTCGCCGGTTCCGCACTCCCGCCCGGTGTCGGCTTCGACGATCTTGAGCTCGACCGAGGGATACGGCTTGCCCGCGGAGCGCAGCAATCGCGCGCGCGGGCCATCCGGGTCGTGATCGACGAACGGCAGCTCGGTGATGGCGCCGGTCGACTCCGTGAGGCCGTACACCTGGATGAACGGGCAGCGGAACGTCGTCATCGCCCGGCGCAGCACCTCGTCGGTGATCGGCGACGCCCCGTACACGATCGACCGCAGCGAGGAGTAGTCGCCCTCGGCGGCGCCGGGCACGGCGGCCAGGAACTGGAGCATGGCCGGAACGAAGAGGGCGTTGGTGACGCGGTGACGCGTCAGCGCGCCGAGGATGTCCGGCGGCGAGAATTCGCGGAACAGGATCGAATGGCAGCCGTTCCACATCCCGCACAGCGCCCATCCCGAGCCGCCGATGTGAAAGAGCGGCATTGCGACGATGTTGACCGAGGTCGAATCGAAGCTCCACGGGCTCGAGACGTGGGGAATGAGCGCGCCGAGATTCCGGTTGGTGAGCATCGCGCCCTTCGGCAACCCCGTCGTGCCGGAGGTGTAGAGCTGCATGGCCACGTCGCCTGGCGCCGATGATCCTCCGGGGTCCTCTGCGCTCCGCCGCAATAGCCACGCGGCGTAGCTCTCGTGACGTGTGTGCGTGCCGAGGGCCACGATCTTTCGCACCGTCTGGAGCTTGCCCTCGATCTCCTCGATCTGCGGGAAGAACTCCGGCCCGACGAACAGGAGCTTGGCCTCGGCGTCGTTGACGGTGTACTCGATCTCGGGCGGCGCAAGCCGCCAGTTCACCGCCACGTTGACGGCGTTGATCTTGCCGCCCCCGAAGAGCACCTCGAAGTATTCGGGCCCGTTCTTGTCGAGAAAGGCGACGCGATCCTGCGGGCCTACGCCCTCCCCGATCAGCGCCTGGGCGACGCGGCTCGACGCCTCGTCCATCTCGGCATAGCACATGGTCCGCGAGCCGTAGGTGATCATCGGCTGGCGGCCGCGCTCTCGGCCGTGCGTCCGGATGATGTTCGCGAGCGTCCAGTCCATCGCGTGCGATCAGGCGTGTCCTGTCACGCCGCCTGCCGGGGCCAGATCATACGGGCGCTCGCGCGGACGAGGCAAGGGGGAACGCGTCGAGCCAGCGCTCGACCACGTGCGTGAATCGGTCTGGATCCTCCATCTGCGGCACGTGGCCGAGCCCGTCGAGCACGTCCAGCGTCCAGTCGGGACGCTTCCGGATCAGCTCGCGCGACGAGGGAAGCGGCACGAGCCGATCGCCCGCGCCGTGCACGATCAGGGCCGGCGCAGCAATCGCGCCGACCATGTCGTAGAAGCGCCCTTTTCGGCGCATGGCCGCGAGCGTCGACCGGCCGGCATCGAGAAACGCCGACGTGGCCCATGGCATGCGAGTGAGGCGCTCGGCCGCCAGCGACACGTGCGCGCCCCGGAGATCCGCCGACACGCGCGACGCGTCCACGCAGCAGATGCGCAGCATCTCCCGCACCTGTCCCTCCGCGCCCAGCCGGGCTGCCCGACGCCGCAGATACCACGCGCCGAAGCCCGGGATCGAGTACGCGGCGAACGCGGCGAGCACCTCGAGGTCCACCCGCCCGCCAAGGGGCGCGGGCTGGGCGGGCGCCGCCAGCACGAGCCGCGACACGCGCCCAGGGGCCGCTGCGGCCTGCATCAGCGCGATCAAGCCGCCCATCGAGTTGCCGACCAGGATGGCCGGTCCACCGATCACGGTGGCGAGGAAGCGGTCGAGCAATCGCTGCTGCGCCTCGACGCCCGTCGATGGCCCGAGTGGCGGGGTGTGGCCAAACCCGGCCAGGTCGATGGCAACGACACGCGCGCGCCGGGCCAGCCCCGGCCCCACTCCGAGCCAGTTGATGGCCGATCCCCCGAGCCCGTGGACGAGCACCATCGGCGGCCCGTCGCCTCCGAAGTCGAGGAAGTGAACCGGAGCGCCCAGATCGACGATTCGCGTCTCCACCCTCACCTCCCTGCTCGGGCCCCGGCTGAACCGCGTGCCAGGAACTGGGCAATCGAGGCCATAACGCGTCGCGACAAATTTCGCTTGACTCGATGACGCGGCGTGTTAGTCTCCGACCTAGAGCAGCGGACCCCGTGGGGTCCGGAACACGTTCGGCGCCGGCCCGCGCGAGCCAAGCGCGAGAGACGGCAAAAGGAGCGATCGAGATGAGCACCACGACGAAGTCCCAATCCCAGGCGACCCAGTTTCCCCCCCTCAGCGAGATCGGCGCGCGAGCGCTCGACGCGGTCTCGGCACTCGCCGAAGTGAATCAGCGCGTGTTCGGCCAGCTCATCGAGCTGTCCTCGTCGGCCGCGTCCGACCGGCTCCGGACGATGGGCGAGCTGGGGACCGCCGCGGTCGAGGCGGCGCGCACGACGCTCGCGCCGGCCAGCCCCAGGGAGATGTTCGAGGAGTTTCGCCAGGATCCTCTCGCATGGTACCGGAAAAGCTTCCTTTCGGCCATGGACAACACACAGCGGGTGTTCAAGTTGATGGAGACCAACGCCCAGATCGTGTCCCGCAACGCCGAGCGCTTCCAGGCCGCGGCGACGCAGACCGGCAAGGAGATCGAGCAGGCGGTGAGCGCGTGTGCCAGCCGCCTTCGCGAGATCTACGGCGCGCGCGCCTAGGTCGGAGCCCGAGGGGGCCCGCTCGGGCCCCCTCACCGCTCGAGCGCGTCGCTCACGCCGTAGGCGTCCATCTGGGACTGGAAGCGCCGCACGTCGTGGCTCAGGATCAGGAGATCATGCGTCCGGCCGTCGCGATCTTTGACGTGATCGCGAAGCAGAGCCTCGGGGCGGAACCCCATGCCCTCGAACACGGCGATGGCGCCCTTCTGATCCACGGTCATGTGGGCGACCATCTTCTCGAGTCCGAGACCCAGCGCCAGCGCGAACGCTTCCTGGGTCAGCACCCGGCCGAGTCCCTTACCCCGCATCGAGGCGGCCACGAGCACGCGCAACTCGCCGACGTGCGCCGACCAGTCGAGCTGCCCGCGATCGATCGCCGCGTACCCGACGATCGCGCCGTCACGCTCGGCGATCACCGTGTTCACCGAACCGCGCTCGATCGCCTGGACCCAGAGGTCGACCACCTCCGGCCGCGTGACGTCCACAGGCAGAAAGAGCAGATCGTGCCCCGGGAGCGCGCGCGAGAAGTCGAGCACCGCATCGCGATCGACCCGGGCCATCGGTCGCAACGTGACCGCGCCGCCGTCGAGCGCCACCGTCCGGGGGTAACCGCGGTCCACGCCGTCGCTCATACGGCGCGCACGGACAGCCAGCTGTCGAGCTGTGGCCAGAGCCTGCGGCTCGCGTTGGGGCCCGCGACGAGGCTCACGTGCCCCCCTTTCAGGACGAGCTCGGTCTTGTCGGCGCTGCCCACCATGGCGACCAGCTCGCGGGCCGACTCATGGGGCACGATGTGATCGTGCTCCGCCATCACGTGGAGGAACGGAACCCGGATGCGATCGAGCCGCACGGGACGCCCGCCGAGCGCCAGCTCGTTCTTGGAGAGCCGGTTCTCCCACATCAGCTCCTTGACGGTCTGACGGAAGCATTCCCCGGGGAATGGAACCTGGTCCGCCGCCCACCGGTCGAACATGCGATAGCTCTTGACGAAGTCGTCGTTCCACATGTTGTCCCAAAGGCGCGCCTGGCCGTGAAGGCGCGCGGCCGGCTTCAACATCTCGAACGAGGCGTACATCAGCTCGGGCGGCACGTTGCCCAGCGTGTCGACGATGCGGTCGACGTCGAAGTACCGCCGGTCGGCCCACCGGTGAAAGAGCCGCATGCCCTCGAAGTTCACCGGCGTGGTGAAACACACGAGGTTCGCGAGCGGGCCGTCGGGGTGAAGGGCGGCATGGATCACCGCCAGCATGCCGCCCATGCAATAGCCGATCATCGTGAGATCCGGCTCCCCGCTGTCCCGGAGCACGCGGCTCGCGCAGTCCGGCATGAAATCGAGCACGTAGTCCTCGAGCCGGAGCCGCGCGTCCTCGGGACGCGGCACGCCCCAGTCGATCATGTAGACGTCGTAGCCGCGCCGCAGGAGGAACTCGATGAAGCTCTGTCCAGGGGCCAGGTCGAGGATGTAGGCCCGGCTCACGAGCGACATCACGAGCAGCACCGGAACGCGGTACACCTCGGGAGCCTGCGGCCGATAGTGGTAGAGGCGGAGGGTGCCCCGCGAGTACACGACGTCCTTCGGCGTCTGTCCCATCTCGGGATCGCCGGCCGCCAGATACTCGAGGCCCTTGACGTTGCGCAACAGGGCGCGCTCCACCTCCTCGCGCACGCGCGCCTCGATCGACGGCGCGGCGGCCCCTGGCGACGTCACGCGCCGCTGCTCCGGTCCGCCGCCACCTCGGGACCCGCATGAGACGGCGGTTGCTTCGTGCGCGGTGGTCGGTGCGTGGCGGTGGCACCATCGCCGACCGCGCTCGCGACGTTGCCGGAGCGAGCGAGCATGCGCTCGATCTCGGCCAGCCGGTCCTCGATCCTGCCCAGGCGCTCCCCGAGCGCGAGGACGTCGGCGCGCGTGGGCATGTTGAGCGCGCCGAGCGACCGGCCCATGGTCTCGGCGAGGTTCTTCTGCAGCGTGGCGTAGAGCTCCATGAACCGCCCCAGCGACTGGCTGTACGCGTCGGTGCCCATGGCCTGATTCAACATGGCGTTCCACTGCTGCTCGGACTGTCCGAGCCAGGTCCGCCACATCGAGAATGGATCTGGAACGGAAGCGGTCGGCTCCGCCACGATCGCGCCCTCCCTGGCTGCCGCGCCGCGCTCTCTCGGCGCCGCGGCGCGTGTCGGCTAAGGTGCCGCGAAGCCACCGATCCGTCAAGGGCTCCGGCGGGCCTGGCTGCCGCCCGGCCGCACGGCGCCGCGCGGCAGCCGGGTGCTACAATCGCCTTCCCCATCCCGTGAGGAGGACAGCACGATGGCGAGCCGCAATCCGCTCGATCCCATTCCGCACCCGCCGAAGACACTGCTGCTCGGCAACCTCCTGTCGCTCGGGGCGACGTCGCCGGTGCAGGACATGGCCAAGCTCGCGCGCCAGTACTGGCCCATCTACTGGCTCGACATGCGGGGCAAGCCGCTCGTCGTGGTCTCCGGCCACGATCTGGTCGACGAGCTGTGCGACGAGTCGCGCTTCGACAAGAGCGTCCGGGGCGCGCTCAGGCTCGTGCGCAACTTCGCGGGCGACGGGCTGTTCACCGCCTACACGAGCGAGCCGAACTGGGCCAAGGCCCACAACATCCTGCTGCCGAACTTCGGACAGCGCGCGATGCAGGGCTATCACCCGATGATGCTCGACATCGCCCTGCAGCTCGCGCTCAAGTGGGCGCGCCTGAACAGCGACGACGAGGTGGACGTCGTCCACGACATGACGTCGCTCACCCTCGACACGATCGCCCTCTGCGGCTTCGACTACCGCTTCAACTCGTTCTACCGCGAGACCAACCACCCGTTCGTCGACGCGATCGGCGGCGCCCTCGCCGGCACCATGGAGGTGTCGCGGCGGCTGCCCCTCGAGGACATCATCCGGAAGGACCGCGACCGGAAGCTGCGCGGCGACATCCGTCACATGAACGAGACGGTCGACCGCATCATCCGAGAGCGGCGCGAGAGCGGCGAGGACCTCGCCACCAAGCCGGACCTGTTGAGCTACATGCTCTCGGGGGTGGACAAGAAGTCGGGGGAGGGGCTGGACGACCTCAATATCCGGTACCAGATCATCACGTTCCTGATCGCCGGCCACGAGACGACGAGCGGCCTCCTCTCCTTCGCGCTCTACGCGCTCCTCAACCATCCCCACGTGCTGGCGCGCGCGTACGAGGAGGTCGACCGCGTGCTCGGTCCCGATCCGTCGGTGACGCCGACCTACGCCCAGGTCAACCAGCTCACCTACGTCTCCCAGGTCTTGAAGGAGACGCTCCGGCTGTGGCCGACGGCCCCCGCGTTCGCGCTGTATCCGTACAAGGACACGGTGATCGGCGGCCGCTACAAGATGAAGAAGCACTACCAGATCGTCGTGCTGGTCTCGATGCTCCACCGCGATCCCGCGGTGTGGGGCGACGACGCGGACGTGTTCGATCCGGAGCGTTGGACCCGCGAGGCCGAGCGCGCGCGACCTGTCAACGCCTACAAACCGTTCGGCAACGGCCAGCGCGCGTGCATCGGCCGGCAGTTCGCTCTGCAGGAGGCGACCCTCGTCCTCGGCATGATCCTGCAGCGGTTCACGATGATCGACCACACGCGCTATCAGCTCAAGATCAAGGAGAGCCTCACGATCAAACCCGACGGCTTCCGCATCAAGCTCAAGCGACGGACCGCGCGCGACCGCGTGGCCGGCGCGCGGCCAGTCGCCGTCGCAGAGCCGGCAGCGACCACGGCGACCGAGCCCGCCGCAGCCGTAGACGGCGATCAGCCGCGCCACGGCACGCCGCTCCTCGTGCTCTACGGCTCGAATCTCGGCACGGCCGAGGGACTGGCGCGCCGGATCGCCGACGACGGGCTCACCCGCGGCTTCGCCGCGACCGTGGCGCCGCTCGACGACTACGCCGGCCGCCTGCCCCGCGAGGGCGCGGTCGTGATCGCCACGGCCTCGTACAACGGCACGCCGCCCGACAACGCCACGCGCTTCTGCGAGTGGCTGCGGCGCGACCCGGCCAGCCCCCTCGACGGCGTGAGCTACGCGGTGTTCGGGTGTGGCAACCAGGACTGGGCCGCGACGTTCCAAGCCGTGCCGCGCATGATCGACGAGGCGCTCGCGGCCCGCGGAGCCCGCCGCATCGCCGCGCGGGGCGAGGGCGACGCGCGCGACGATTTCGACGGACAGTTCCAGGCGTGGTACAAGCCGCTCTGGCCGACGATCGCCGAGCGGCTCGGCGTCGATCTCGCCGTGCCGGGCCCGGCGGCACGAGCGCCGCTTTACACGCTCGAGATCGTGCCCGGCGAGCGGATGAGTCCCTTCGTGGACTCGCTGGGCGCGCGGCCGATGACGGTGACGGTCAACCGCGAGCTGCAGCGACGGGACGGGTCGGCGCCATCGGAGCGCTCGACTCGCCACATCGAGCTCGCCCTGCCCGAGGGCGTGAGCTATCGCGCGGGCGATCACCTGGGCGTGATCGCCCACAACGGCGACCCGCTCGTCAAGCGCGTGGCGGCTCGCTTCGGGTTCGAGCGCGACGCGTACGTGCGTCTCCGCCGGACGGGCGCCCGCGCGTCGTTCCTGCCGGTGGACGAGACGGTCTCGGTCTACCGGCTGCTCGGCGACTACGTCGAGCTGCAGGACGTGGCCACCCGCAGTCAGATCCAGACCCTCGTCGAGCACACGGAGTGTCCGTGGACCCGGCCGCGCCTCGCCGCCCTCGCCGGCGACGACGAGGCCGCGGTGGCTCGCTACAAGGCCGAGGTGATGGCTCCGCGCAAGTCGCTCATCGACCTGCTCGAGGAATATCCGGCGTGCGCGCTGCCGCTTCACGTGTACCTCGAGCTGCTGTCACCCCTTCAACCCCGCTACTACTCCATCTCCTCGTCGCCGCTTCGCGACCCGCGCCATCTCAGCATCACGGTCGGGGTCGTCGACGCCCCGGCGCGCTGCGGGCGCGGCGTCTACCACGGCGTCTGCTCCAACTATCTCCGGCATCGGGCCGACCAGGGCGTCGTCTACGCCTTCGTCAAGGACACGAAATCGGCGTTTCGGCTGCCCGACGATCCGGCCACGCCCCTCATCATGGTCGGCCCGGGCACCGGCCTCGCCCCATTCCGGGGATTCCTGCAGGAGCGGGCGGCGCAGCAGGCCGTGGGCCGGCGGGTCGGCCGCGCGATGCTGTTCTTCGGCTGCCGGCACCCCGAGCAGGATTTTCTCTACGCGGACGAGCTCGAGGCCTTCGCCAAGAGCGGCGTCACCGAGCTCGCGGTCGCGTTCTCGCGGCTCGGCGACAAGAAGATGTACGTCCAGGACCGCATCGTCGAGCAGCGAGAGGCCGTGTGGCGGCTGATCCAGGACGGCGCCATCATCTACGTGTGCGGCGACGCAACACGCATGGCTCCGGACGTGCGTCGCGCCTTCGCGTCGGTCTACGCGGAGAAGAGCGGCATGGGCGAGGCGGCAAGCGAGCGGTGGCTCGATGAGATGACCGCGGCGAATCGCTACCTGGTGGACGTCTGGGCCGCCTCGTGATGGCCCGTCGCGCGCCAGGCGCTGACCTGTTCGCGTAGCGCTGCCGAGACGGACCTCGCGCATGACTCGACCCGTCGTCTCTTCACGGCGCGGCCAGCGCCGCCTCGCCCTGGCCGTGCTGCTCGGCGCGGCCGCGCTCGCGGTCGCCGCGTATCCGTTCCGCGCGCACTGGGCGGGAGGCCTCGTCCTCGCGATCGCCGAAGCCGGCGTCGTGGGCGGACTCGCGGACTGGTTCGCCGTGACCGCGCTGTTCCGCCGGCCGCTCGGCTTGCCGATTCCCCACACGGCGTTGATCCCGGCGAACTGGCAGCTCATGGCGGCCCGGGTGGGCAGCATGGTCGGCGGTCGCGTCCTGACCACGGAGTACGTCACGCGAGAGATCGCTCGCGTCGACGTGGCCGGCCTCCTGGCGCAGGCGGCCGAGCGCGTGACGCGCGACGACCTCGAGGCCGTGCTCGGCGCGGTGACGCGCTGGGCCGCGGACCAGCTGGAGCCAGCCTCAACCGGCGACCTCGTCGGCTGGCTCCAGCGATCGCTGCGGCGCCGCCCCGTCGCACCGCTGCTGGCGGATCTCCTGGAAGTGGCTCATCGTCACGGCTGGGACGAGGACGTGATCGAGGCCGTGGCTCGCACGCTCGCCGACACGCTCGACCGGCCAGAGGTCCGGGACGCGCTCGGCGACCTCCTCGATGGCGTGGTGGAGAGCTATCGCGACCGCATGGGGTTCTATCCCGGCGTCCTGATCAGCCTCGCCAATCTCGTGGGACTCATCGATCGGAAACGTCTCGTGTCCGCCTTCCAGGCGGCGATCGAGCGGGTTGCCGTGGATCCACACGACCCGCTTCGGCTCCGGCTCTCGAAGGCCATCGCGGCGCTCCCCGGTCGATTGCGCGCCGACCCTCAGCTGGCCGCCAGAGTCGACAACGCAAAGGAGGCGCTGCTCGGAAGCGCCGCCGCGACGCAGCTGCTCGAGGACGCGGCCGCCGGACTTCATCGCGCGCTCGGGGCGGATCTCGGCAGGGAACGCTCCGATCTCGTGAGCTGGATCGTGAACCGTGTCGAGGACGCCCGCCAGGCGCTGATCCGCGACCGCGATCTGCGCGAGACGCTCGATCGCTGGGTCAAGACCCAGGCGGCCAGGCTGGTCGAGCGCTACCAGGGGCGCGTCGCCGCCTTCATCGAGCGAGGGGTCCATGCGCTCGGTCCCGAGGGCGCCGTCCGCCTGATCGAGGAGCACGCCGGCGACGATCTGCAATACATCCGCGTGAACGGCACGGTGGTGGGCGGCCTCGCGGGCGGCGCGATCTACGGGCTCCACCTGCTGCTGCGACTCGTGACGGGGTGAGGCGCGTGTCCCACGGGGAGGGCCCCCGCCCCGCCCGGCGCGTTGCCGGCACGCGGGTTGTGGGCGCCTCGCGTGAACGCGGGACGCTAGCTCGCGGGCCACGCCGCGACGTCGGGCGCGTCGCGGCGCAGCAGGGACTCGGCGATCGCGCGGCGAATCACGCGCTTGACGTCCTTGCCCGTGAAGTCGCCCAGGAGGAGCGTGGTGTAGTGCTGGTCGTCCTCGAATCGCCGGCCCACCGCGACGAGGCGCTCGATGCGCGCGGGCGTCGCCGGCCGAGCGGCCAGCACGTCCACGAGACCCGCGAGCAACGTCATGGTGAGGATGGGAGGCTGGAGCGATTCGAGCACGTCGAGCACGGTGTCCTCGCGCCCTTGATCGGCCAGATACGCCGCGGCGGCCACGCGAGCCGTGTCGCTCGGCCCGAAGCGCAGCACGCCTTCGAAGAGCGGGGTGGCGTCGAACCCGTAGCCGCGCGCGAGCTGGGCCATGAAGTCGATGCTCCTCTCGCGCGAGCCGCCCTCGAGCCCCAGCAGTTCGCGATAGACGCGCATCGCCTGCTCCGGCCCCTGGAAGAACCGGGACATCAGGCCGACGAACTGGTTCACGTCGAAGGGCGCAAACGGCGGGCGAGGCTCGGCCGTCATGAACCGGAGTATACTCGGGTCTCTGCCGCGACCCGTGAGGCCGGCGGGAGGACGAGAGCGATGACGCAACCCAGCCTCAATCGACGCCTCACCACGCTCGACGCGACCTTTCTCTACTTCGAGAAGCCGGATCAGCCGATGCACATCGGCGGGTCCATGCTCTACGAGGGCCACGTGTCGCGCGACGACCTCGCGCGCCTGCTCCTCGAGCGGCTCCACCGGCTGCCCCGCTATCGACAGAAGGTGGTCTTCCCGCCGTTCTCCCTCGCGCATCCGACGTGGGAGGACGATCCCGACTTCGACGTCGCCAATCACATCGAGGTCGTCGCGCTCCCGCCGCCCGCAGACGATCGCGTGCTCGCCGAGGTCGGGGGCCGCGCGTACAGCGGCATGCTCGATCGCCGCCACCCGCTGTGGAAGCTCATCCTGCTGCACGGTCGCCCCGACGGCCACACCGTGATGGTGTGGAAGATCCATCACGCGATGATCGACGGCGTCTCGGGCGTCGATCTGACGATGGTGCTCCACGACGTGACGCCTGATCCGGAGCCGCCGAGCGCCCCCGCGGCGCCCTGGCAGCCCCGGCCGCTGCCCGATCCCATCACCCTGCTTCAGAACGCGGTGCGGGACCGGCTGACGGAGGCCGCCCAGGGTTTCACGGACTCGGCGTTCGGCCTCCTGCGACCAGGCACGATCAGCGATCGCGCCCGCCAGCTCGCCGGCGCGGTCAACACCGCGCTGCCGTCCCTCATCCAGCCGGCGCCCAGCACGCCGTTCAACGCCCCGCTCTCGACCGAACGCCGCTTCGCTTGGCGCGCGTTGCCCTTCGCGGACGTCCGGGCGATTCGCTCCGCCCTCGGCGGCACGGTGAACGACGTGGTGCTGACGATTTTGAGTGGAGCGCTCGGCCGCTACCTCCGCGCCCGCGGGCGGGCCACCGAGGGGCTCGAGCTGCGGGCGATGTGCCCGGTGAGCATGCGCCGCGACGACGAGCGCGGCGCGCTCGGCAACCTCGTGTCCGTGATGATCGCGCCGCTCTATGTCGGCATCGCCGATCCCGTCGAGCGCCTCGCCGCCGAGCGCTCGGCCATGGAACGCCTGAAGGCCCAGGACCAGGCGGGCGGTCTCTATTCGCTTCAGCAATTCCTGAACGGCATTCCCGCGGCCTGGCAGGCCTTCGCTGGCCAGCTCACGGTCCCGCAGACGCTGTTCAACACGGTCTCGACGAACGTGCCGGGACCGCAGATCCCCCTCTATCTCGGGGGCCATCGCCTCCTCGACTGGGTCCCTCTCGGGATCTGCTCGACGGGCGTGGGCCTCTTCGTGGCGATCCTGAGCTATGACCGCCGGCTCACGTTCGGCCTCACGTTCGACCCCACGCTCATCCCGGATGGCTGGGCCCTGGCCCAATGCCTGGGAGAGTCCTTCGTCGAGTTGCGCGATGCCGCGGAGCGCGCGGCGCCCGCGGCATTCACGGGCGTGGCCGCGCCCGACACCGGCGCCACCAGTCGGCGGCAGGAGGTCGCCCCATGACCGAGTCCCCCGCCGTCCAACGCGCGTACCCGCGCGCGATCACCCTGGCCAACGGTGCCGCCCTCGCGTTGCGCCTGATGACGGCCCGCGACGCCGATGCCATCGCCGCGTTCGCCAGGAGCTTGCCTGCCGACGACCTGTTGTTCCTGCGCACCGACATCACGAGCGCCGCGGTGATCCAGCAGTGGGTGAGAAATCTCGAGGCCGGACGCACGGTGACCGTCGTGGCCGAGGCGGGGCCAGAGGTGGCGGGATACGCGAGCCTCCACCACCACGAGACGAGCTGGCATCGACACCTCGGGGAGATTCGCATCCAGGCGGCCCAGCGCTATCGCTCCCAGGGGCTCGGACGCGCGCTCGCCGGCGAGGTCTTCGCCCTCGCGCGCGACCTGGGGCTGCGCAAGATCGTCGCGCAGATGACGGTAGATCAGAAGGGCGCGATCGCGACGTTCGAGCGGCTCGGCTTTCGGCCCGAGGCGCTGCTCCAGGATTTCGTCATCGACCGCTCGGACCGCACGCGCGACCTGCTCGTGATGGCCTACGACGTCGACGGCCTGACCGAGCACGTCGACTAGCCCCGCGCAGCTCAGGGGGCGGCGGACGCCGCACTACCGCGTCCGGTCGCGTGCCGCTCCCGCCGTCAGCGCTCCGAGGCGCTCGGCGATGATCGAATACACCCGCGGATTGAACGCGAGCCCGACGTGCGTGCCCGACACCTCGACGTCCGCGGTCGGGTCGTCGTTGACGCACACCCGCCAGTCCACGATGCCATCGGTCTTCGTGTAGACCGCGACCTGCGGGACTGAGGGGGGCAGCGGAACGCGAAGCGCCGACACAGCGTCGCACGCGCACGCGGGGGTGAAGCACCCCGGCTGGCTCGCGTTCCCTCCCCGGTTCCGGATTCTGCGACGCACCGCAGTGGTCGCCTGCATGACGAGCGGGTGGGGCCGGATCCCCCTGAACGGCGAGCCGAGCGTGATCACCGAGGCGATCCGATCCGGCCGCCGAACCGCCGCCGCGCGCGAGAGCATCCCGCCGAGGCTATGCCCGATCAGGTGCACCGGACGGCCGGTGGATGCCCGCGCCTCCTCGACGGTACCGAGCAAGCGGTCGAGCAACAGGTCGAGGCAGTCGGCGTTTCGACCGATGCGCGACAGGTGGGGACGATATCCGATGCGCCCGAGCCAGTAGTACATCTCGAGCAAGTACCAGTCGCTGCCGAGAAAGCCCGGGACGACGACAACGGGCGCGCCATCTCCTCGCGTCACGCCACAGCCGTAATAGACCGGCGACGCGCGGAGCGCGAGCCAGTCGAGACCGACGAGCGCCTCCCGCCAAAGCGGAACAGAAGCGGGCCGCTCCTCAGTATCGAAGTACGCCGCTGACGTTGGCGCTGGCGCCATGGACCGGACCCGCCGCCTTTCCGAGCGCCGGCTTGGCCGGCGCAATCGAAGGGGGATGCTCGAAGGGGGCCATCTGGGTCCCCTTCGAAGGGACTACACCTGGAACATGCTCCCGATCTTCATCGCGAGCCCCATGTCCCCCTTCAGCTTCAGCTTGCCGGACATGAACGCCATCTGGCCGGACAGCTTGCCCCCGACCATGTCGAGCCAGTCCTGAGCCGACATGCCGAGCGTGAGATTCGGATTCGCGGCGGCGCCCGTGTTCACCGTGCACGCGCCGTCCTTGATCACCGCGTGCCACGTGCCGCCCTGATCGCCGCTGATATCGTACTGGATCGTCGCGTTCACGCCGGACGCTTTCTCGGCGCGGAAGCGGCTCGCCATCGCATCGAAGGTTTCCTTCACTGTCGGCATGACTGTCTCCCTGTCGGTTGCGCTAGAACGTGAACAGATCCATCCCGCCGGTGACCGTGAGCACCGCCCCCGTGATGTAGCGCGCGCGTTCCGAGCAGAGAAACGCGATGGCGTTGGCCACGTCCTCCGGCTGCCCCTCCTTCTGCATCGCGACCCGCTTCACCATCCGCTCGTACATGGGCGAGAGGTTCGCGTTGGGCCCGATGATGCCGGGCGCAATGACGTTCGCGGTCACGTTGGACCGCGCGCCCTCGAGCGCCACCGACCGCGCGAATCCCACGACGCCCATCTTGCTGGTCGCGTAGGCGGCCTGGCCGAATCCGCCCATCAGCCCGGCGATGGAGGCCATGCAGATCACACGCCCCCACTGGCGCTCCCGCATACCGGGGAACACGAGCCTGGTGACATTGTACGTGCCGGTGAGGTTGATCCGAAGGTTCTGATCCCAGTCCTCGTCGCGCATGTCCTTGAGCTGGCCGAGCGTGTAGATGAAGCCCGCGTTGTTCACGCAGATGTCCACGGGCCCGACCTCGCGCTCGGCCTGACCGATCACCGCGTCCAGCGCCGCGCGCTCGGTGATGTCCGCGGCGTAGCTCTTCGCCGTCCCGCCCGCCGCCTCGATCTCGGCCGCCGTCTCGCCGGCGCCTTCGCCGTTCAGATCGAGGACGATGACCTTGCAGCCCTCGGCGGCCAGCGTGAGGCAGTCCTGCCGGCCGAGGCTTCGGGCCCCGCCCGTGACCAGCGCCACCTTGCCCTTGATGCCGAGGTCCACGAGGCTAGCGGCCCTTGAAGTCCGGGGGACGCTTTGCGAAGAACGCCTGGATGCCCTCGCCGGCGTCCTCCGTCTTGAGCGATTCGGCGAACGCGCGGATCTCGATCTCGATCGCCTGGTCGATGGGCGCCTGGATGCCGTCGTCCACCGCCTCGATGATGAGCCGGGTCGCGATGGGCGGGCGCTTGCCCAGCTCGCGGCACAGGGCCTTGGCGTCGTCGAGCGTCTGCCCGTCCTTGGCGAGGCGATTGACGAGTCCGAGGCGATGGCACTCGGCCGCCGGGATCTGCGTCCCGAGGATCAAGTGCTCGAGCGCCAGCCCGCGACCGATGAGCCGCGGAAAGCGCTGTGTCCCGCCGTACCCCGGCGTGATGCCGAGGTTGGATTCGGTCTGCCCCATCCGCGCGCTCTCCTTGAGGATCCGGATGTGACAGCCCATCGCGATCTCGCAGCCACCGCCCAGCGCGTGCCCGTTGATCGCGGCCACGACCGGCTTCGGGAACCGCTCGATGCGGCGGACCACGCTGTTGCCGAAGCGGATGAACGAGGCGACGTCCGGCCCCGAGAAGGCGTTCCCGAGATCGGCGCCGGCACAGAAGATTCGGTCTCCGGCCCCCGTGATGATGAGCGAGCGGACGGCGTCGTCGGTCTCGACGTCGGACAGCGCGGCGTTCAACTCGCGCATCAGCGGTTCGCTGATCGCGTTCGCGGGGGGCCGGTTGAGCGTGATCACCGCGAAGCTCTCCTCGCGGGTCAGCATCAGCGTCTCGTACGCCATCAGAGGGGTCTCCTACTCGGCGGCCCCGGCGGCGCCCCGGAGAAAGAGGTCGGCCACTGTGTCCGCGGTGTCCACGAGCCGATAGCCGCGCTTGCCGAGGACCCACGACGTGGCCATCTGGTCCATCGCGCCGAACAGCATCTTGGTCGCGACCTTGATGGGCAGGTCCGGGCGGAACTGCCCTGCGCTCACGCCCTCCTCGAACACCGAGCCAATCAGGGTGAAGTAGGCCGCGATCTCCTGGGTGGCGGGGCCCCGGAAGAACTTCTGACCCTGCCGCAGCTCGACCTGCACGACCTCGGCCAGCTCCGCATTGTCTTCCAAGATCTTGAAGTGAAGATGAATGAGCCGGCGGAGCTTGGCGACCGCGTCGCGCTCCTCGGCGATGGCCTGTCGGACCGCCTCCACGAAGGCCGCCATCTTCTCGCGGAAGAGCGTGACGAGAATCTCTTCCTTGGTGTCGAAGTAGAGATAGATCGTGCCCGCGGCGATCCCGGCCTCGCGCGCGATGTCGGAGACGCGCGAGTTGAAATACCCCTTCCGGGCGAAGACCCGGACGGCGGCCTCGATGATCTGCTGCGGCTTTTCGGGATCGCGCATGATGCGCTGATGAACCGTCGTTCATTCTAGGGAGCGCGCGAGCAGATGTCAAACCAAGCGCGGAACGCGCCGTCCGCTCACGGCCGTCGCCTTGACTCTCCCCTCCGCGGCCGCGTACGATCCCGGCCATGAACATCAAATACCGCGTCGGGATCATGCCGGGACCGTGGCCGAAGGGACGCGAGGGCGTCGACTTTCTGTGGACCCTCACCGACTTCCTCGAGCGAAGCGGCATCGATTCGCTCTGGCTGTCGGATCGCCTGTCCTCGCCTGCGCCCGTCCCGGAGGTGATGACCACCCTCGCGGCGGTGGCGGCGCGCACCGAGACGCTCAAGTTCGGGCCGAGCGTGATCGTGCTGCCGTATCGGACGCCGGTGGTAGCGGCCAAGGAAATGGCCACGCTCGACTGGCTGTCGCGGGGGCGCTTCTTTCCCGCGGTGGGCGTGGGCGTCGAGTTGCCGCGGGAGTTCGACGCCTCCGGCGTCCCGTTCAAGGAGCGCGGCCGCCGTACCGACGAAGCCATCCACGTGATCCGGCTTCTCTGGACCGAGGACGAAGTGAGCTTCCAGGGCGAGTTCTACAGGCTCGACCGCGTGACGATAT
>Ga0187894_10000837_pt1 | contig 41342 bp, 52 predicted proteins | sample GBC1701081metaG_FD_136650 | JGI IMG/M metagenome (GOLD analysis project Ga0187894, IMG submission 136650) | White microbial mat communities from a lava cave in the Kipuka Kanohina Cave System on the Island of Hawaii, USA - GBC170108-1 metaG ... | reverse complement strand
TGGTCGCGCTCGAGCGCCGGCGCGTCACCGGCGAGGCGCAATTCGTCGATGTCTCGGTGCAGGCCGCCGTGTTCTGGACCGGCCTCAACGCGATGGTCGCGCACCCGATCCAGGGCAAGAACATCGAGCGCAACGGCACCGTGCTGCAGCTGAGCACTTTCGTCACGCCGCTCGTCTATCCGTGCGCGGACGGCGAGGTCGTACTGATCGCAACCAAGGCGACGCTGATCGCGCTGATCCCGTGGATGATCGCGAGCGGCGCCGTCACTCGGGAGTGGGCCGAGGCCGAGGACTGGAACACCTACGAGGTGCGGCTGCTGACCGGCGCGCCGCTCGTGCATGCGGTCGACGCGATGCGCGCGGCCGTCACCGCGTTCACGCGCAAGCACACCAAGGCCGAGCTGTTCGACGGCGGCGTCGCGCGCGGCATCACGCTGGCGCCGGTGAACACCGCCGCCGACGTGATGCGCCTCGAGCATCTCGCGCTGCGCGAGTACTGGGACATCACGAAGCTGCCGAACGGCCGCGAGCTGCGCGCGCCCGGCGCGTTCGTGAAGGCTTCGCGCACGCCGGTCGCATGGACGCGGCCCGCACCCGCGCTCGGCGAGCACACGGACGAGGTGTTAGGCGCGCTCGCCAGGGCGGCGCGCCCCGCGCTCGGCGCGCGCGTACCGAGGGCAACGCCGTCACATCCCGAGACCGCGCCCCTGCCCTTCGCCGGCGTGAAGTTCGCGGATTTCTCGTGGATCGGCGTCGGTCCCATTTCCGCGAAGGCGCTCGCGGATCACGGCGCGACCGTCGTGCACGTCGAGACCGCGAATCCGGCCGATCGCCTGCGCCTCGTAGGTCCCTTCAAAGACGACGTGCCCGGCATCAACCGCTGCCAGTTCTTCGCGTCGTTCAACACCTCGAAGCTCTCGCTGCAGCTCGACCTGAAGCATCCGGAAGGCGTCGCGATCGCGAAGCGCTTGCTGCGGTGGGCCGACGTCTGCCTGGACTCGTTCACCGCCGGCACGATGGGCGAGCTCGGCCTCGGCTACGACGTCGCCCGCGCGCTGAATCCCAGCTTGATCATGGCGAGCACGTGCCTGATGGGTCAGACGGGGCCGGCCGCGAAGCTCGGCGGCTACGGCTATCACGCTGCCGCGGTCAGCGGCTTCTACGAAGTCACGGGCTGGGACGACCGCGCGCCGGCCGGGCCGTTCAACGCATACACCGACACGATCGCACCGCGCTTCCTCGCGACCGCGCTGATCGCCGCGCTCGACCACCGCCGCCGTACCGGTGAGGGACAATTCATCGATCAGGCGCAGATGGAATCGTCGCTGCACTTTCTCGCGCCCGAGTTGTTGGGGGCTCAGCTGACGGGCGCGAGCCCGCGCCGCGCGGGCAACGACGCTCCGAACGCCTACCCCCACGACGCGTACCCGTGCGCCGGCGACGACCAGTGGTGCGCGATCGCGGTCGAGAGCGACGCGCAGTGGGGCTCGCTTTGCCGCGCGCTCGGCGAGCCAGCCTGGGCGATGCGCAGCGAGCTCGCGACGCTCGCCGGGCGGCGCGTGCGGCGCGACGAGATCGACCGCGAGCTCGCCGCGTTCACCGCTCGCTTCGCGCCGCGCGAGCTGATGGAGCGCCTGCAAGCTGCCGGCGTTCCGGCCGGCATGGTGCAGCGCTCGAGCGATCACCAGCAGGATCCGCAGCTCGCACACCGCGCATTCTTCCGCCGCATGCAGCATCCCGAGATGGGTGAAGTTCCGTACGAAGGTCACCAGTACATGATCTCGGGCTACGACAACGGCCCGCGCTTCCCCGCGCCCTGCCTCGGCGAGCACACTTATCAGGTGCTCTCCGAAGTCCTCGGCCTCTCCGATGACGAAGTGGCGCGCGTGATGGCGAGTGGCGCTTGCGGTTAGGGCGAGCGCAAACACGAAGCCGAGCGGCACTCGACCGCCGAGCGGAACGACAGAACCGCCGATCGCGTACGGCCACCCGGGTAGACGTTCCAGCAAGCGGCCCAGCGCCGCGAAGCGGCGCAGGCCGCGCGCAGCGAGCTGAAAGCGAGCGGAGCTCGCAAAAGCCGGAGCTCGCTATAACAGGCTGCGCAGCGAGAGCGCCGCGAAGAAGCAGTAGTAGATCGCCGTCGCGATCAGCGCGCCGCGGCGCCAGCGGCTCGGGCGCAGCTCCGGCGGCAAGAGCCGCGTGTTGATGTACAGCAGATGCAGCGATGCGATCACGAACGTGACGCCCGCGATGTTGGCGCCGATCTGCAGCAGCACGACCGGCGCTGCGAGGCCGAGCGCGAAGACGCCCCAGCCGACGATCACCGCGAGCACGCTGTAGTAAACCGTGCGCACGTCGCCGCCTCGAAGGGCGCGCACGCGGCGGCTGCCGGTCCAAAGCATGTCGGTCACGGCGCGCGTCATGCCCTCCAAGAGGTCCAGCTGCGATTTGAACAACAGCCAGGCGCCGAGTCCGGCGACGCCGAGCGCGAGCAGCGGCCCCGCCCGCACGCCGACCGCCTGCGCGAGCGCCGCGCTGATCCCCAGGCTCCGGATGTCGCTGCCAGCCGGAATGAAGGTCACGTAGAGCATCGCCGGCAGCACCATGCCGAGCAGAGCGCCGGTGAAGAAGACGCCCCACTGATCCGCGTTCAGGATCCGCCACCAACCGTGCCAGCGCTGCAGTGACGCCGCGTCCGGCGTGAAGCGGAAGCCGCCGTGCGCGAGGTTCACGCGCTCGCCGCCGACTGCGCCTGGGATGTAGCCCGCGTGCCGGCTCATGCCGTAGCCCTTGTCGCGCGCCCAGTTCGAGAGCGTCAGGTTGGCCACGCCACCGGCGCCCGAGTAGGCGACGAGTGCCCCTAACAAGAAGAAGTCGACTCCGGCGGGCATCAGCGCGAACGTGCAGCGCGCCGGGTCGAAGCCCGCGAAGCCGGCGCCGGCAGCCAGCCAGGCGGCGCGAGGCACGAACCAGAGCGCGAGCATCGTGAACGAAACCAGGATGACCGCGACCAGCGCCCAGTTGAGCAGCTCGAGCGTGCGTTCGATGCGGCGCCCGGCGAGCAGCAACGCGACGCACGCGAGGAACGTGCCGACTCCGATCGCATGAACTGCGCCGGCGTCGCCGGCCCCGGCGAGCTCGCCTGTGCCGAGGAAGAAGATCGCTCCCGCAGCGGTCGCCGCCCATGCGGGCCAGCCGAACTGCAACACGTAGAGCGCCACGTAGAAGCAAGCCCAGAACGTCGACGAGGGCCGCGTGCGCATGAAGCCGGTGAACACGGGCTCGCCGGTCGCGAGCGTGTAACGCAGCACCTCCTGGTTGAAGAGGGTCTGGAGAAAGATCGCGACACCGCTCACCCAGAGCAGCGTCAGCCCGTGCTGAACGAAGACCGCGGGCCCGAGCAGAAACTCACCGCTCCCGATCGACGCCCCTAACACGATCACACCGGGCCCGACGACGCCGATCCAGGCGAGCCCACGCGGCATCGGCGGCGCGGGAAGCTCGCTCAGCGTCCACGGCGCGAGGCCGCTGCGCGCCTCCGGCGCAACGGGCTCGCTCGCCCGCTCGGCTGCCATCCGTCAGAACGCGCGGAAGCGCTTGCGCACGTGACGCTGCCGAAGTGCGATCTCGGCGCGACGCGCCGCGGCGCTGTACGGAGGCGTGTTGTCGGGCAAGTGCTTGCGCACCTCCGTGAGCGGCACCCTCTTCGCGGTGATCGTCGGCCACTGCTCCGTCGGCGGCGTCTTGCTGTATGCCCAGCGCGGCGACATGAACGCTTCGGCGTGGCCCGTCAGGTCGACCCAGTTCTGCACGCCGGGGTCGCGGTGCGCGAGCACCAGCCGAGTCGCCCCGTCGTCGTCGACGTGCGATTGGAAGCCGTTGCGGCTGCCGACGCGATTCGCGTACTCGATCGATTCGCCCCAAGGGTTGGCCACCTGGAACCCGATGTATTGGGGCGCGAGCTGGATTCGGTTCTCGACGATCAGCGCCTCGTCCTCCGCCAGCCGCGCGACGCCGCCGGCGTAGAGGTTCGTGCTCATGCCTCCGCCGGTCGCGCCGGACGCAGCGTTGATCGTGTTGAACGCGTTGCGCGGGAAGCCGATGCCGGGAATCGTGCCCGGCCGCGGCCCGTAGGTGCCCATCGGGATCGTCCAGAACGCGTTCCAGAACTTCATCTGCCCGCGCACGATCTCGCCGAAGCGGCGCAGCTCGCGCGCCGCCTGCTCGGCGCCGTAATCACTCGCCTCGCCGGCGTCCTCGAGCGGAGCGATCTCGAAGTGGATCGCCTCCTCGCGCTCCCAGTCATAGAACAGCTGGCGGCCGCTCACGTACTGCGCGTAGCGCTCCGAACCGATGCTCGGGTCGAGCGGATGCGGTTGGCTCACCCGCTTCAGCGTCGACAAATAGTTCCCGGCGAAGCCCGCGGGCCGCTCCGGCGCGAGCAGGATCTCGAAGCTGCCATCGGGATTCAGCGCGAGCTCGGAGGAATCGAGCCGCCCGGTCTGGGTCTTCACGCCGGGACGAAGCTCGGAGAGCTCGCCCGAATCGCCCGCGAGCACCCCGAAGCTGGTCTCGAAGATCACGTAGTGCGGAGCTTTGCGTCCGCTCGCGGCAGGCGCCGCACCGCGCCAGGGGCGCGGTTCCTCGCGCCAGGGGCGCGCGTCCGCAACGTCGCCTCGTAACAAGTAGCTGCGCCGCCCATCGAGTGGCGCATAGAAGTAGATCGCGTCGGCGTTGTCGATCGTCGCGCGCGTCACCGGCGAGAGCGCGTTGCGGAACTGCGGCCGCAGCGGGTCGGTGTGAAACGCGCGCTCGACCGCTGCGTGCAGGTGACCCATCAGGTAGCGGTAGCCCTCGGCGAGGTTGCGCTCAGAGAGCGGCGGCGGCATCAGCGCGGGCTGATCCAGCGCGTCGCGCGCCTCGGCGAGGCTCGCCAGCATGGCATCCCACGCTTCGCGCAGCTGGCGCTGCGCCTCACTCCCATTCGTCGACATCTGCGCGCCTCCGGTCTCGGGCCGCGCACGATATCCCGATGACGGACTCCCGCCTTCGGCGGATTCGCGGCTTACATCGCGCCTTCGCGCTGCAGCATCGCGCGCTGGTAGGCGCCGCCTGTCAGCCCGCCGCTCTTCAGCGTCACGCGATGGCACGGGATCGCGACCGGCGCAGGATTCGCGTTCACCGCGCTCGCGACGGCGCGCGCGCCGTTCGGCCTGCCGAGTCGCCGCGCGATCTCGGAGTAGGAGCGCGTCTCGCCGGCTGGGATCTCGCGCAGCGCCTTCCAGACGCGCTGCTCGAACTGGCTGCCGCGCACGTCGAGCGGCAGCTCGGCCGTGCTCGCGCGCCCGTCGACGTAGTCTGCGACCGCGCGGCCCCAGCTCGAAACGCCGCCCGAAGTCGCGCGCTCGAAGCGCGCTGCGGGAAATGAGCGCTTCAGCTCGGCTTCGAGATGCGCCGCATCCTTGCCGAAGCGCACGAAGCACACGCCGCGCGGAGTTCCCGCGACGAGCGCATGCCCGAGCGTGCAAGGGTGCGAGACGAAGCCGATGCTCGGCGTCTGCATGGGACCTCCGCGGGCGAGCCGCAGGAGTAACGCGAGTGCGGGCAACGCGGGAGGCCCGCTATTGCGCTGCTGCGGGATTCATCCACACCAGCTCCCAGATGTGGCCGTCGAGGTCGTGGAAGCCGTGCTGGTACATGAAGCCGTGATCCTGCGCGGGACGCGGAGTCGAGGCGCCGGCGGCAACGGCCTTTGCGACGAGCGCGTCCACCTCCGCGCGGCTCTCGCGCGAGATCGTCAGCAGCACTTCGGTGCTCTTGCGCGCGTCGCACAGCTCCTTCGGCGTGAAGCTCTGGAAGAACGGTTCGACGAGCAGCATCACGAAGATGTTCTCGCCGACGATCATGCAGGTCGCATTCTCGTCGGTGAGCTTCGGCTCGAAGCGGAAGCCCAGCGCGCTGAAGAAATCCACCGAGCGCTTCAGGGACTTCACCGGAAGGTTCACGTAAATCTGCGTCGCCATTCGGGTTCTCCTAATTGAAGCAGTCGAAGGAGCTGGAGCTAGCGCGAAACGACCTGCCGTCGACGCGCAGTCGGAGAGCGACGACGCCGATCAGCAGCAACCCGGAGGCCACGCCGATTCCGGCGACCACCAGCAGTGCCTGCGTGTGCGGATCCACGGTGTTCCCCTCGTGCGCTCGTTCCAAGGACGAATCGAGAACGAGGAATCCGACAGCTCCGGGGCCAGCCTCACGCACGGAACGCCCTCGATTCCTCCGCGCCCCTCTTCCGCCGCTCGCACGCCTGGCAGTGGATCGGCGCGGACAAGTCGAAAAAGCCGGCGTCAACTCAGCTGGTCGAGCTGGCTGCGGATGTGCCCGGCTTCCTGGACTGTGCGCGCGAGCGAGAGCGCTCGGCTGAACGCGTCGCGCGCCTCGGCGCTGCGGCCGAGGTCCCGCAGCAGAGCGGCCTTCACGCCGTAGTAGTTGAAGTAGCGCTCGAGCTTGGGCTCGAGCGGCTCGATCAGTGCGAGCGCGTCCGCTGCGCCGCGCAGCTTCGCGAGCGCGACCGCTCGATTCAGCGTGACGACCGGCGAAGGCTGCTGGTGTTCGAGCTCCGCGTACAGCTGCTCGATCTCGCGCCAATCCGTTTGATCGCTCGACTTCGCTCGCGCGTGGGCGGCCGCGATGCCGGCCTGCAACGTGTACGGCCCGCCTGCACCGCCGGCGGGTGTCGCCTGAGGGCGCGCGAGCGCGGGCCGGTCGTCGTCAACATGTGCTTGGCCACTGTTCGACTCCGCTCGGCTGCGCCTCGCTGCGCGCGGCGAAGCGCCGCTTGCGAGCCAGCGCGCCTTCTCGAGCAGCGCGAGGCCTTCGTCGATCAGCTCGCGATCCCAGAGGCCGCGGTCCTGCTCGTCGAGCAGTGCGATCTCTCCGCTCGGCGTGAGCCGCGCTGGCGTGCGCGCGTGCTGCAGCGCGAACAGTGCGCCGAGCGCCTGCGCCTCAGCGTCTTCGGGGAACATCGCGGCAAGCAGCCGCGCGAGCCGAATCGCCTCGTCGCAAAGTGCGCTGCGCACGTGCGCTTCGCCGCCGCTCGCGGAGTAGCCCTCGTTGAACAGCAGGTAGAGCACCAGGCCGACCTGCCCGAGCCGCGCCGCGCGCTCCTCTTTGCCCGGCGCTTCGAACGGCACTGGATGCTCCGCGATCGTGCGCTTCGCGCGCGTGATGCGCTGCTCCATCGCAGCCTCGCCGACCAGGAACGCGCGCGCGATCTCGCGCACCGAGAGGCCCGAGACGACGCGCAGCGCGAGCGCGATCTGGTGCACGGGCGAAAGCTCGGGGTGGCAGCACAGGAACAAGAGGCGCAGCACGTCGTCCGGAAAGCTCGCGGTCTCGAGCTGCTCGACGAGCTCGCTCTCGGTGTCGTCAGACACGGGCAGCGCCTCTTCGCTCGGCAGCGGCTCCTGCCGCTTCGCGCGCCGCGCCGTGTCGATCGCTGCGTTGCGCGCGACGAGCACCAGCCAGCTGACCGGGTCGCGCGGCGCTCCGTTGCGCGGCCAGCGCTCGAGCGCGCGCAGGCTCGCCTCTTGGAACGCCTCCTCGGCGACGTCGAGATCGCGGAAGTAGCGGAGCAGCGCGCCGACCACCTGCGGCCGCGCGGCCGAGATCGTCGTCTCGAGCCACGCGAGATCGCTCACCGCAGCGCACCGTAATCACGGAACGAGCGCAGCGGCCGAATCTCGAGAGCACCCGGCGTGCGGCCGCGCGTCAGCCGGCGCGCCGCATCGATCGCCGCGTCGAGCGATTCACATTCGACGAGGTAGAGCCCGAGCAGCTGCTCCTTCGTTTCTGCAAACGGGCCATCCAGAACGGCCGGCTCGCCGCCGCCGTGGCGCAGCGTGATCGACGCCGAGGTCGGCATCAGGCGCACCGCCGCGCCGAGCTTGCCCTCGCTGTGGAGCTGCGCGCTGGTCGCCCCGATCGTCTCCATCATCGCAGCGTCCTGCGCCTTGCTGAGACCGCTGACGATCGCCTCCTGCGAATAACAAAGGATCGCGTACTTCATGCTGCGCTCCTGACTGTCGGGCGGCGCGAGGCTACCCCGCGAGGTGTTCGCTGGCTTCGCCGTCGCCTCGAGAGCGGCGGCTGAGCCGAGGACGAACGAGCGGGGCCGAAGCCGACACCGGGTTGCGAAGGGGTCAGACCCTCGGGCCGCGCCAGGACGCGGCGGCGGAGCGACGCGCGGCGCGGCGACTCGAGGGCCGCCGCGCCGGCGCGGGCTCTAGCGCGCTGTTAGGTCAGAAGGCGAAACGCAGGCCGACGCCGACGCGGTCGATGTCGTTGTCGTGGCCCGTGCGGTCGTCGTCGCCGACCTTGAAGTAGCGGTTGTATCGCATCGTCACGGCGAGCGGGAAATCGGGGCTGATCTGATAGGCGGCGCCGAGGCCCGCGAGGAAGCTCGCGTCGTCCGCCTCGGCGTCGAACGTGCCGATCGCGTCGGTGAAATCGACGTCCTGTTGCCAGAACAGCACGCCGGCCTCGGCGTCGAGCATCAGCTGCTCGTTCAGCGGCAGAAAGCCGTGACCGGAGAGAGTCGCGCCCCGGTACTCGACGCGATCCCGGAGCGCTGGCGCACGCGCGTGCAGCTCGCCGAAGTCGACATAGCCTGCCGAGACGCCGGCGTACTTGTATCGGACGCCGCCGTTGAACGACCACGAGAAGTCGACGTCGTCGACGCTCGCGCCCGGCGGCCGTTCGTAGTCCTGGAAGATCGAAACTGCCGTGTCGCCGCCGACGAAGAACTGGAGATCGTCTTCCGGCAGCTGGGCGTTTGCCCCGCTCGCGCCGAACGCTACGACCGCCCCAGCCACTGCTGCAATCAGGGTCTTCGACATGCTTCCTCCTTCTCGCTCTGCGGGAGCGAATCGAGGAAGAGGCTGCAAGCGATGTGCCCCCGATCACATGGGGCAACCCGGCCGCGCGGGGCGATTTGCGGCGGCCGTGGCAGCGCGGGACTGCAGAACACACTTCGCTGCTGCGGCGATGCGCACCGCGCTCGAATTGTTAGGTGCAGCCGCGCAGCAGATAGAGCGCTAGCAGCACCGGGATCGGGATGCCCAGCAGCCAGAGCAGAATCCACCCGACGCGCCCGCTCTCGAGCTTGCGCGAGCGCTCACGCGCGGCGTCAGAATCCTTGTTTGCGTTCGTCACGATTCGGAATCTCTCCGCGCCACGCGCCGGTCTCGGCTCCGCGTCGCTCGATGAAGTCCTTGAAACGCTCGAGGTCGCCCTCGACGCGTCGCTTGACGGCGCCGACCGCGTCTCCGGCGGTCTCGACTGCGCCTTCCGGCTCGTAATCGATGCGCAGATTCACGCGGCAGCGCTCGTCGGCGAGTCGATGGAAGTCGACGACGCCGGCGTTCTCCGCACCTGCGCTGCTTCGCCACGCGATGCGCTTGTCGGGCACCTGCTCGGTGATGGTTGCGTTCCATTCGAGCTGCCGACCGCCCACCGTCGCGCGCCAATGCAGCCTGCGGTCGTCGATCTGCTCGACCGACTCCACGCCTTCCATGAACGCCGGGAAGCTCTCGAACTGCGTCCACTGGTTGTACGCCGTGCGGGCAGGCACTTCGACCTCGATGCTCGATTCGATCGTGCTCATGGAGTCCCCTCCTGCTGCGAGCGGGTGCAAGGGGCAGACCAGCGGCGCGCTGCGCTCCCGCCGACGGAAAGCGAACCAATGTAGAAAGCACTGCCGCGCTCCCAGGCACGTGCGTTGCACGGCCCCAGCGCCGGGAGGGCCTGACAGATGGACTTGCAGTACGGAAGGCTGATCGATCGCGTGCGTCTAGAGGTCAGGAACCTCGAGCGCAGCAAGCTTTTCTACAAAGCCGTGCTGCGCGAGCTCGCGCGCGATTTGAGCCACGAGGACGAGAACTCGTTCACTGCGGACGAGCTGCTCGTCACCGAGAGCGGTGACACGCCTTCGCGCGTGCACCTCGTGCTACGTGCGGTCGACCGCGAGACGGTGGAGCGCTTCCACGCCGTCGGGCTTGCAGCCGGCGGCGTCGACAACGGCGCGCCGGGCGAGCGCAACCACCAGCGCGGCCACTACGCCGCCTACCTGCTCGACCCCGACGGCAACAGCATCGAGGTCGCTTGTTATGGCGCGCCGCAGCGCGAGCGGCGCGAGCCGCTCGCCGAACGCGCGCTCCAGCCGCCGGTCGCGTAGCCCGCGCCTCAGGTGTACCCGAACTCGCGCCGGCGCTGCATGAAGCGCAGCAGCTCGGCGCGCGTGACCATGCCGACCAGCTCGCGCGCGGGCGAGAACACCAGCAGCTGAGCTGCACCGCGGCTCGACATCTCGTCGAGCGCGCGATCCAGCGGCGCGTCGGGCCCGAGACCCGGGCTCTCCGCGATGCCGATCAGATGGTCGCCGACGCGCTCGTGCTCGCGCTCGGCTTTGTCGAGGGCGCGGATGCTGTCGATCGAGACGACGCCGAGCACGCGGTCGCCGTCCACCACCGGCAGCGTGCGAATGCCGTGCGGCAGGATGTAGTCCTCGATCAGATCGCGCACCGAGAGATCGGGCGGCACGGTGACGACGTCGCGCACCATGACGTCGCGCACGCGCGCGCCGCGCAGCGCCTCGCGCAGGCCCACCTCCTGGCCCGCCAGCTGCGCGAGGTTGCGCATGAACAGGCCGATCAGCACCAGCCAAACACCCCCTAACAACGCGCCGCTCAGCAGCTGGAGCGCGCCCACCCCCATCAAGCCGAACGCGATCAGCTGGCCTGCGTCGGCCGCCACGCGGCTGCCGCGCTCGCGGGATTTCGTTCGCCACCAGACCAACGCGCGCAGCGCGCGGCCGCCGTCGAGCGGCAGCCCGGGCAGCAGATTGAACGCGCCCAGCGCGAGATTGATCGCCGCGAGATAGGAGAACACGCCGGCGGCGATCGGCGGCAACGCGCGCTCGCCCAACGCGGCCAGCAGCGCGAACGCCCCGGCGAGCGCAAAGCTCGTCAGCGGGCCGACCAGCGCGATCCAAAGCTCGGCCGCTGCGCGGTCGGGCTCGCGCTGCATCTGCGCGGCTCCGCCGAACAGGAACAGTGTGATCGAGGAGATTCCGTAGCCGGCGCGCAGCGCTGCCAGCGAGTGCGCCAGCTCGTGGATCACCACCGACGCGAAGAAGAGCAGCGCGCTCACGAAGCCCGCCAGCCAGTGGCTGCTGTGCGGCGCGCGCGGATACTCGGCGGGGAAGTAGCCCAGCGCCAAGCTGGCGAAGACCAACGCGAAGATCAGCAGCCAGGAAGCATCGATGCGGATGTCGATGCCGGCGAGTCTTCCGACGCGGAGGCCCGCCGCGTCGCTGGGGCCGGCAGCTTGGCTCAGGCTCTGCGCCACGCTCGCTCCCAAGCTTGCGCCGCAGCGTTGACGGCGCCGCCATTGGCGGAGGGGACTCCGCCATTGGCGGAGGGGACTCCGCCATTGGCGTTCGCCGTCGGTTCGCTCGCGCTGAGCAACAACTGCGCCGGCCCGGCCGGCTCGCCGTCGAGCGAACGCGAGATCCCGCAGATCGTCCAATCACCGGCAGGCTGCGCGTCGACGAAGTGCGCGACCTCGCGGCGTGCGCTTCCGGCGTTGCTCGCGCGCACACGGAGCTCGACCTCGAGGTTCGCCTGCGGCCGCATCGTCCAGCAGTAGACGTAGTCCATCGACGTCAGCTCCGGTTGCGGACGCGCGAGCCTTCCAACCGCCACGCCATGGCGTCACGCTCCTCGAGATGAGGGCGGTGCAGAAGCCATGCCCAAACTGCGCATCGCGCTGCGCGGCGAATGGCCCCGATCCCGGCCCCGGTGCAGTCAGCCGTCGCGCTCCGGCGCGCGCGTCCGCTCGGCATGTGCGGCTTCGAGCGCTTGCATCGCACGCGCGGCCTCGGGGTCCGTCGCGGGGCCGTAGCCCGCGACGAACGTCCCGGCGATCTTGCCGTCGCGCGAGCGCAGCGCGAACAACACCGCGGAATCTCCGGGATCGCTCTCGCCTTCGAAGCGCACGATCTCCTCGACGATCAGGTGCTCGCACGCGACGACCTGCTTCGCTTCCAGAGCGCGCATCCCACCGCGGACGGCCTGAAACGAATCGGGAAAGCCGCTGTGCTCGAGGCGATCGATTGCTTCTTGCAGCGTCTCGAGCTGTGCGCTCGGCGGGGGCGGCGGCTCACTCTCGACAACCTGGGGTTTGAAGAATTCGCTCATGCCGCCTCCCGTTCTCGCGCGCGCACGGTGAGCACCGGACACGGCGCGATGCGCAGCGTCCGTTCGGCGACGCTTCCGACGAATGCGTGGGCGAGGCCGGTGCGGCCGTGCGTGCCCATCACGATCAGATCAGCGCCGAGCTGCTGCGCCGAGTCTCCGATCCGGTCCGCGATGCTGGTGCCGTCGATCACGTGCGCACGCACGCGGCGTCCGCTCTTCGCAGCGAGGCGAGCGAGCGATTCACAGACGTGACGCTTGATGTCCTGCGGCACATCGAGGGGGAAGCCGTCGTAGCCGGCGGTCGCGTAGATCGGCTGCTGCAGCACGTGCAGCAGGTGGACTTCGGACTCGAAACGCGCGGCGAGGTCGAGCGCCGTCGCGAGCGCGGCGTCGGCGTGCGACGAGAAATCGTACGGAACGAGGAGTGTGCGGTAGCCGATCGCGTGCCCCTTCATAGGCGCAGCTCCAGGTGACCGATGTGCCGCTCAGGCAGCGGGTCGTCGCCGTCGCTCAGGCCGCCCCGTTCGAGCGGGCTCCGAAGCGGCTCGGGATCGCTGCTCGCGCGGCCCATCCGAAACACACCGCTCGCCTCGCGGGTCAGCAGCAGCATTTCGGCCGGCGCAGGGCGGCCGGCGGGCAGCCGTGCCCCGGCGAGCCGCCACGCGATCTCGCGAATCACCTCCGCGTGCGAAACCACGAGCGGGGAAATGCGCGCTCTGGCGAGTAGCCGCACGAGCCCGTCCGCGATTCTCGCGCGCAACGCGTCGTGCGTTTCGCCGTGCGGCGGAGGCGCGCTGGGCTCGCCGGCCTCGTAGTCCGCATACGCGATCGGATCGCTCTGGCGAATGCTCTCCGCGTCGAGCCCCTGCCAGCGCCCGAGGTTCATCGGGCCGAACGCGGGCTCGAGCTGGACGCGCGCGCCCGGCGCGAGGATCGCGGCACTTTCGCGCGCGCGTCGCGCGGGGCTCGAACACAGGTAATCCGCCCATTCCCAGTGGTGACGGAGCGCCTCGAGCTCGGCGCGGCCACGCTCGGAGAGCGGTGGATCAGAAGTTCCGACCAGGCGGCCGCGCTCGTGCTCGAGCGTCGAGCCGGAGCGTACGAGCAGCAGACGGCGGGGCATCCCCGCAGCGGCCGCCTCCGGCAGCGCTCTTTCCTGCCCCAGCGCGGAATCGGCGGAACGCACGGCCCTAACGATTCGGGCTCGCGCTGCTGATCTGCCCGAGCGCGCTGTCTGGCGCTCGCTCGCGCGCGAGGTCGCCGAGCGAGACGATGCCGACTGCCGTGCCGTTCTCGACTACCGGCGCGCGCCGCACCGCGTGCCGCTCCATCAGCGCGACGGCGTCCGCGATCGAATCGTCGGGCGACAGCGTCGCGAGCTGCGCCGAGCACAGCTCGGAGAGGCGCTGCGTACGCGCGTCTCCGTCTTCGGCGAGGCAACGCACGACGAGATCTCGATCCGTCACGATGCCGCGCAGCTCGCCGCCCTGGCTGACGAGCACGTCTCCGACATCGCGCTTCTTCATCATGTTCGCGGCTTCAGCCGCAGTCGCGCCCGCATCGAGCGTGATCGGGTTCGGCGTCATGATCTCGCGAACTCGCTCTGCCATTTCATGACCCCCTTCCAGCGGGTGTCGGAGCAAGTTCGGTGCCAGACGGCCGCGCTGGCACGCATCCTGCGACCCGCGTCGAGCAGGAGGAAGCGATGGCACGCTGCGAAGTCTGCGGAAACGACTACGACAAGAGCTTCGAGGTCTCGATGGCGGGGAGCTCTCACACTTTCGACGCCTTCGAGTGTGCGATCCACGCGCTCGCGCCCGAATGCCCACGCTGTCCCTGCCGCATCGTTGGGCACGGCGTCGAGGAAGACGGGGCGATCTACTGCGGCGCCCACTGCGCCCAGCTCCGAGGTGCGACGGAAGTTCGCGATCGGGCTTGAATCGGCGCGCTGCCCCACAGGGTGTGGCGTTGGCACTCGCCCTGCATTGTCGCCGCCCAGAGGCCCCAACATGCGTTCGTCAGCCCAGGCTCCGACTCTGCTCGACCTCGTCTCTACGGTCTACGAGATCTCGGATTCGCGCGAAGAAGCAGTGCGCGTGATCGACCACATGCTCGCAACCGGGATCGTGCGACTCCCAGGCCTCGCCGCGTCTTCGAGCCGCCGGCGTCCTCACGGCCGATTGTAGAAACGCACCGATGGAGGCTCGCATGGCCGCCTCACTTCACGAGGCTCGCGAGGAGCTGCCGCCGCGCACGGTCGAGATGCATCGTGCGCTGTTGTCGCTGATCGAAGAGCTCGAAGCCGTCGACTGGTACGCGCAGCGCGTCGCCGCGAGCAAGGACGACGCGCTGAAGCAGGTGCTCTCTCACAGCCTCGAGGAGGAGAAAGAGCACGCTTGTATGACACTCGAGTGGATTCGCCGGAACGATCCAGGCTTTCACAAGAGCCTGCGCCGCTTCCTCTTCCGAGACGAAGTGGACATCACCCAACACGAGGACGAGGACGGCGAGCCGGCCGCGCCGATCGTTCTCGAGGGCAGCCTGGGAATCGGGAGCCTCCGCGCGGAAGCCTCATGATCGGGCTCAATCGCCAGCTCGCCCCGATCAGCCAGGCGGCGTGGAAGCACATCGAGCGCGAAGCGCGCGAAGCGCTCGAGCTGCATCTCGCGGCGCGGCGGCTCGTCGAGTTCGAGGGACCGCTCGGCTGGAAGCACTCCGCGATCGACTCGGGCCGGCTCGAACCGATCGCCAGCCCGTTTCGCGATGTCTGGGCGCGGCGGCGAGTCGTCTATCCGCTCGTCGAGCTGCGCCTTCACTTTCAGGTAGAGCGCAGCGAGCTCGAGCGCATCGATCGCGGCGCAACCTCGGTCGAGCTCGACGCGCTACGCGAGGCGGCGCGGCTGTTCGCGGCCGCAGAAGACACGCTGCTGTTCGAGGGCAGCGCGGAAGCTGGAATCCCGGGGCTGCTGCGCGACAGCGAGCACCGGCCGGTCGGGCTGTCCCCGGATCCCGTGCGGCTTCCCGAAGCGATCACGTTCGCGATCGAGCAGCTGCGCGAGGCGGGCGTGCGTGGGCCTTACGCCGCCGCGCTCGGTCCCGCCGCACATGCCGCGCTGAGCAGCGCGGCCGGCGACGGCGGCTATCCGGTCGTGCGCCATGTCGAGCGCCTACTCGACCGGCCGGCCATCTGGGCGCCGACGCTGCAAGGCGGTGTCGTCGCCAGCCTACGCGGCGGCGATTTCAAGCTCGTCTGCGGCCGCGATGCCGCGATCGGTTACGAACGGCACGACGAGAAGAGCGTCACGCTGTTCCTCGAAGAGAGCCTCGGCGCGGAGCTGAACGGGCCGGAAGCGGTGGTTCCCCTGCTGCCTGCACCGCCCGGCTGATCGCGCTCGTCAACTTCAACTCCAACTCCAACGCTACGAAGGAGCGCGCGATGGCCTTCGAGATCGCACCGTTGCCTTACGCGAAAGACGCGCTCGCGCCGGCGATGAGCGCAGCGACGCTCGAGCTCCACTACGAGAAGCACCACAAGGGCTATGTCGAGAAGCTGAACAAGCTGACGCGCGGCACGGCGCAGGCTTCGCTCAGTCTCGAGGAGCTGATCCGAACCACGAAGGGCGACGTCTTCAACAACGCCGCACAAGTGTGGAATCACGGCTTCTTCTGGCGCTGCATGCGGGCGAAGGGCGGCGGAAAGCCCGGGCGCGAGCTGCTCGCGGCGATCGAGCCGGCGTTCGACTCCTTCGAGCTGTTTCGCAAGCGCTTCGCCGACGCGGCGATCGGTGAATTCGGGTCGGGGTGGGCGTGGCTCGAGCTCGACGCAGGCGGCGCGCTGCGCGTCACCAGCAGCGACGACGCCGAGAACCCGCTGCAGCGCGGTGCGACGCCGTTGCTGACGCTCGACGTCTGGGAGCACGCCTACTACCTCGACTACCGCAACGAGCGCCCGCGTTACGTCGAGACGTTCCTCGATCAGCTCGTCAACTGGGATTTCGTCGCCGAGAACCTGCGTGCGGCACGCGATGCTGCGCGCTCCGAGGAGATCCGCGGTGAGGGCGATCCCGAGGCTGATCGGCGCTACCGGGAGAGCGCGACTGCCTTCGCACGCTCGCCGCGCGCTGCGTCCGCCGCACGCGAAGCTGCGGAAAGTGAGGAGCGCGGCCGCGAGCGACGCTGAGCTCGCACCCCGGTCACTTCTCCGCGTCTTTGCTCGGCGACCCTTCTGCGCTGCCGTTCTTCGAGACCAAGGTCTTCGCGCTCGTCCCGAAGCGCAGCACGGCGAAGTTCACGAGCGCGAGGGCGAGCGCGATCTCATAGCGCTGCCATGCGACGCCGGCGCCGATCGCACCGGTGTTCCAGATGCTGGCCGCGGTCGCGGTGCCGGAGATCGAGCCTCGCTCCTTCAGAATCGAGCCGCCGCCGATGAATCCGATGCCGGTCATCAGCCCGTACAGGATGTAGTACTGGCCCTCCTCGCCGAGCGCGCTGCGGCCGATCAGCAGGAACGCGCAGCTGCCGATCGCGACCAGCGGGAACGTGCGCAGCCCCGGCCCCCGTTCTTGGCTTTCGCGATCGAGGCCGAGCGGGAGAGCGAGCAGAAATGCCACACCGAGTCGCATCAGATGATCCGCGACTTCGCTCCAAGAGAACGCCGCTTGTTCCATTTCCTGCGGCCACCGTGGCTGAGGCGCAGTTGTGCAACCGACGTGCCGCGGCACGGCCTGTGCACCCATGAATGGACATGACGGACCCTTCGATGCGGCGGCTAACGGCTCTGTGCGAGGACCCGGCGCAGGCGCAGAAAGTCATCGATGCGCTGCTCGAGTTCGGCGTCGCGGTGGAGGACGTCAGCGTGCTCGTCTCGCGACGCGGCGCCGTCGAGGAAGCGCCGATTCGCCACACGACGCGGGTGCCTCAGCGGGCCGCGGCGGGCGGCGCGATCGGCGCGGCGTTCGGCGTCGGTCTCGTCGCGGTGGGTTTTCTGCCGGGCGTGTTCGCGATGGGACCTGCGATCGCTGCGCTCCAAGGAATGGTCGGCGGCGTGGCGGCCGGGACGCTGGCGGGCGCGCTCTCGGGTCTAGGCTGGTGGAAGACCGAAGCGGACGTGCCGAAGGACTTGCTCGCGAACGACGGCATGCTCGTCGGCGTGCCGATCTCCGAAGAGCGGGCGTCGGCGGCGATGGCGGCCGCCGAGAAGGCCGGCGCAGCCCGTCTCTATCTGGCCTGACGCCGCGCCACGCGGGCTAGAAGCGCGCGTCGCCGTGCCACTACTTGGCTTGATGCCGCGCTACGCGCGCTAGGAGCGCGCGTCGCCGACGCCACTACTTGGCTTGATGCCGCGCTACGCGCGCTGCGCGTGCGGCGCGGTCCGCGGAGCGCGGCAGCAGGCGCGCCTTCACCAGGCGCAGCATCTGCCCGGCGCAGCTGCGCGCGGGCCCCGGGCTGCAGAACGCCGCCTCTAACAACTCCCGCGTGCAGGCCTCTGCGAGCGCGGAATCGGCGAAGTGCGCTTGCGCGGCGGCGTGTACGCGCGGGAAGTAGCGGTCGAACAACGCGTCGAAATCCTCGCGGCTGCCCGCACGCGAGCGAGCGAAGCTTTGGGCCTCACTCCGGCAAAGCTCGCGAAATGGACAGCTCGCCATCCGCAGCAGACAACGCTGCGGAGCCGTGGCGACGCCCCGACGACGCCGCCGCACATCCGACACCCGGCGCGAATCCTCCACGGAACCCCTCCAATTCAGCAGTGACGAGTGCTCCTCGCGCTGCATTGGATCAGTTGAGGATCGAGCCGCGTTCGATCTCCCGCTTTCGCTTCAGGTATTCGTCGCGATCGATGCGGCCTTCGCGGTAGTCCTCTTCGAGCTCGTCGAGCGCGCGCTCCGAACGAATCTCGTAGCCGGCGCTGGCGGCACCGGCTCCGACGGCAGCGCCGCCCAAGAATTCACAGCCGCTCAGCGCCGCAATCAATCCGCAAGCCAGGGTCAGTGTCAGTCGCTTCGACATAGCGGTGCTCCTCCTCGGGTCCCTCGATGCCAAGCAAGCGACGTGCCGCGGGACGTGGCGCGGCTCACATCTTCCGCGTTTCTAGGGCTCGCATCTTCTGCGTTTGTAGAAACGGTGCGTCGCGCAAGTCGCGCCTTGGCGGCGGGCGTTCGTCGCAGCGCGCCGCGGCGACGGCGCCGAGTGGCACGGGATTCGCACTTCGCCGGCGCGAGAGGCGAGGAGTCAACCATGTTGAGTTGGGCCATCACGTTTCTGGTGATCGCGCTGATCGCGGCCGTGCTCGGTTTCGGCGGCATCGCCGGTACTGCGGCGGGCATCGCGAAAGTCCTGTTCGTCGTGTTCCTGATCGCGTTCCTGATCTCGTTGGTCGTGGGCCGACGCGCACCACTCACCTGAACCGCGAACGCGATCTCGAGGGAGGTGAACGATGAAAAGCTACGCGCGAGCAGTGTTGAGCTGCGCGGTGCTGCTATGGCCGGCCATGGCCTTCGCGGATCCGACGCTGACCGCAAAGCTCGTCGATCGCGACGCCAAGGCCCGCAAAGGCGAGATGACCGTCGAGGTCAGTGTCGGCGGCCTCGAGCTCACCGACGCGGCCAAAGCGATGGAGCAGCCGCGTACCGGCCAGGGCCATATCCACTACCGGCTCGACGACGGCCCGGTAATCGCGACGACTGCGACCAAGCTGAGCTTCCACGAGCTCGGCGCCGGGGCGCACAGCCTCGAAGTTCGCCTCGCCGGCAACGACCACAAGCCGCTCGGCCCGGCGCAGAAGCTGAGCGTCACGGTCCCGCCCAAGCAGGCGCAGAGCGCTGCGCGGAAGCCGGCGGCTCCTAACAACCCGTGAGCGGAGACACCCCATGCCCAAGTGCGAGCACCAAGGCTGCGAATGCGAGACGAACCAGCGGTTCTGCAGCGACAAATGCCGTGAGGCACAGGTGAAGGGCCAGGCCGCCGGCAGCAGCGCGGGCTGCGGGTGCGGCCACCCGGACTGCGAAAGCTGACGGACGGCGGCGTGCGGCAGCTGACGAATGCGCAAAGCAGGAGACGCCGGTGCGAAGCCTTCCGGAAATCGTTCGCTTTGGAATCGCGAGCATCGGAGACGAGGCGCGTGCTCTCGAGCTGCCGGCGCTCGCTGGACCGCGAGGTCCGTATGAAATTCGCTCGATCTCTGCCCACGCGGCACCGAGCGCTCGGAGCTACCGAGCGCTGCTCGCGAGCGGCAAGGTCGACGCGCTCTTTCTCGAAGCCAGCGCTTGCCGACGGGAGTGGGTGAGCGCGGGCCTCCGCAGTGGACTCCACATCGTTTGCCAGACGACGCCTGACCTCTCACGAGAAGGTTGGCAAGAAATGCGCGAGCTCGGCCGCGAGTGCGGCGCGGAGCTCATGATCGCCTCCCCACTCAGCTTCGCGTGCCTGCATCGACAAGCCGCCGAGCTCGCGCAGTCTGGCCTGATCGGAGATCCGCTGCACTTCAGCGCGCGTTTCTGCGCGCGCGATCGAAGGCTACGGCTCGGCCGTTTGGCGCGCGCCGGTGTCGAGCTCGCGCGCCGCTTGACCGGCTCGCCGCCGCGCGAGCTGATCGGCGTCACCGCTTCGGACGCCCCGCGCGTGCTGAGCATCGCGCTGCGGCTCGCAGACGATCGCATCGCGACGTGGGTTTGCGGCGAAGGCGACGAGGCCGGCATCTCGTACGAGCTGGTCGGCAGCGACGGGTCGCTACGCGTTTCGGCGCCCGCGGAGAATGCCGCTGGAATCCTGACGCTCTCCTCGCAGGACGGCGTCGAAGCTCGCTGCCTGCCGAGTCGAGTGCAGCTCGAGGGCGCGCTCGAGCAGGCAAGCGCAGCGATCCTCGCAGGCCGTGAGAGGGGCGCGGCCGCGCAGGAGGCTCTCGCCGCAGAGCGAATTCAGCGCGCGATCGCGCGCGAGCTGCGCCAGCCGAGCAGCGTCCGATTGAAGAATCTTCTGCGCGCCGCCGCGAGCTGAGTTCTCGCGCACACCTCCCTCGGCGCTCGACGGTCGCGCGCAAGCGTGGTCGGAAACTGGCACATGCCTTGCTGTTTTTTGCGAACGCGACCCGAACAAACCGTGAGGAGGGACCGTCGCATGCAGGAGCAAGACAGGTACCGCGAGGAGCGGCACGAGGGGCACAACGGTCGGCAGTACCGCCGCTCGGAAGGCGACGACTCGCGTCGTGAGCGCGAGCGCGATCGACAGGAATCCAGTCGCTACGAAGCCGGTGGCGAGTGGGAGCCGGATTACCCGGAACGCCACCGTCCGAGTTGGCAGCAGCCCGCGCAGATTTACGGGCAGCGACGCGATCAAGAGTTCGGCACGCAGCAGCAGCCTTCGCGCGCGCCGTATGCCGAGTACGGCCAGGGTTATCAGGGTGGACAGCGCGGCGACTGGCAGCAAGCGGAGCGCGGCCGCGGTGAGTGGCGCGACTACGAGCGCAGCCGGGACGCCGGTAGCTACTCGACGGGTCAGGGCGGCTACGGCCAAGGGTCGAGCAGCTACGGCCAGTGGTCGGGCGGCTACGGACAGCGCGGTCAGTCCGAATTCGGCCGACCGGACGAGTGGCGCGGACAGTCCGGCTATGGCCCGTCTGGTCATGGCCAACGCGACGAGCGCAGCCAGGGCGGCCAAGCGCAGGAAAGCTGGCGCAGGACTTCCGGCTGGGATCAACGACCGTACGACCAAGCTGCTGGCTCGTTCGGCGCAAGGCCGTCGGAGCGCTTCGCCGAGCGCGGCGAGAGCCGCTTCGATGGCCCGCACATGGGCCGCGGTCCGAAGGGCTACACGCGCTCGAAGGAGCGCATCCTCGACGACGTGAACCAAGCGCTGCAGGACGACAGCTGGCTCGACGCGAGCGAGATCGACGTGCAGTGCGAGGCCGGCGAGGTGGTGCTGCGCGGAACCGTGAGCTCGCGCCAGGACAAGCGCCGAGCGGAGGAGTGCGCGGAGCGCATTTCGGGCGTCAAGGACGTCCGCAATGAGATCCGCGTCAAGAGCGAAAACGAGAGCGCGATGAAATCGAGCTCGAAGGCGCAGAGCAGCTCCGGGCGCACTACGTCCTCCAATCCGACGTAGGCACAGACGTCTGTCGAGCTGCGAGGGCGCGCCCTCCGGCGGGGACCTCCGCCGGAGGGCGCTGCTCCTCTCGCAACGTCAGAGCCAGAAGCGCAGCGCATACCAGACGCGCTCGAGCAAGCTCTGCCAGAGCGGCCGACGCTCGAAATCCGCGAGCGAGATCTCGGTGCAGCTCTCGAGATCGGACGCGAAGTGCCGCTCGAGCGCCTGCCCGAGCTCGCGATCGATCATCAGCAGCGCCACTTCGAGGTTGTGGACGAAGCTGCGGCGATCGAGGTTGTAGCTCCCGATCGTCGACCAGACGCCGTCGATCACCGCGAGCTTCGCGTGCATCATCGCGCCCTGCCATTCGAAGATGCGTACGCCGCTCCGTAACAACCGCGGATACAAATGGCGACTCGCGTAGTAAACGGGATGCAGGTCCGAGCGCGAGGGCACGATCACGCGCACCGAGACGCCGCGCTGGGCCGCGTGCGCGAACGCGCGGCGCAGCGTGCGGTCGGGAATGAAGTACGCGTTCATGATGCAGATCGTCTTTTCTGCACGGCGGATCGCGCGCAGGTAGGCGCGGCGCATGCGCGGCCGCGAGACCAAGCCGGAGTTCGCCAGCACGTGAACCGCGACGTCTCCGCTCGCCGGCGCTGCGCGCGCCGCCTCGGGCAGCGCCGGAATCTCGTCGCCGCCGGCGTCGCGCCAGGTCTCCGCGAACAGCGCGGCGAGCTCGCGCACGGCCGGGCCCTCGACGCGCGCGACGGCGTCGTGCCAGCCGCCGCCGCCATCCTCGAGCGCGCAGTACTCGTCGCCGATGTTGAGCCCGCCGACGAACGCGAGCCCGCCGTCGAGGATCAGCATCTTCTTGTGATCCCGGCGGTTCAGGCCCCAGCGCGCGCGCCAAGGCGCGATCGGCCGGAACTCCGCAACGCGGACGCCCGCCTCGGCGAGCTCGGAGACGAACTTCGCGGAGAGCGTGAAGGAGCCGACGGCGTCGTAGAGCACGCGCACGGCGACGCCCGCGCGCGCTCTCTCGCAAAGCGCGGCTTGGAATCGCTGCCCGATGCGATCCGCGCGCAGGATGTAGGTCTCGAGCTCGATGCTGCGCTGCGCGCGTGTGATCGCTTCGAGCATCGCAGGGAATGCCTCGCCGCCCGCGCGCAGTGCGGTGACGTGATTCAGCGTGCAGTCACCGCCGTTGCCGGAGCAGAGGTACGCGAAATCGGCGAGCTCGCGGCGGGGCGCCCTCCTCTTTCGAAAGAAGCGCGGCAGTCGAAGCGGCACGGGCGGGGCCGGAGCTGTGGCCTAGGCGCTGCGCCTAGTCCATGTCGCCGACTTCGAGTAGGTCGCGAACGCGCTCCACGCCTTCCGTTTCGCTCGCGATCTTCACCGCCTCGCGTCGGCCCCTGTCGCTCCCGACGCGCCCGGTCAGCGTCACCACGCCCTCGTTGGTCTCGACCGAGACGTTCGCGGCGCTGACGTCCGGATCCGCCGCCAGCTGCGACTTCACTTTGGTCGTGATCCACGCGTCGTCGACTTGGGTGCCCGCGGACTGCGTCGAGCGACACCCGAGCGTGGCGGCTGCGAGCAGCATGCCGAGCGCGAGACTCGCAGCGATGAGCGGACGGGAATTTCGGGACAGCATCGGCTTCTCCTTCCCGAGCGACCTGCGCTCGCATCGGAGCCCAGCGGAGCAAGACGCGTGCCGCGCGCGCACTCGCTGCACGATGCTCGGCGCGGTTCTTGCTCCGTAAGCTCGGCGTGAAAGATCCGCAGCATCCGTCTGGGTCGATTTGGGACGCGACCTCCTCGCGCATGCAATACCCGCCGCTCCGCAACGACGTCGAAGCCGACGTCTGCGTGATCGGCGCGGGCATCGTCGGCATCAGCGTCGGCTACACGCTGAGCTGCGAAGGCCGCTCCGTCGTCGTGCTCGACGACGGGCCCGTCGGCGGTGGGAACACCGCGCTGACGACCGCGCACCTAACGACTGCGCTCGACACGCGTTACGAGCTGATCGAGCGGATGCACGGCGAGCGCGCGGCGGCGCTCGCGGCCGCCAGCCACGCGGCGGCGATCGATCACATCGAGCAGATCGTCGCGCGCGAAGGAATCGCCTGCGATTTCGAGCGCCTCGACGGCTACCTGTTTCTCGCGCCGGGCGATGGCGACGATTTGCTGGAGCGCGAGCTCGCCGCTGCACAGCGCGCTGGCCTGACCGGAGTCCAGCGCTGCGAGCGCACGCCGCACCCGAGCTTCGACTCCGGCCCGTGTCTGCGTTTCCCGAACCAGGCCCAATTCCATCCGCTGAAATATCTCCGCGCGCTCGCGGAGGCGATCGCGAGCCGCGGCGGGCAGCTGTTCGCGGACTCGCGCGTGGACGGCATCGCACTCGAATCGTCGATCGCCGTCCGCGTCGGTGCACACAGCGTGCGCGCGAACACGGTCGTCGTCGCCACGAACACGCCGATCAACGACCGCGTCGCGATCCACACCAAGCAAGCGCCGTACATGAGCTACGTGATCGGCGCGCGGGTGCCGCGCGGCACGGTCACGCGCGCGCTCTACTGCGACAGCGGCGATCCCTTTCACTACGTGCGTCTGCAATCGCTCGAGTCTGCGGCCGGCGAGCCCCCTGCAGATTCATTGATCATCGGCGGGGAAGATCACAAGAGTGGGCAAGCCGCCGATGCCGAGGAACGCTACGACCGCCTGGAGCAGTGGGCGCGCGAACGCTTCACGACGCTCGGGCAGGTCGAATACCGCTGGGCTGGCCAGATCATGTCGTCCGTCGACGGGCTCGCATTCATCGGCCGCAATCCGTTCCATGGCGATCGCGTCTTCGTCGCGACCGGCGATTCGGGCAACGGCATGACGCACGGCACGATCGCCGGCATGCTGATCGCGGATCTGATCGGCGGGCGTCCCAATCCCTGGGAGCGGCTGTACGACCCTTCGCGCAAGCCGCTGCGCGCGCTCGGCCGCTACGCGCACGAAGCGCTCAACATGGCAGCGCAGTACTCGGATTGGCTCACCGCCGGCGACGTCGGCTCGGCCTCCGAGATTCCGCACGGAAGCGGCGCCGTGCTGCGGCGCGGTCTCAGCAAGCTCGCCGCCTATCGCGACGAGCACGGCGAGCTGCACGTGTGCTCGGCGGTCTGCCCCCATCTCGGCTGCATCGTCGCATGGAACGCGGCCGCAGAGAGCTGGGATTGCCCCTGCCACGGCTCCCGCTTCGACAAGCTCGGCAGGCTGATCAACGGGCCCGCCAACGCGGACCTCGCGAAGGCCGACGTCTCGCGCTAGCGGCCCTGATGAGTTCGGCGCGCGCCCGCCTCTTTCGCGAGCAGCTCGCGCAGCCGCATCGGGTCGACGGGCTTCGTCAGGTGATGATCGAAGCCGGCTTCGCGCGCCTTGCGCCGATCTTCGGGCTGGCCCCAACCGGTGAGCGCGATCATCAGGATGCGGTCTCCACCCGGCAGCGCGCGAATCGCGCGGCACGCTGCGTAGCCGTCGAGGCGCGGCATGCCGATGTCGAGCACCACGACGTCGGGCAGCGCAGCGCGGGCGAGCTCGACGGCCTCGGCGCCGTCGTACGCGGCCCTGACCTCGTGGCCCGCGAGCTCCAGAACGAGCGCCATGCTGTCGGCGCTGTCGCGCAGATCGTCCGCGACGAGCACTCGCTGCGGCGCGTGCACCGCCAATCCGTGGCGCGCGGGCTCGTCGGAACCGCTCGCCGAGGAGCTCGACGCTGCGAGCACCGGCAGCTCGACGCAGAACTCGGCGCCGCGACCGAGGCCTTCGCTGTGTCCGGTCAGTCGGCCACCGTGCAGCTCGACGAGCCCGCGCGAGAGCGCGAGCCCGATGCCGAGCCCGTCCCGCGTGCGTCCCTGCGAGGTCATGCCGGTTCCGAACATCTCGAAGACGCGCGGTAGATCTTCGGGCGCGATGCCCTCGCCGTCGTCGCGCACCCTCACCTGAACGACCTCGCCGATGCGCTCTGCTGTGAGCTGGATCGATCCGCCCGGCGGCGTGTAGCGGGCGGAGTTGCCGAGCAGGTTCGCGAACACTTGCACGAGCCGAGTCAGATCTGCGTCCAGGAAGATCGGCGCTTCGGGCAGGCGCACTTCCAGCTTGTGCGCGCGCGCGTCGGCGAGCGGCTGCGCCATCTCGACTGCGCGCTCGACGATCCCGGAGAGCTCCAGCGTCCGACGACGCAGGGCCACCTTGCCGAGCGTGATGCGCGAGATGTCGAGCAGGTCGTCGAGCAAGCGAGTGATCTGCTCGACCTGACGACCGATCAGCTCGCGGCAATAATGGATCTCCGCCTCGGCGAGGCTCTTCTGCTCGAGCAGCGAGACGGCGTTCAAGAGCGGAGCGAGGGGGCTGCGCAGCTCGTGCGCGAGCGTCGCCAGGAAGCGGTCCTTGCGGCGGTCTGCTTCGCGCAGCTGCTCCTCGGCGCGGCGCTCGGCGCTGACATCCACCGCGATGCCGCCGACGTAGCGGCGCCCCTCTGGATCGCGGAACGGAAACTTCGCGGTGCGCCACCAGGTTTCGGAACCATCCGCCGCAGGCATGCGTTCGATGCCCTCGCGCGATGCGTCCGCAGCGAGCACAGCCGCGTCTCCTTGCGCGTGTTGCGCCGCGAGCGCGTGCGGCCACAGCTCGAAGTCGGTCTTCCCGAGCGCCGCGTCGGCGTGCAGCAGCAGGCGCTGGAAGTTCTCGCTCAGGAACACATAGCGGCCCTGCTCGTCCTTCATCCACGCGATCGCGGCGCTGTTGTTGACGAACGCGCGCAACAGCTTCTCGCCGTCGCGCAGCTGCAGCTCGGCGCGCTTGCGCTCTGTGATGTCGATGCCGACGCCGGTGACGCGAACCGGTTCGCGCCCGGCCGCGCCCTCTCGAAACTCGATCTGAGCGTTGAACGCGAGCCAACGCGGCCGCGCGCCGACGCGGATGTCGACGCTGACGCGCCCTTGGCTCTCGCCGGCGAGCGCACTGGCGAAGCGCCGGCGGAGCTCGGCGAGGTCGCTCGCATCGATCAGCGCCATCGCCTCTTCCGTCGTCAGCGAGCCCTCCGGCGGAAGCTCGAGCAAGGCGCGCAGCTCCGGCGAGACGCTGACGCGCTGCGTGCCGAGCTCCGCGTGGAACGTGCCGACGCGGTTCGCTTCGAACGCGAGCTGTCGCTGCTTCTCGCTCTCGCGCAGTGCGTTCGCTGCCTGTTCACGCTCGGCGTTCAGCAGCGCAGCGCTCGCCTCCAGCGCGGCCTCCGCCTCCTTGCGCTCGGTGACGTCGAGGTTGATGCCGACCAGACGCTCGGCGCGGCCACGTCCATCGCGTAACAGCTGAGCGCGCAACAGCAGCCAGCGCGTGCTCCCGTCCCGGCGCACGATGCGAAACTCGCGGTTCCACTCGTCGCGCTCGACGACGTCCTCGCGCACCAGCTCGCGGCCCTGATCGTCCGGATGAAGGAGCGCGCGCCAGCTCTCGTAGCGCCCATCGAACTCACCGGGCACGAGGCCATACAGCGCCTCGAGCTCTGGGCTCCAGGCAATGCGATCGGTCGCGAGATCCCACTCGAAGGTGCCGACACCGACTGCCTCGTTCGCGAGCGCGAGCTGCCGTGCGCGGCGTTCTGCGGCGCCGAGTCGCGCGCGGTGCGCAAGCTCGAGCAGCGCGATCAGCGCGGCGCACCCTAATGAGTAGGCGGCGAGCAGGAAGAGCTCACGCCTGTCCGCGATCGCCCACGAACCCCGCGGAGGTACGAAGAAGTACCAGCCGATCGCCAGCCCGATCAGCGCGCTCAGCGTGGCGGTCCGCCAGCCAGCGAAGTACGCGGCGAGCGCGACGCCGGGCACGAGACAGAGCAGCGCCGCAGCGGAGCCAGCGCTCGGTGCGATCCACGAGCCCGCGACGGCGCCGAGCACGGTCGCGCTGGCCGCGAGCGCCAGCCCGACGAAGCCCACGCGTTGTCGCGAAGCTGTTGTTACGGGAGCTCGAGGCACCCGAGCAGCTTATCGCGCGCAGCGCCCCGCCGCGCAGCGAATGCGCCAGCGCGCGAGCTTGCGGCTTTTCGCCGCGCTTCAGACGATCGCGAAATTCGAACGGGCGGGCGCCCGCCGAGAACGCCGCCCGGGATCAGTGCTGCTGCTGCGAGTGGATTCCGCGGGCGTCGCCCTGCTCTGGCGCGACGTAGCTCTTCGCGCGTTCCGCCTGGCTGCGCAGGCGCCTGCGCATCTCGGGACCATTGTGCGGAGTCAGCAAGAGCGCCGCGGCGCTACCGACCGCGACACCCGCGCCGAACCAGGCAGCGCCATAGGCGAAGCTGTTCAGCCGGGAGGGCCGGCGCTGAAGCCCGACCCAGCGCAGCACTTCGCTGGTCGCCGGTGCGTAGGCCGCGAGCGCGGCGAGCGAGGTCATTGCGTTCTTCCGAACGGCGTCGGTGGTCATTGGGTTTCCTCCTGCGGCGCCTCGTGGCCGCGTTCGAGAATTGCTTCGGAGAGCCGCGCGCCCGCGGCGCGGGCGGCGGCGCCAAGTAGCAGCGTCAGCATTCCGCGCGACACGCCGCCGCCGAGCGCGAAGCCGATGCCGGACGCAACGGCGACCGCAGCAAACGGGTTCGCGTCGACTCGCGCGCGCAGCGCGTCGGCGAGCGTGGCAGCCGGCCCGGCTTCGCTCGTAGCTTCCCGAGGCTGCTGCGCGTCTTGGATTGCTAGCTCGCTCATTCGCGCTCTCGCATCAGGCGGGCGAGCGCGAACCCGATGGCCGCGGCGCCGAGCAAGCTCGCGACCGGATGCGCGCGAATCAGCTCGCGCGCCTGCGCCTCGCGCTCGCTCAGCGCCGCTTGCCAACGCTCGAGCATCGGGCCGGCTAGCTCGTCGAGCTCGTGCATCTCGCTCGTCGCGTTCGAGTGGTCGTTCATCGCGGAGGTTCCTTTCGTCAGTCGCGCACGCCGAGCCAGAAGCCGAGCGAGAGCGCGCCTGCCAGGCATGCCCAGGGGTAGTCGTGCACCCAGCGCGTCAGGTCGACGCTGCGAGACGTCGCGTAGCCGAGCTCGGCGACAGCGCCGCGCAGCTCGCGCTCTTGGCTATCGACGCGTGCGCGCAGCACGCTGAGCTCGTCGTGGCCGCCGGCACGCATCACGGCTCCACCACCTTGCGCGTCGTGCGCGTCGCGACCACGAACAAGCCGATCGCGAGCAAGCCGTGAAACGCCCCCGCGCCGATCTCCACTTGGTGGCGTGCGTAGCTGCGCGCGAGCGCCTCGACGACACCGGCGACGAGGTAGAGCCAGCCGATCAGCGCGACGATGCCCGCTAACAAGTACGCGACGCTGCCGCGCGCGAGCATCCGCGCCTCCGCGACGACCAAGTCGATCCGCCGCAGGATCAGCTCGTGGCCCGCGTCATACACGCGCTCGACGGCGTCGCCGACTCCGGCTTCGCTCCTCGCGCGCATAGGCCGCATGGCCCTCGTGGGCTCCGCCAACTCATTCACCTCTGCCCGCTTTTCGTTCGCAATCGCCGTGCCACGGCCCGCGGCGCAGAAGCGATCCAGCATCGCCTCGCGCGCGGGCGTTTGTAGAAAGCACGTGCGTGCGCCGGGGAGGCGGGCCGATCGGCACGACTCGCTCGCTGCGTCCCGCGGCGCATGAGAGAGCGCGCGCTTCGTCGAAGGGGCATGCGATTTGCGTCGGCTCAGGCCTTCGGAACGAGCTCGAAGTGTCTTCAAAAAATGGAATGGAGGACGAGATGCCGTCGCAATCGAAGAACGGGCAGCGCAGCGCCGACGAGCGCCGCTCGAAGAGCTCTGCGGTCCGCTACGCGGTGATCGGGCTCGGAAACATCGCGCAGACCGCGGTGCTCCCGGCCTTTGCGCACGCGCGCCGCAACTCCGCGCTCTGCGCGCTGCTCTCGGATGATCCGGCCAAGCTGCGCAAGCTCGGCAAGCGCTACCGCGTCGCGCACGTCGGTGCGTACGAGCACTACGAGGCGTTGCTGCGCGAGTCGAGTGCCGAGGCCGTCTACATCGCGCTGCCCAACACGCTGCATCGCGACTACGCCGAGCGCGCAGCCCGCCTCGGCGTGCATGTGCTGTGCGAGAAGCCGCTCGCGGCGAGCGCACGCGACTGCGAGGCGATGATCCGCAGCGCCGCGGAGAATCGCATCAAGCTGATGACGGCGTACCGCCTTCACTTCGACCCGGCGAACCTCGAAGCCGTGAAGCTCGCGCGCTCGGGGCGGCTCGGAGAGCTGCGCGCGTTCGCGTCGACGTTCACGATGCAAGTCAAGCCGGGCAACTCGCGCCTCGAAGCAAAGCTGGGCGGCGGGCCGCTGCTCGACATCGGCATCTACTGCATCAACGCGGCGCGCATGATGTTCGGCGCCGAGCCGATCGAGGTGCTCTCGGCGGAAGCCTCCGGCGACGACGAACGCTTCGCGGAAATCCCCGAGATGGTCAGCGCCGTGCTGCGCTTCCCTGGGCAGCGCCTGGCGACCTTTACCTGCAGCTTCGGCGCCGCCGACTCTTCCGCGTTCGAGCTGATCGGCACGCGCGGCAGGCTGCGCCTCGATCCCGCCTACGAGCACGCCGATGGCTTGGTGCTGCACACGCGCCATGCCCGCAAGCCTTTCCCGAAGCAGGACCAATTCGCGCGCGAGCTGCTGCATTTCTCGGACTGTGTCCGGCAGGACCGCGAGCCCCAGCCTTCGGGCACCGAAGGCTGGATCGATGTCGCGATCATCGAGGCGATCGCCGAGGCAGCGCGCAGCGGCGCTTCGGTCGCGCTCGACCTGCCCGCTCCGGCGCGACGGCCCGAGCCGTCGAATCGCATGCGCACGCCGCCCCCGCGCCACGCCGAAACGATTCACGTCGAGAGCCCCAGCTATTGAGGTGCAAAGCGGAGCGTCTCGGGACGGCCGAGCGCGTCGGCTACTTCCGGCGGGCGCGCCGCGTGCCGCTCGCCTTGCGAGGAACCTTCCCGCCGGCGCGGCGCGCCTGCGAGAGCCCGATCGCGATCGCCTGCTTGCGGCTCTTGACCTTCTGACCGCTGCGCCCTGAGCGAAGCGAGCCCCGCTTCATCTCGTGCATCGCCTTCTCGACCTTGCGGGATGCTTTGCGTCCGTATCTCGCCATCTCGTTGCTCCTCGGGCTCGGAATTGGCCCCGAGGGCAGAGCGATGCAGCCGCGATGCCAACGCGGCTGGTACGCCGTTTGCTGATGGGAGCAGAGGCTCCCGTGGCGCGTATCCCCATTCCTTCTGTGTTCGGCGCGATGATCGCGATCGCCGCGCTCTACTTCGCGAAGCCGGTGCTCGCTCCGCTCGCAGTAGCGCTGCTGCTCAGCATCGTGTTCGAGCCGGCCGTGCGGCGGCTCGAGCCGCTCGGCCGCGGCCGTTGGCGGGTCGGTCGCGTGGGCTCGGTGCTGCTCGTGGCGATCTCGATCAGCGGCGCGCTCGCGTCGCTCGGCTTCGTCGTGGCGCACCAGGCCGGCGAGATCGGCGAAGAGCTGCCCGAGTACAGCGCGAAGATTCGCTCGATGATCGAGGAGCCGGTCGCGCGCATCGAGCGGGCGCTGAGCCGCGTCAACGACATCACCGCGAGCGAACGGGAGCCGGGCACGAGAGTCGTCGAAGTTGCCCCGAGCGAATCGCAGCTCGCTCGGCTGCTGGGCAGCTGGTCGGGCTCGCTGCTCTCGACGCTGGCCAACGCGGGCATCGTGATCGTGCTGGTCGTGTTCCTGCTGATCGAACGGGACGAGCTGCGCGATCGCTTGCTGCGCGTCGCGGGGCGCGGAGATCTGCGCCTGACCAGCAGCACCGTGCGCGAGGCCACCGAGCGCGTGACGCGCTACCTGCGCTCGCTCGCGCTGCTGAACTGCGGGCACGGGATCGCAGTCGGCGTCGGGCTCACGCTGCTCGGCGTACCGGCAGCGCCGCTGTTCGGCCTGATCGCAGCCGTGCTGCGTTTCGTGCCTTACGTCGGGCCGTGGATCGCCGCGCTCGCGCCGATCGCGCTGACGCTCGCGGTCTCGGGCTGGACGAGCGCGCTCTACGTCGCGTTGTTCCTGATCACCCTCGAGCTCGTCAGCAACAACTTCTTCGAGCCGTGGCTGTATGGCGCGAGCGTCGGCCTCTCGCCGTTCGCGGTGATTCTGTCCGCGATCTTCTGGGCGTGGCTCTGGGGACCGATCGGGCTCGTGCTCGCGACGCCGCTGACGGTTTGCCTCGTGGTCATCGGGCGCCACGTCCCGCAGCTCGAGAACCTCTCGATTCTGCTCGGGGATTCGCACGCGCTGCGCCCGTTCGAGCGCCTGTACGAGAGGATCGGCGCGCACGATCTGGATGCTGCGGCCGAGGTGTTCACCGCGAAGGCGAGCGCGGGCGGCGCGCTCGCCGCGTGGGACGAAGTCGCCGTGCCCGCGCTCCGGCTGCTCGAGCGCGATCGGCAGCGCGAGCTGCTCAGCGAGGAAGACTTGGCAGCGGCGCGCGAGGTGTTCGGGCTGCTCGTCGATGAGCTGCCGGACGGCGAGCGCAGCGCGGTCGACGTCCCGACCCGGCCGATCATCTGCATGCCCGCCGCCGTTTGCGCCGATGAGATTCTCGCCGCGGCGCTCGCACAGGAGCTCGTGGGGCGCGGGCTCGCGGCGCGCGCGACGGCGCGCTTGCTCACCGCCGAGCTGGTCGGCGAAGTCGCGCACGAGCGCTCGCCGCTCGTCTGCATCTCCGCGCTCGACGCGCGCGGCATGCCGGTGCGGCACCTGCTGAAGCGACTTCAGCGTCGCAGCCCCGAGGCGCTGCTCGTGATCGGCTGCTGGGGCGAAGCGCGAGAGCGGCTTCCGATGCTGCGCGAGCAATGGGGCGCGGAGCTTCAGCTCGAGCTCGTGACCACGCTCGCAGACGCGGCGGATCTGCTGGCGGGACGCGCGCGCCTCGAGCGCGAAGGAACGCGCAGCTTCGCCGCGCGCTGAAGAGCGCGCTGCGCCGCGCACTGAGGAGCGCGCGGCTCCGCCGCGCACTGAGGCATGTGGCTTGCACCCTCTCCGCGCTTCGAGGAGGAGATGCACGTGACTCAGCGTGGACGGGCGATTCATGCCGCCGGCACTCAGCGCGGCGCCGATTGTCTGGTGGGCGAGCGCGGACTCGACGACTTCGCTCACTGGCTCGATCTGTGCGACGACGGCTTCCGCGACGAGACGCGGACCGAGGCGAACGCGTGCGATGCGGCGCACGTCGCCCGGCGCGCACGCGTCGGCACGCTGCGCTCGCGGCTGCCCGAGCTGCGCAGCGCGCACGCGACGCGCATCGCGCCGTGAGCGCGCGCGGCTGGCTGCTGTTCGCGGTGGGCGCCTCGCTCGGGGCCCGCGCCGTAGCGCGCGCGCGCCAGTGTTTCGACTACACCGGCAAGCTGGTGCTGATCAGCGGCGGCTCGCGCGGCCTCGGTCTCGTGCTCGCGCGCGAGCTCGCGGCCCGCGGCGCGCGGCTCGCGCTCTGCGCGCGCGATCGCGACGAGCTCGCGCGCGCCGCGAAGGAGCTGCGCGGGCGCTGTGCCGAGGTTCACGAGCTCGTCTGCGACGTCTCTCGGCGCGACGACGTGCAGCGCACGCTGCGCGAGCTGCGCGAGCGCGCCGGCCCGGTCGACATGCTGATCAACAACGCGGGCGTGATTCAGGTCGGGCCGCTCGATAGCCAGGCGATCGACGATTTCGACGAGGCGTTGAAGGTGCACTTCTGGGGAGCGCTCCATCTGATGGAGGGTGTGATTCCCGAGATGCGCGCGCGCCGAACGGGGCGCATCGTCAACATCAGCTCGATCGGCGGGCGCATCGCGATTCCGCACCTGGTGCCGTACTGCGCGAGCAAATTCGCGCTGGTCGGGCTCTCGGACGGGCTGCGCGCGGAGCTGGCGCGCGACGACGTCTGGGTGACGACGGTATGTCCCGGCATGATGCGCACCGGAAGTCACGTCAACGCGCACTTCAAGGAGCGCGCCGACCGCGGCTGGTTCAGCGTCGTGAATTCGACGCCTCTGATCTCGATCAGCGCCGAGCGCGCGGCGCGCGCGATCCTCGCCGCGGCGCGCGACGGGCGCGCGGAGGCCGTCTTCCCATACTCGGCGAAGCTGCTCGTGCTCGCGCGCAACCTCGCGCCCGAGACGACTGCGCGCATCGCCAACCTCGCGAACCGCCTGCTGCCGCGCCCAGGCGCGCTCGAAGCAACGCCGCCGCGCGTCCTCACCGCGCTCTCGGACCGCGCCGCGCACCGTAACAACGAGCTGAGCCGCGCGTAGCGGCTAGCTGCTGGGGCCGGCGTGGAGCGAGCCGACGAGCTCCATCAAGAACTGCGGATCCACCGGCTTCGTCAGATGTCGATCGAAACCCGCGGCGAGTGACTTCTCTCGGTCTTCCGGGCGTCCGTATCCGGTGAGCGCGACCAGCACGGTGGTGGCGAACTGCGGATCGCTCCGGAATCGCTGAGCGACCTCGTACCCATTCATCCCGGGCAGGCCGATGTCGATCAGAATTAGATCCGGTGGCTGCTTTTGCGCGCACTCGAGCGCGACCGAGCCGTCGTGACAGACGCTGACCTGATGGCCTCGAAGCTCGAGCAACATGCGAAGACCCTCGGCGGCGTCTGCGTTGTCTTCGACGATCAGGATTCGGGCGCTGTTCATCTGCGGGCGCGGGCTCCGCTCGCCTGTCGATCTGACGTCGGCAGCCAATGCGAGTGCAGGCAAGCGGACGATGAACGACGCCCCGGTTCCAAGCCCCTCGCTGACCGCTTCGACCCGGCCTCCGTGCAGCTCGACGATTCGGCGAACTACGGTCAGCCCTACCCCGAGCCCACCGGCGGTCCGAGTCAGCGCGCGCTCGTCCTGAGCAAACAAATCGAAGACGCGCGGCAGCAGATCTTTGTCGATGCCGACGCCGTCGTCCCTGACGACGAGCACTGCCCGACTGTCGTCATGCTGCAAGGAGACTTCGAGATGACCGCCATGGGGCGTGAACTTGGCGGCGTTCGTGATGAGATTCACGATCACTTGCTCGAGACGCGAAGAGTCGCCGTTGACGACCGGCGAACGCTCCGGAAGCGAGATGGCGAGCGCGTGATCCCGCTCCTGGATGAACGGCCGCGCCATCTCGACGGCACGCTCGACGATGTCGTTGAGGGCCACGAGATCGCGCCGAAGCACGACCTTGCCTTGCGTGATGCGCGCGACGTCGAGCAGGTCGTCGACGAGCCGCGAGAGCTGTTCCGCGCCGCGGCGCGCGATCGCGAGTGCCGGCTCGTTGCGCTGCGGGTCGAGCGAAGCCGCGACGACCGCGTTCCTGACCGCTGCGAGCGGATTGCGCAGCTCGTGTCCCAGCATCGCGAGGAACTCGTCCTTCGCGCGGCTGATCTTCTCCGCTTCTTCGCGGAGCTTTCGCTCCGCCTCGTACAGGCGCCCGTTCTCGATCGCGATCGCGGCGTTCGACGCGAGCCCCGACGCGATCGCCTCGGATTCTTGCGTGAACACGCCGGCCTCGGGGTGCCCTAACAGCAGCGCTCCGAAGACGCGATGTCCCTGTCCGATCACGGGCACGGCCAGGTAGCTCTGGATCGGTAGGTGCCCTGGCGGCAGCCCGTGGTGAGGTGCACTCCGTCCGTAAGCCGCGGCCTGCTTCACGTCGTCGAATCGCACGACCGCCTCGCCGACGAAGGTGGGCGCGAAGAGCGGGGTGTTGCGCGGGCTTCCGAGCCTTTCGAACACGTCGCGCGGCGCGCCGCTGACGCTGCACGGAACGTAGTGGCCGCCCTCGTCGTCGAGCGCGTTGTAGAAGAACGCACCGAACTTCGCGCCGGACAGCTCCGTCGCCGCATCGCACAGGCTCTGGAGCAGCCGACTCGTATCCCGCTCCGCCGAGAGCGCGAGCGCGATCCGATGCAGCGAATCGATCGCCGCGCGCTGCTTGCGCAGCTGCTCCTCGTAGCGGAGACGCTGCGTGACGTCGCGAGCGATTTTGGAAGCGCCGACGATGTTGCCCGCGAGATCCCGGATCGGCGAAACGCTCAGCGAGACGTGGATGCGTTGGCCGTCCTTTCGCATGCGCTGCGTTTCATAATGCTCGACGCGCTCGCCGCGACGAATCGCCCCGAGGATCTTCGCGAGATCATCGCCGCAATCGCTCGGGATCAAGCGCGAGATGGATTGACCGAGCATCTCTCGGGCCGAGTAGCCGAACAGACGCTCCGCCGACGCGTTCCAGCTCGTCACGATTCCATCGAGCGTCTTGCTGACGATGGCGTCGTCCGAGGAGTCGACGATCGCGGCAAGCCAGGAGCGTTCGAGCTGGGCATCGCCGCGCTCGGTGCCGCTGTGCCCGAGCTTCTCGGTCGCGGCATCCACCTCCCTCTCGGCCGCCATACCTGCGCCACGTTGGATCGAGGCGACGGCGGTGTGCTTGTTGCAGACGCGGAGCAGCGATGCGCGAGCCTCCCCCGCGAAGAAGGCGCGCGACGGATAGGCGCACAGCAGCGAGAAGGGGATCGTGCGAGCGAGACGCGTCCACGCATCTTCGAGCTGAAGAGCGACGGCTGATCTCCCGTCGCTGCAGAGCAGTCCCACCATCTCGCCGAAGACTCGGACGTGACGGCTTCGCCGCGCCAGCTCCTCGATGCCGCGTCCGATGGTTTCGTCGAAGCGCGCTGCGTCGATCTCGCCGCTGCTCAGCAGGCGAGCGAGCGTCTCGTCTGCATCGAGCTTCACGTATCGATTCTCGAATTCGGCAGCGGCGAGATCGATGCCGAAGCGGGGCGCCGCGCCTTCGAACGCAACGCGATGTGCCTGCGTGGCGACGACGACGACCGCGTCGCGCGCCTCGAGCGCGGGCCGGAGGAAGGTCATCACGTGCTCGACGAGGGCCTCGTCGTCGTCGTAGAGCACGACAGCGTGGTCGCCCCCGGCCGCTTCGAGTCGATTTGCTGCGTCCACTCCCTCCCCTCTCGGTTCGACGCTCCGCCGAATCCGTTACGTGGCTAGGGCGGCGACACGGTCAGCTCGTCGTCGACCTCGACCACCGCGTCGAGCGCGAGCACGCTCTCCACGGCTTGCCTGCGCAGATCTTCCGACGGCACTGCGCCCTGCAACACGACCGTGCGCTCGCTCAGCGCGACCTGGATGTCGCGCGCGGCCGGGCCGAGCGAATCGTCCAGCGCGCGCTGGACGTCACCGAGGCGAGGCGCCGCAGGGGTCGCGGGTTGGTCGGTTCCCGGGAGCAGCACGACCGCGAGCCCGGCCAACGCCGCAAACAGCACGACGGCGATCAGCACGCGCGCGTGGAGGAGCGGAAGCGGACGGCGCAGTGGCGCTGCGGGTATACCGTCGCTCGGACGAGGCATTGCACCGGTTTGAGGACGAGGATCTTCGGCGTGCGACATGGCACCTCTCAGTTCCGGACGGAGAGAGCAAGTCGCGTGCCGCGCCGTTCCCCTAGGAACCCGCCTCGTCGTCCCGCGCGATCGCTGGTGAGCGCCCGCCGGCGGCATCCCGCGGTTTCTCGTTGTGGCCGTGGCCCTGATAGACGTTCAGTCGGCTGTAGAGCGTCTTCAGGCTGATGCCGAGCGTCTCGGCGGCTTGGCGCTTGTTGCCATTTAGCGCTTCCAGCGTCGAGAGGATCAGACGCCGCTCGACTTCGGCGAGCGGAGAGCCGACGCGCACGCGCAGCGTGGCGTCGCTGCTCACGGGTTCGACTGCCTTCAACGAGGGCAGCGCCTCGAGATCGATCGCCTCGTCCGCGAGGATCGCGGCGCGCTCGACGACGTTCTTGAGCTCGCGCACGTTGCCGGGCCAGGCCGTCGCCTGAAGCCGCGCCAGCGCCCTGGGCGTGAAGGTCTTCTGGGTGCCCTGGCGAGCGTTCACCTCGTCGAGGAAGCGCTCCGCGAGCAGCGTCACGTCGGCGCCGCGCGCACGCAGCGGCGGCAGCTCGATCGGGAACACGTTCAGGCGATAAAGCAAGTCTTCGCGCAGCGTTCCGTTCGCGACCGCCTTCAGCGGGTCGCGATTCGACGCGGCGATGATGCGCACGTCGACCGGGGTCGCCTCGGTGCCGCCGACGCGCGTCACGACGCTCGCCTCCAGCACGCGCAACAGCTTGACCTGCAGATCGAGCGGCATTTCGCTGATCTCGTCGAGGAACAGCGTGCTGCCGTTGGCGCGCTCGAAGTAGCCGAGCCGGCGCCGCTCGGCGCCGGTGAAGCTGCCCTTCTCGTGACCGAACAGCTCGCTCTCGATCAAGGTCGGCGCCATCGCTCCACAGTTCAGCGCGAGGAACGGGCGCGCGCGGCGCGAGCTCAGGCTGTGAATCGTTTCGGCGACCAGCTCTTTGCCGGTTCCGCTCTCGCCGGTCACGAACACCGCCGCGTCCGTCGGCGCGACGCGCTGGATCAGCGCGTACACCTTCTGCATCGCGTCGGAGCGGCCGACCATCTTGCCGAAGCGGCCGAGCTCGCGGAGGTGATCGCGCAGGTCGGAGACATCGGTCTTCAGCGCGCGCGTGCGCTGCAGATTCGTCAGCACGCTGCGGAGGCGAGCGCGGTCGACCGGCTTCGTCAGATAGTCGAGCGCGCCGCGGCGCAGCGCCTGAACCGCAGTCTCCGCAGTCGCGTCGCCCGTCACCACCACGTACTCGGGCTCGGGCTGCACGTGCGACTCGCCGATCAGGTCGAGCCCGCTGCCGTCGGGCAGCGAGAGATCCACGAGCACCGCATCGACGCGCGACTCGCCGAGCACCTTGCGCGCTTCCTCCATCGTGCTCGCTTCGAGCGTCGCGAAGCCCTCGAGCGCGACCATCGCGATCAGCGCGGCGCGCAGATTCGGCTCGTCCTCGACGATCAGCAGCGAGAACGCTGCCGTTTCGGTGTGCGCCAGTTCGGTGCTCATCGCGGGGGGCCTTCAATACGACGCAGGGAGTCGATGGCTCGGAGAATCACGAACGTAGATCCAAGCCGAGGCTGACGAAAGCGGTGACGGAGTGACGTCGAGATCTGGGGGTTTGGGGGTTTGGGGGTTTGGGGGTGTGCGGCGTCACTCCGTCCTGGGGATCTCCAACCTCAGAGGCGTCCTGCCAGCAGCAGGACCACCAGCACGACGAGGACGATCCCGAGCCCGCCCGATGGGTAGTAGCCCCAGCCTTGGCTGTGCGGCCACGTAGGCAGCGCTCCGACGACGAGCAAGATCAACAGGATGATCAGAATGGTTCCCAGCATGGCGGCCCTCCTTCGATCGATTAGGTGGCGTCGTCGAGCTCGTCCTCGATCTCGTCGCCCGCATCCTCGACTTCGTCGCCGAGCTCCTCGACTGCTTCGCCGATGCCCTCGTCCTCTTGCTCACAGGCCGGAAGCCCGAGACCGAGCGTGAGCAGCAGCGAAGCCCCGAGCCAGCGAACCCCGCAGCGTTCCAGGTTGCGCATCTCACTGCGCCTTCTGCTCGAGCTGGAGGCTGTCGACGATCGAGCGCACGCCGCGCGTGTTGCGCGCGACCGTCAGCGCGGTCAGGCGATCGCGCTGGCTGTCGACCGTGCCGGTCAGGCGCACGACGCCGTTCTCGGTCGCGATGTCGATGTCCGAGTCGGACAGCGATTCGCGCTCGGCGAAGCGCTTGCGCACCGCCTCGGAAAGCTGGTCGTCGCTCTCCTCGACGCGATCGGCCGCGACGTCCGGCACCACCTGCAGCTCGTTCATGACACGCTTCACGCCGTCGAGCTTCTGGACTTTCTCGGCCGCACGCATGCGGTCGTTCTCAGTGGCGACGCTGCCGAACATCGTCACGACGCCGTCGCGGGTGTCGACGTTGACGCGCGTCGGCGCGATGCCGGGATCGGCCATCAGCTGAATCTTCGCCTTGGTGGTGATCCACGCGTCGGACGCGAGGTTGGGGTCGCCGCTCTTGCCGTCACCCCATACCTCATCGTCTGCGAGCTGATCGGGCGAGTCGATCTGGCTGACGACTCGGCGCACGCCGTCGACATCGCGCGCGATGTGCACCGCGCGCCGCTCGGCGCTGAGGCTTTTCGCCGTTCCGCCCAGCGTCACGACGCCATCGGTGACCGAGCTCACCTTCACATCGCTGTGAGCCAGCGCGCCGTCGGCTCGAAGCTTGGAGCTGACGCGCTCGCGTAGCTCGGCGTCGGCGACCTTCGTCATGCTGCGCTCGCGGTTCGAGACCGTGATCAGGTTCTCGACCGCGCTGACGCCATCCACCTCTTTCGCGCGCGTTGCGGCGCGCGCCTTCTCCGCGGCCGAGCTCACCTTGCCGTGCAAGGTCACCCGGCCGTCGAACGTGTCGACGTTGACGTCGGTCCCATCGACCACGTCGTCGGTGAGGAGCGCGAGCTTCACCTTCGTCGTGATCCACGCGTCCTCGGGCTGTTCAGCGAACGCGGGAGCGCTGAGGAGCGCGAGCGAGCCCGCGAATGAAACGACTTGCAATGCGCGCTTCCAGGTGGTCATGAGATGGTCCCTTCCTTATGGCGCGCTAAAGCGTGCGCTCGAACTCGTCGACCTGGCGCTCTGCCTGGTCGCGCGCAACGCCCATGCGTTCCTGAATCTTCCCGACGAGCTCTTCCCGCTTGCCGTCGATGAAGTCGAGGTCGTCGTCGGTCAGCTTCCCCCACTTCTGCTTCACCTTGCCCTTGAATTGCATCCAGTTGCCTTCGACTTGATCCCAGTTCATGACGTCTCCTTGGCCGCGCGTGTTCTCGCTCACAAGCGTGAGCCAGCACGGGGCAGCGCGGTGCAGAAGCACACATCGTGCCGACGCGCGGGCGCTGGGCAGAACGAAACGCTGTTCGCGCGGCACGTATGTAATCAGGGAAAAGCCAAGTCTCCGCGGACGCGCTTTGTAGAACTCACCACCGCTTTCGACGCGCCTGTCTCGTTCTCCCCGCATCCGGCAAACGACCACGCTCGCGCGTCGCCAGGCACGCAGCTTGCTCCCAGAGCGGGTTCGAGCACGAAGGAGCGGGCGATGAATCAGCGACTTCGCAGTACGGGGCCTATCGCCCTGGCTCTTGCATATGCGGTGAGTGCGGCGAGCTGTGCCTCGGCGCCGATGCCGACCGAGGAGCTCGCGCGCGCGAAGGCCTCGGTCGAGCAGGCGGAAGCCGCCGGCGCGGCCGAGCACGCCGCGGTCGAAATGAAGAACGCGCGCGAGAAGCTGACCGAGGCGGAGAAGTTCGCCGCTGACCGCGACGAGCTCGCCGCGCGGCGCGCGGCCGAGCAAGCCGAAGTGAACGCGCTGCTCGCCGTCGCCAAGGCGCGGCGCGCAACGGCGCTCGCTTCGGTCGACGAGCTGCGGGACACGATGGGCGCCATGCAGGAGGAGATGATCGATGACACGCCGTAACCAGTTCGCAGCGTTGTTCGCGATCTCGACTCTCGCGTGCGTCAGCTCGCCGCCTGCCGTCGTGCAGGAGGTGCGCAGCGAATACACGCAGGCGGCCAGCGACCCGCGCGTGGCCGAGCACGCCGCCATCCAGATCAGCGACGCTCAGAAGGCGGTGCAGCGGCTCGAGGCGGCGCGGCGCAGCGACCGCGACGAGATCACTCATCTCGCCTATCTCGCGGAGCAGCGCATCGCGATCGCGCGCGCGGCGGCGGAAGCCGGCGCGGCCGAGGAGCAGGTCGCGCAGCTCGGCGAGCAGCGCGACCAGCTACGGCTGCAGGCGCGCAGCTACGAGGCCGAGCAGGCGCAGGCCGAGGCGGCCGAGAGCCGCGCGGATGCGGAAGTCGCGCGCGACGTCGCGGCTTCCGCGATCGACCGCGCGCGCGACCTCGAGGCCCGCGTCGAGGAGCTGAAGGCCGAGCAGACCGAGCGCGGCTTGGTGATGACGATGAGCGACGTGCTGTTCGAGTTCAACAGCGCGCAGCTGATGCCGGGCGCAGAACGCGCGCTCGGCGAGGTCGCCAAGCTGCTGAACGAGTTCCCCGACCGCGCGCTCGCGATCGAGGGGCACACCGACGCGATCG
>Ga0187894_10000836_pt1 | contig 41357 bp, 14 predicted proteins | sample GBC1701081metaG_FD_136650 | JGI IMG/M metagenome (GOLD analysis project Ga0187894, IMG submission 136650) | White microbial mat communities from a lava cave in the Kipuka Kanohina Cave System on the Island of Hawaii, USA - GBC170108-1 metaG ... | reverse complement strand
TCGCTGGCGCCGATCTGCTCGGCACGCTGAGAGCGGTCAAGACGACACTGCGCAACGTGCCGCGGCATGGACTGGGCTACGGCGTCCTCCGCTATATGGATGAGCGGCCGGAGGCGGTACCGATCCGCACGACACCATCGCGTGCCGAGATCGTCTTCAACTATCTCGGGCAGGTCGATCAGGTGCTCGATGCGGGCGGGTGGATGCGTCCGGCGCCGTGGCCGGTCGGCGCGGCGCGCCATCGCGATCAGCCGCGCGAATATGCCGTCGAGGTCAACAGCATTGTGCGCGGCGGCCGTCTGCAGGTCGCGTGGAACGTCGGCGGCAGCCAGCGTCCGGAGACTATAGAGGCGCTGGCCGAGGCATTCCGCGCGTCGGCGCGCGCGCTCGTTGCGGCGGTGCGCGCGGACGAGGCGAGATCCTGGCTGGTGCCGGCCGATTTCCCGCTCGCCGTGACCACGCAGGACGAGATCGCGCGATTGACGACACAGGGATCGATCGTCGATCTCTACCCGCTGTCGCCGATGCAGCAGGGGCTTCTGTTCCACACGATCTACGGGCTCGATCGGTCGATGCTCTACACGATCCAGTTCCAGACGCGGATCGACGGCGCGCTGGACGTCGAGACGTTCCGGCAGGCCTGGGAAGACGTCATCGCGCGTCACGATATCCTGCGAACCGGGTTCGTCTGGAAGCGCGCGGGTGCGCCGCTACAGGCCGTACACGGCGCGGTGGAGATGCCCTGCAGCGTCCAGGACTGGCGCGCGCTGCCGGCCGTCGAGCGGCAGGCGCGGTGCGTGTCCTACGCGGCCGCCGAACAGCGGCGCGGGTTCGATCTCGAACGGCCGCCGCTGATGCGCGTCGCGGTGCTGCGGCTGAAAGACGAGGAGTGGCAGGTGGTGTGGACGGCGCACCATCTGGTGCTCGACGGCTGGAGCGGGCCGATCGTTCTGGATGACGTGCTGCGGACGTATCGGGACTTCGCGTCCGGCCGGCCGGCGCGTCCGATTGCGGCCAGCGGACGCTATCGCGACTACATCGCCTGGGTGCAGCGTCAGGACATGGGGAAGGCCGAAGCGTTCTGGCGGCGGACGCTCGACGGCTTCTCGTCGCCCAGCCTGCTCGCGACGGAGCCGCGGCGCACGATCCACGAGACGGTCGCGCGACAGACGATCGGGACGGTCATTCCGCCGGACGAAGTCCAGCGGATCGAGCAGATTGGACGCGCACGCGCGCTGACGCCCAATAGCTGGCTGACCGCGGCGTGGGCGCTGCTGCTCGCGCAGCAGACGCGCCGGCGGGACGTGGTCTTTGGCGGTGTCGTCTCGGGCCGGCCGCCCCACCTGCCGGACATCGAACGCATGGTCGGCATGTTCACGAACACGCTGCCGGTGCGCGCGACGCTCGATCCCGTCGAGCCGATTGCGTCCTGGGTGGCGCGGCTGCAGCGCCAGCAGACCGACGCGCGCGATTACGACTTCTCGTCGCTGGCGCAGGTCCAGTCCTGGAGCGCCGTGCCCGCCGGGACGCCGCTCTTCGACACGTTGTTCGTCTACGAGAACTATCCCCGTGAGGACGAAGAGGAACGGGAGCAGGATCAGGGGCAGCCGCAGGATGGGAAAGACGAGCGGACGGTGGGCGATGCGATGGCCGGAGCCGATGCGCCGGCGTCAGGCGACGCGCACCTGCGGCGATCGACCGCGCAGGCGTCGGTGCCGATCTCGTATCCGGTGCAACTGCTGGTGCAGCCGTCGCGCGCGGGGCTCGCGACGGAAGTAACGTTCGATCCCTCGTCCATCGGCGTCGCGCGGGCGCGCGGCCTGCTCGACGCGTTCAACGGTCTCGTCGATCGCATGACGGCATCTGCCGACACCACCGTCGGCGAGTGTCTCGACTGGCTGGCCGAACGGGAACGCGGACAGCGTGCGCAGGCGCGCGAGCGCATGCAGGCGCGCGGCCGCGCGCGTCTCGATCGCCTGCGCGCCTGATCGCTTGGCATCACACTTCACAGCACCGGTCATGCACGATCACGTTCTCTCGGCGCAGCAGAAACAGGCCTGGCGCACGTGGGCTCCGGGCCTGCGATCCGCGGTGCAGGTCGTTCTGTCGATCGACGTGCCGCCCGCCGGATCGCTCGATCCGCGCGCGCTGCGACGCGCGTGCGCGGCGGTGATTGTGCGCGAGAACGTCCTGCGGACGACGTTGGCGAGCGAGGTGGAAACGGCGAACGATGTGCAGGGCGCGCGGGACCGGATGTCGTCGGCTGACGGGTTCTCCGTGTGCGATCTGACGAGCATCTCGTCCGACGAGCGCGCGGCGTGGCGGCGTCGCTGCGTGGAACGGCTGCGCAGCGGGTTCGCTTCGCAGCTGCCGGCGCCGCCGATGCAGATGGTGCTGATGGTGTTCGCGGCGACGCACGGCGATCTCGTCCTGACTGCGTCTCCGTTCACCGCGGATGCGCGGACGCTCGAACTGTGTGGCGAGGAAGTGTTGCGTGGCGAGCCCCGCACTACCGACGATCGCCTGTCGTACGCGCGCATTGTCGCCTGGCAGCGCGAACTGCTGACGGACGAAGACGCAGAGGAAGGGCGCGCGTACTGGCGTGAGCAGATGATGTCCGCGGACACCGATGCATCGCCGCTGCCGTTCGAGCGCGATGTGCCGCGGGGCGCGTCGACGTCCGCCGATCGCGCGCGTTCCTGTGCGCTCAACCTCTCACCGGCCGGTGTGGCGTCCGATGCCGCGGACCGCATCGGCTGTTCGACGTCCGCCTTCTGGCTGGCGTGCTGGTACGCGTTCCTCGGCCGGCTGTCGGACGAACCTCCCGCGCTGATCGGCGTGACGTTCGATGGACGTCAGTATGCGGAGCTCGCACGCGTCATCGGTCCGCTCGATCGCACGGCGCCCGTACCGTTCCCGCGGCGCGCGCGGCGAGGCGATGCGGAGACGGTCGCCGCGATTGCCGCCGCTGTCGACGATCGACTGCGCGACCATGCGGACTGGCTGGATCACCTGCCCGATCTCGATGCCGGCCCCCTCGATGCCGGCCCCCTCGATGCTGGCCCCCTTGAGGCCAGCAGCATGCCGTGGCGGGTCGGCTTTGCCGACATGCGATGGTCGCCGCCGCGGCGCGACGGTCGCATCGCCGTGCACGTGTCGGACGCCTGCGTCGATCGCACGGGCGCGCGCCTGTCGCTCGTCGTTCACGAGCATGAAGACAACTGCCGCGTGCGGCTGCATTACGATGCGGAACGGTTTGCGGCAGGCGACGTGCGTCGGCTGAGCCGATGGCTGATGACGTTCGTCGTGGACGCCGCCGCACGCCCGGATGCGCGATCGAGCCGCCTGCGCCTGTTGACGCGGGCGGAGCGGGCGCAGGTCGTCCACGCATGGAATGCGACGACAGCGGACGAGCCGCAGGCGCCGGTCCACGCGCTGTTCGAAGCACGCGCCGCCTCTCGTCCTGACGCGGTCGCCATCGTTGCGGAAGATGCGCACCTCACGTACGACGGGCTGAACCGGCGCGCGGACCGGCTCGCGCAGGCCCTTCGTGTCCGCGGACTGGGGCATGAGCCGCTCATCGGCGTGTGCCTCGATCGATCGCCGGATCTGATCGTCGCGCTGCTGGGGATCGCGAAAACTGGCGGCGCCTACGTGCCTCTGGAAGTGGACGCCCCGGCGCCGCGCCTGCGCTTCACGATCGAAGATGCCGGCATCGCTGTCGTCATCACCCGTGCGGACCTGCGGCAGCGGCTGCCGATTCCCGATGGCGTGGCGGTGATGCCGATGGATGCCGTCGATGCGGACATCGCCGCGCGTCCGGCGGTCGACGCCGTCGACGCGGTGGATGTCGGCGGATCGGAGCGGCTCGCGTACGTCATCTACACGTCGGGATCGACCGGTGCGCCCAAAGGCGTTGCGATCTCGCATCGCGCGCTCGGCAATCACATGCGATGGATCTGCGACGCGCTGGCGCTGACCAATGCGGATTGCCTGCTGCACAAGACGCCGATTGGCTTCGACGCGTCGGTGTGGGAGCTCTGGGCGCCGCTGGTGACGGGTGGACGGCTCGTGATGGCGGCGGCGCACGGCCACCGGGATCCGGCGTATCTCTGTCAGGCGATGGCGATCCAGGGCGTCACGGTCCTGCAGGTTGTGCCGTCGCTGCTCGGGATGCTGGTGGAGGAGCCGGCGCTGCGTCACTGCGAGGCGCTGCGCGTGCTCTGCTGCGGTGGTGAAGCGTTGACGCCGTCGCTGCGCGAGCGAGCGCTGGAGCGGACGCCGGCGCGGCTCGTGAATCTGTACGGCCCGACGGAAGTCACGATCGACGCGCTCTTCTGGACGTGCGCGCGCGGCGTCGCGGAAGACGTCGTGCCGATCGGACGTCCGGTTGCCAACACGCAGGCGTACGTGCTGGACGCGGTCGGCGAGCCGGCGCCGCCAGGCATCTCCGGCGAGCTGCACCTTGGCGGCCTGGGCGTGGCGCGCGGCTACGTCAGGCAGCCGGCGCTGACCGCGGAGCGGTTCGTGCCAGACCCGTTCGGCGCGGCGGGCGCGCGTCTCTATCGCACGGGCGATCGCGCCCGGCGCCGGGCGGATGGCGCGCTGGAGTTCCTGGGACGCGTCGATCACCAGGTCAAGCTGCGGGGACATCGCATCGAGCTGGGTGAGATCGAAGCGGCGTTGCGGCAGCAGGCCGATGTGCGCGACGCGGTCGTGCTGCTGCGCGAAGACGCGCCTGGTGAGCGCCGGCTGGTGGCGTACGTCGTTCCCGCCGATCCGGCCGCGCCGTTGACCGTCGAGTCCATACGGCAGTCGCTGCACGCACGGCTGACGGACGCAATGGTGCCGGCGGTCTTCGTGACGCTGCCCGCGCTGCCGCTGACGCCGAGCGGCAAGGTGGATCGGCGCCAACTGCCCGCGCCGGGCGGCGACCGTCCGGCGCCGGGGACGCCGTATGCCGCGCCGTCCACGGCGGCCGAGGCCGATCTCGCGCGCATCTGGGCCGAGGTGCTGCGGCTGCCGCAGGTCGGCATCCACGACAACTTCTTCGCGCTCGGCGGCGATTCGATCCTCAGCCTGCAGATCGTCGCCCGCGCGCTGCAGGCCGGCTGGCGGCTCGCGCCGCGCCAGGTATTCGAGCACGTCACCGTCGCGGCGCTGGCCGCGGTCGCGACGCCGACCGCCGGTCTCGCGCCGGACGAAGGCGCCATTGCCGGCAGTGTGGCGCTGACGCCGATCCAGAAGCGGTTCTTCGAGCTGCATGACGAATGGCTCGATCACTACAACCAGGCGGTGCGCGTCGAGATCGAGCCGCGCGCGCTCCGCGTGCTCGAAGACGCCTGGGCCACGCTGCTGGAGCGACACGACGCGCTGCGCGGCCGCTTCGTCCGCGGGCCTGACGGATGGACGCAGACGATCCTGCCCGTGGACGCGGCCTCGCGCGTCGCGTCGATCGATCTCCGGCGCGTGCCGATCGACGTCCTCGCGCGGCTGCAGAATCGCGTGGCCGCCGCCGTGCAGGCCAGCTTGAGCCTGCGCGATGGACCGCTGGCGCGCGCCGTCCTCTGCCTCGCGCCATCGGCTGCCCCCGCGCTGCTGCTCGCCATCCACCACCTGGTCGTGGATGGCGTCTCGTGGCGAATCCTGCTCGACGATCTCGAAACGATCTGCCGCCTGCTCGACGCACGGCGGCCCGTCATCTTGCCGCCGAAATCCAGCTCGGTGCGGCGCTGGGCCGACGCACTGCATGCGCTGGCGTCAAACGATCGTCTGGCGAACGAACTGCCCGTCTGGCAGCGCGCCAGCGCGCCGGCGGCGACACTGCCGCGCGTCCGCGCCAGCGATCGCCACATCGTCCGCGCATCGGATCTGCTGCGAGTGTCCGCGAGCCGCGAGACGACAACGGCGGTGCTCCAGGAGTTGCCGGCGCGGGGCGTGAGCCACGTGCAGGAGTGCCTGCTCGCGGCGCTCGTGCAGGCGCTGGCCGAATGGACGGGCGAGGACGCGTGGCGCATCGATCTCGAAGGACACGGCCGCGACGCGCTGGATGGCGTCGACGTCTCGCGCACGGTCGGCTGGTTCACGACCATCTATCCCGTGCGGCTCACGGCGGGCGCGGATCCCGTTCACACGCTGCGATTGGTGAAGGCCGCGCTGCGCGCGGTGCCACGGCACGGGCTCGGATATGGCGTGCTGCGCTACCTGGACGCGCGTCCGTCCGCGGCGGTCATCCGGACAGCGGTGCGGTCGGAGATCGTCTTCAACTATCTCGGTCAGGCCGACCGCGTGCTGGCGCCGGAAGGATGGCTGCAGCCGTCCAACGGGCCGCTCGGTCCGCTCGTCCATCGCGATGGACGCCGGGAATACCTGCTGGAGATCAATGCGCTGGCGATGCACGGACGCCTGCACGTGCAGTGGACGTCCAGCCGCGGTCATCACGGCGCGGACGCCATCGCGCGGCTCGCCGATGGCTACGTGCGGGCGCTCGAGGCGCTCGTCTGGCACGCGCGGCATGCGCCGGATCCCGCGCCGGCCGTCCCCGCCGGCTTCGTCGCCACTGACTTCATCCACGCCGCGATCGATGACGGCGATCTCGAACGCATCCGCCGGATGATCAGCTGAACGAGCGTCCTCTCTCGTGAAGAACATCGAAGACATCTACCGGCTCTCGCCGATGCAGGCGGGCATCCTGTTCCACTGCCTCGCGGCGGAAGGCAGCCCGCTCTACTTCGAGCAGTACCTCACCGGGTTCGACGGCGACTTCGACCCCGCCGCGCTGCACCGCGCCTGGGTGGACGTGGTCGCGCGTCATGCGGCGCTGCGCACGGCCTTCGTGTGGGAGGGCCTGCAGGAACCGCTGCAGGTGGTCGTCCGCGACGTGGCGCTGCCGTGGGAAGGACTCGATTGGACCGATCGGACCGACGTCCCCGCGAGCGCGTTCGACGACCTGTTGCGCGCCGATCGCGCGCGTCCGTTCGTGCTGACGCAGGCGCCGCTGATGCGGTTCACACTGGTGCAGTTGGCCGGACGCCGCCACGCGTTGCTCTGGAGCCTGCACCACCTGTTGCTGGACGGCTGGTCGTGCGCGCTGGTGCGGCAGGAAGTTGCCGAGCGTTATCGCGCGATCGTGTCAGGACGTGCAACAGGCGATGCGCCGCCGACACCGTTCGTGCGCTACATCGAGTGGCTCGAACGGCAGGACGCATCCGCGGCGGAGCGTTTCTGGCGCGAGCGGCTGGCGGGCGTGGCGCGCACGCCGCTGCCCATCGGCGCGGACGCTGCTCAGCCCCATGCGGCAGGCAAGGTCGCGACAGACGAAGGGGCGGCGGACAACGTCGCGGCAGACAAGGTCGCGGCGGACGAGATCGTGCAGGTCGAGCGGACGCTGTCGCGCGAGGCCACGGATCGCCTGCAGGCCGCGGCGCGCGCGCACGGGCTGACGTCGAACACGCTCTGCCAGGCCGCGTGGGCGCTGGTGCTGGGGCGCTACGCCGGGACGACCGACGTGCTCTTTGGAGCGACCGTATCCGGGCGTCCTGCCGACCTGCCGGACGTCGAACGTCTGATCGGCCTCTTCATCAACACCGTGCCGGTGCGCGTCACCATGCCGCCCGGTGAGCGCGTGGCGGCCTGGCTCCAGCGGCTGCAGCGGGAACTGATCGACGCGCGTGAGTATGAATACGCGTCGCTGGCGGACGTGCAGCGATGGAGCGGACTGCCGCACGGGCGGCCGCCGTTCGACAGCCTCTTCGTCTACGAAAACTATCCGGGCGGCGGCGCCGCGGACGATGTCAATGAGGCCGCGCCGCTGCGCGTCCGTCCCATGACGACAGTCACGCGGACGAACTATCCGCTCACGCTGACGGTGCGGCCGGGGGCGCAGCTTCAGCTCCTGCTCGAAGGCGACGCCGAGCGTGTGGGCGCGGACGTGCTGCGGCGGATGCTCTCGCACGTCGATGCTGCGCTCGACGCGCTGACGGGACAGATGGACGCCGAGTTGTCAGCGGTGTCCTTCGTCCCGGAAGACGAGCGGCAGCAGGTCGTTCGCGGGCGCATGCCGGCCATCGCCGCGCCGGCCGCGGCCGCGAGCGCGATCGTGGACGCGGCTGCGGCCTATCAGGCGCCGCGGGATGCGTTGGAGCTCGATCTCGTGCGCCTCTGGGAGACGCTGCTCGGCGCGCAGGCGATCGGGATCCGGGACACCTTCACCGCGCGCGGCGGGCATTCGATTCTGCTGTTGCGGCTCGTGTCGCAGATCGAGCGCCGGTTCGGCGTGCGGCTGCCGCTGGCGGATCTCGTGCGCGACACGACGATCGAACGCCTCACCCCGTTGATTCGCGAGCGGCGATCGGGCAGCGCCGAAGAGCCGCGGCTCGTCGCGCTGCAGTCCGACGGACCAGGCCTGCCGCTCTTTGCCGTCGTTCCCGCCGGCGGCACGCTGGCCTGCTACCTTCCGCTTGCCGAGCGCCTCGGCGCGACGCGTCCGTTCTACGCGCTCCAGCCGCGCGCCTCGTTCGACGAGGGTGGGGCCCTGCCGTCCATCGAGGAGATGGCGCGCGGGGACCTGCAGGAACTGCGGCGCGTGCAGCCGTCCGGTCCGTACGCGATCGCCGGATGGTCGATGGCGGGGCTCGTCGCCTACGAAATCGCCCGGCAACTGCGCGAGGCGGGCGAGGTCGTCCACCTGCTCGCGCTGCTCGATGCCGGCGTGCCCGACGCCGATCAGCCCGCGAGCGATGCGACGGAGGCGGCGGTGCTGCTGGTCGCCGAGCAGCTTGCGCTCGATCCCGCGGACCTGGGTGACGTTCAAGGCGACGCGCGGCTCGACGCGATGCTGTCGCTCGCGCAGGCGCGCGGCCGTCTGGCGCACGACGCCGATCTGCGATGGGTGCGATGGCTGGTTCACGGCTTCCGCATTGGCGTCGACGCCGTGCAGCGCTATCGGCCGCAGCCGTACGACGGATCCGTCTTCCTGATTCGGAGCACCGACGATCTGCCGGCGGGCGCAGACGATGATCCGACGCTCGGCTGGGGCGCGCTGGCGCGCGGCGGCGTCGACGTTCATGCCGTGCCGGGATCGCACGACACGATGGTGCAGCCGCCGCACGTGACGGCCCTGGCGGCCTGTCTCCGCGCGCGTCTCGACACGGACGCGGCGACGCGGCCGGAAGCGTCGCCAGAGCAGACGGCGGCGGGGCAGACGGCGGTCCAACCGGTTTAGCTCGCGGACGAGCATCAAACGATGGGCCTGCGCGGCGGGCCATTCCAACATCAGCAGCGACGAACGGCGACAGCCGGTCACGGAAAGGGCGTCCACACTGCCATGACCCTTGTCTCGAAGGTCCCTCGCGTGGCCATTGCCGGCGGCGGCCTGGGCGGCACTCTGATGGCCATCTATCTCGCTCGTCGCGGCATGGACGTCCAGGTGTTCGAGCGCCGGCCGGACATCCGCAAGCACGTGCTCGACAACGGCCGATCCATCAACATGACCATCGCCGAGCGCGGCCTCTGGGCGCTGGAGCCGGTGGGGCTGCGCGACGCCGTTACGGGCATCACGATGCCGCTCAAGGGGCGGCTCACGCATGCCGAAGATGGCAGCACGCAGTTCCAGCACTACGGCCGCTCCGCCCGCGAAGTGCATCGATCGATCAAGCGGAGCGAACTGAACGCGCTGCTGCTCGACGCGGCCGACGCGCTGCCCGGCGTACACCTGTCGTTCGAGACGCGCTATCTGCGCGGCGGCACGGACGCGCGCGCGCCGCTGTTCGTGCAGGACCTGCGCGGCGGCGAAGCGCGCGAGATCGCGGCCGACATCCTGATCGGCGCCGACGGTGCGCATTCCTCCGTCCGCGCCAGCATGCAGCGCGGTCTCGTCGCCGATTTCGAGCAGCACTATCTGACCGAGGGCTACAAGGAGCTGACGATTCCCGCCGGCCGCGGCGGATCGTTCCGCCTCGATCCCGAGACGGTCCACGTCTGGCCGCGAGGCACCTGCGTCCTGATTGCCATCGCCAACCGCGACGGCTCGTTCAGTTGCACCTGCACGATGCCGTGCGACGGACCGGGGAGCTTCGCGTCGCTCGCCTCGCGTGAGGAAGCCGGGGCATTCTTCGAGCGGAATTTCGAAGACGTCCTCACCGTCGCGCCCGACGTGGTGGATGAATTCCTCGCGCGCACGCCGGCGCGCTACATCACGACCATGACGGCGCCGTGGCATTTGACGGATCGCGTGGTGCTGCTCGGGGACGCGTGTCACTCCGTGCTGCCGTTCTACGCGCAGGGGATGAACGCGGCGTTCGAAGACTGCCGGACGCTGGACGAGTGCATTGCGCAGTCGCCCGGTGACTGGCGGTCCATCGACTGGCAGGCGGCGTTCCTCGCCTACGAGACGCGGCGGCGGCGCCACACGGACGCGCTCGCGTGCCTCTCGAAGCGGAATTACATCGAGCTCAAAGAGCGCATCCGCTCGCCGCTGTTCCAGGCGCGGCGGCGGATCGACGTCGCGCTCGAGCGCCGGCTGCCGGGTGCGTTCACGACGCTGTATTCGATGATCTCCCACACGACGATTCCCTACGCCGACGCGCTCGAACGCAGCGAACGCCGCGAGCGGTGGATGAAGCGGACGGGCCTCGACGCCCTGCTGACCGTCGCCGCCGCCGCGCTGGCCGCCGGAACGAGGGTGCGGACGTGGGGACGATCGCTGTTCCGATTCCTGCGTCCGCAACAGCGGGCGCAACGAGATGCCCATGTCCAGTCCCACACGCTGCGCTGACCCCATACACTGCGCTGACTTAGTGAGCCTGCTCGCGCGCCGCGCGGACGAGGACGCCAATCTGCCGATCTACAGCGCCATCGCCGACGGGCGTACGGCGGAGACGATCGACTGCGCGACGCTGTTCCGCCGCGCGCGCGCGATTGCGGCGCGCCTCCAGCGCGGACGTCGCGTGCAGGGCGAACGCGTGATGCTGCCGTGTCCGTCCACGCTCGACGCCATCACCGCGTTCTGGGCCATCGTCTGCGCGGGCGCGATCCCCGTGCCCGTGCCGCCGCTGCGCGGCAAGCACGCCCGCCGGCTGGGCGGCATCGTCCAGTCGTGCCGCCCGACGCTGATGCTGCTGCCGGAAGGCGATCCGCCGCAGAAGGAAGGCGAGGGCTGGTGGGACGCGCTGGAGATCGTCCGCACGGTGGACGTCGCGGACGAGGAGGCCGACGCGTGGTCCGCACCGGGCGTGTCGTCCGATGCGACGGCATTCCTGCAGTACACCTCCGGATCGACCGGCTTGCCGAAGGGCGTCATCGTCTCGCACGACAACCTCATGGTGAACGCGCGGCGCCAGGAGCAGGTCTTCGAGCTGGAGCCGCGGACCATCTGCCTGATCTGGCTGCCGCTCTATCACGACATGGGGCTCATCGGGGGCGTCATCCAGGCGGTGTTCACCGGATATCCCGCGCGGTTCATGCCGCCGGCGGCGTTCGTCGAGCGCCCGCTGCGCTGGCTGGAGGCGATCTCCGCCCATCGCGTCACCGTCAGCGGCGGACCGAACTTCGGCTACGAGCTCACGGCCCGCGCGCTCGAAGCCGCGCCGGTGTCGGATCTCGATCTGCGCTCGTGGCGCGTCGGTTTCTGCGGCGCGGAACCCGTCCGCGAAGAGACGCTCGAACGCTTCACCAGGGCCGGCCAGCCGTACGGCCTCGACGCGTCCGTGCCGCGGCCCTGCTACGGGCTCGCAGAGGCGACGCTGCTCGTGTCCGCCGCGACGTGGCGTCCGCGCACGCCGCGCGCCGAGGCATCGCAGACGATGACGACTGGCGCGCCATCCGACGGCGGGCATGGCGAAGGCGATCGGCGACGCGTGGCCGTCGGTCCGCCGGCCGAGGGGCTGTCGGTCGCGATCGTCAATCCAGAGACGAGCGCACGCGTGGCGGACGGCGAGAGCGGGGAAGTGTGGATTGCGGGCGACGGCGTTGCGCAGGGCTACTGGGGTGAGCCGGACGCCACGCGAGAGGTCTTTGGCGCGCGGCTCGCGGGCGACGCCGAGCGGACGTGGCTGCGGACGGGCGACGTCGGCCTGATGCGCGGCGGCGAGCTGTTCATCCTGGATCGGCTCAAGGACGTCATCATCATCCGCGGTACGAACTACTTCGCCCACGACATCGAGACGGCCATCGAGTCCGCGCATCTGCTGATCCGCACGCACGGCGCCGCGGCCATCGGAACGATCGCCGACAACGAAGAGCAGCTCGTCGTCGTGGTCGAAGTCGAGCGCGGGTTCCGTCCCGAGGACGCGGAAGACATCTGCGCCCGCGTGCAGCAGCGCCTCGCGGACGCCGTCCAGTTGACCGCGCACGCGGTGGTGCTCGTGCGTCCCGGCGCCGTTCCGCGCACCAGCAGCGGCAAGATCCGGCGGCGCGCCTGCCGCGACGCCTGGCTCGCGAACGAGCTGAAGGTCGTCGGCGGTACGGCTCCGATGACGATGGATGCGGCGTCGACGGATGCGGCGCAGCTCTCGCTGATCGGCGACCAGGTGCGCGCCATGCTCGCGCGCCTCCTGCGCGTGCGTCCAGCGGACGTGCCGCTGGACAAGCCGATTGGCGAGCTCGGCGTCGATTCCGTGCGGATCTTTCAGGCGAAACTCGCGATCGAGGGACTGGTCGGCGCGGAGGTCGCGTACTCGTCTTTGCTCGACATGACGGTCAACGATCTGCTGGCCGCCGTCATGGCTTCGCGCCGCTTGCGGCCCCTGCGAATACCGGACGACAGCACGGCGCCAACACGCGCAGATGCAGACCAGGCGGCCGTGGACAGCCCGCTCTCGAGCGGGCAGCGCGCGCTGCTCTACATGGACGGCCTGCGGCCCGAGGAGAACGCCTACACGATTGCGCGTGCGCTCGTCCTGCGCGGACCGCTGGATGCCGCCGCGTTGCGCTCGGCCTTCGAGCAGCTTGGCGTCCGTCATGAAGCGCTCCGCATGACGGTGACACGAGGCGCGCAGGATGAACCGGCGCAGCGATTCACCGGCCGCGTGTCCTGCGAGGAGCGGGACGCGGCGGGCTGGAGCGACGCTGACCTGGAGCGCGAACTGACGCATCTGGCGCGCACGCCGTTCGACCTCGGCGACGGTCCGCTGGTCACGGCGCACCTGTTCCGGCGATCGGCGGAAGAGCACGTCCTCCTGTTCCGCGCGCACCATCTCGCGGTGGATCTCTGGTCGCTCGCGCTGCTGATCGACGAGCTGGAGCAGGCCTACCGCGCACGCAAGGCCGGCCTGGACGCGCGGCCGTCGCCCGCACGCCGTCAGTTCAGCGACTTCGCGGCGTGGCAGCGTGCGCTGGTCCGCGGCGACACGGGCACGCGGCTATCAGACTACTGGTTCGATCGCCTGAAAGATCATCTCGACATCGTCTCGCTACCATCTCAGTCAGGGCTTGTTGTGCCGCCCGAGGCGACGCCGTCGACGGAGGTGATGGAGGCGTCGAGCGCCGGTCGTCACGCGTTCGAGCTCGATGCGCAGACGACGGATGCGCTGCGAAGGTGCTGCCGGGAGCAGGGCGCGACGCTGAACACCTTAATCATCGCGGCGTACCAGATCCTGCTGGCGCGCTACGGTGGTCAGCGGCGATTCCTGATGGGCACGCTCGCCAGCGGACGCACGCGGCCGGATCTCGCGGACGTCATCGGCTACTGCGTCAACCTGATCCCGCTGCGCGCCGACGTGCGGCGCGACCTGCCGTTCGCGGCGTTCCTGCGCCAGACGCGCGTCGAGCTGAACACCGCCCTCGATCACCAGGACCTCCCCTTCAGCGCCATCGTCGAGCGTCTGTCCCCGCAGCGGACCAGCGATCGATCTCCGCTCATTCGCGCGGTCTGCGTCTGTCAGCCGGCCTCGATCGGATCGGAGCGCGACCTCGGCGCGCTCGTGTTGAACCTGCGCGGCGGCACGTTGCCCTTCGATGATCTGCGGCTGGAGCCGCTGGAGATCGATGATGGCGGCGCGCAATTCGACCTGTCGCTGCTCGTGACGGATGGACCACGCGGGCTGACCGGCATGCTGCGCTACGACCGTGCGCAATTCCGGCCGGACGACATTGCGTTGATGGCGAGCGCCCTGGGTGCGCTGCTGCGCGGCATCGCCGCGCGGCCCGACGCCGCGATTGGCGAGCTGCCGCTCGTCTCGGCGGACGAGTACCGCGACAAGGCCGCGCGATGGAACGAGACCGAGCGACCGTTCGACCACGAGTCCTGCATTCATGACGTCATCGCGCGCCAGGCGGCGGAGACGCCGGAGGCGGCCGCGCTGGTGCATCGCGGGCGCGCATGGACCTACGCCGATCTCCAGCAGCGCGTCGATGCCTGCGCCGCGCGGCTGCACCGCCTCGGCGTCGGGCCGGAGACGCGCGTTGCCGTCTGCCTCGATCGATCGATGGAACTCGTCGCCGGCCTGCTGGGTGTGCTGCGTGCCGGCGGCGCCTACGTCGCGCTCGATCCCAGCCATCCGTCCGAACGGCTCGACGGCATCGTGTCCGCCGCCGCGCCCGCGGCGCTGATCACCAGCCGGCGGCTCGCGTCGCAGATGGCCGGCGCCGCCGGCCGCGCGACGGCGGGTGTGCCGCTGCTCGTCATTGAGGATCTGTGGGCCCCGCTCGACGCCGACGCCGCCGTGACGCCGCCGCTTCGTGCCGCGCATCCCGATAACGCCGCGTACGTGATGTATACGTCCGGATCCACCGGCGTGCCCAAGGGCGTTGTCGTCTCGCATCGCAACGTGATGAATCTGTTCGCGGGCATGGACGCGGCGGTGGGCTGCGGACCGTCGGACACGCTGGTCGCGGTGACGAGTGTCGCGTTCGACATTTCGGTCGTCGAGCTGCTCTGGACACTGGCGCGCGGCGCGCGGGTGGTCATCGCGGACGAAGCGGGTAGTGCCCCGAAGCGGTCGCGTCCGCGCACGCGCGATCTCGCGTTCAGCCTGTTCTACTTCGCGGACTCCGCCGAGCACGGCCACGCGTCGCGCAAGTACGAGCTGCTGCTGGATGGCGCCGCGTTCGCGGACCGGCACGGGTTCACGGCCGTCTGGACGCCGGAGCGTCACTTCCATCCGTTCGGCGGGCTCTATCCCAATCCATCGCTGACGAGCGCCGCGCTCGCCACCGTGACGAGCCGCGTCCAGCTTCGCGCGGGCAGTGTCGTCCTGCCGCTGCACCATCCGATTCGCGTCGCCGAAGAATGGGCGGTGGTCGACAACCTGTCCGGGGGACGCGTGGGCGTGGCGTTCGCATCGGGCTGGCACGCGGAGGATTTCGCGTTTCAACCCGAGGCGTACGCGGACCGCAAGGCGATCATGCTCGATCGCATCGACACCGTGCGCGCGCTGTGGCGTGGCGAGTCGGTGGAGGTGCGCGGCGGCGACGGCCAGCCGGGACGCGTCAGGCTGTTCCCGAGGCCGATTCAGCCGGAACTGCCGATCTGGCTGACGGCGGCCGGCAGCCCCGACACGTTCGAACACGCGGCACGCCTGTCCGCGAACGTGCTGACGCACCTGCTTGGGCAGAGCGTCGAGACGCTGCGCGATCGCGCCGCGCTCTACACGCGCGCGCTCGCGGACCGCGGCGTCGATCCGGCGGCGTTCGGCATCACGCTCATGCTGCACGCGTATGTGGATGAGTCGATGGACAAGGTGGCGGCGCACGCGCTGGAGCCGTTCAAGCAGTACCTGCGCTCGTCGCTCGACCTGGTCGGCCGCCTGATCAAAGCGCTCAATCTGGATCTCGACCTCGATCGCGCGACGCCGCGTGACATCGACGCGCTGATCGACTTCGCCGCGCAGCGCTACATGGGCGCGAGCGGCCTGTTTGGCACGCCGCGCGAGGGGCTGGAGATGCTCGATCGGCTCCGCGAGTGCGGCGTCAGCGAAGTGGCGTGCCTGATCGACTTCGGCGTCGAGCGTCAGGCCGCGATGGCCAGCCTCGAACGCATCGGCCGGCTGAAGGACGACTTCAACGCCGCGAGCGAGCCCGTCTCGGCGTCGATCCCGTCGCTGGTGGAGAGCACCGGCGCGACGCTGATCCAATGCACGCCGTCGATGATGGCGATGATGGTGGACGACCCCGGCATGCGCGAGCGGCTGGCGGCCATGCGCGCCGTCATGCTCGGCGGCGAGCCGCTGCCGATCGGCCTGCTCGCGGACCTCGGGTTCCCGCGCAATTGCCTGAACATGTACGGGCCGACGGAAACGACGGTCTGGTCCGCCGTCAAAGCGACGCCGCGGGCGTCCGAACGCGTCACCATCGGCGGACCGCTGACGAATACGCAGCTCCACGTCCTCGACGCGTCCGCGGGCGCGCTGCCCGAGGGCGTCGTCGGCGAGGTGTGGATCGGCGGCGCGGGCGTCGCGCGCGGCTATTGGAACGATCCGGCGCTGACGGCCGAACGCTTCATCCCGGATCCCTGGAGCCGCGTGCCCGGCGCGCGGTTATATCGTACGGGCGACGTCGGCCGGGCGATGCGCGACGGCGCGATCGAGCTGCTCGGACGCGCGGATCAGCAGGTGAAGCTGCGCGGCTATCGCGTGGAACTGGGCGACGTCGAGGCGGCGTTCAACGCCGTCCCCGGCATCCGCACGGCCGTGGTCGTGAAGCACGAGGACGCGCAGCGCGGCGCGGAGCTGGTCGCGTATGTCGTGCCCGAGGACCTCCGGCGGTTCGACGCCAACCAGCTTCGGGACGCCGTCCGCGCGAAGCTGCCGCCGTACATGGTGCCTGGCGTCATCGCGCCGCTTCCGCACCTGCCGGTGACCGCGAACCGCAAGGTCGATCGCGCGCAACTCGCGCGCCTGACGGTCTCGCCAGCACCGACGCGGCAGACGGTCGTCGAGCCGCGCACCGAGTGGGAAGCGCGCGTGCGCCGCGTCTGGCAGGACGTGCTCGGGGCCGACGTCCTGTCCGTCCACGACAACTTCTTTGACGTCGGCGGCCACTCGCTGCTGATCATCCAGGTGCACGAACGGCTGCAGCGCGAGATCGGGTGGACGTTCCCGCTGCAGGTGCTGCTCGAACGTCCGACCATCGGCGGCATCGCCGAATTTCTCGAACAGGGACTCGAACACGGACGATCCAAACCGTCCGGCGACGCGCAGACGCGCGCGGCCCGGCAGCGCCGCGCCTGGCAGGCGCATCGCGGCCTGGCGGTCCAGGCCAATCCCGCACGAGATATTCCAGCATGACGGAACAGGCCAGTATGACGGAACGGGCCAGCATGACCGACGAACGTGATTCCAGTGGACAGTTCGACGTTGCGATCGTCGGCTTATCGGGCCGATGGCCGGGCGCGGGCGGTCTTGCGGACTTCTGGACGCTGTTGTCGTCGGGCGTCGACGCGATCCGTCCGTTCGACGATGACGAGTTGCGGCGGCGGGGCGTGGACGAGGCGCGGCTGCGCGATCCGCAATTCGTGAAAGCCGGCGCGGTGTTGGCCGACGCGGACCTCTTCGCGGCGGGCTTCTTCGGGTACTCCCCGCGCGAAGCGGCGCTGCTGGATCCGCAGCACCGCATCTTCCTGGAATGCGCGTGGGAGGTACTGGAGCACGCGGGCTACGCGCCGCGTCACGTGCCGGGCCAGGTGGGCGTCTTCGCCTCGTGCGGCCTCAGCACCTACCTGCTGTTCAACGTGTGCCGCAACGCCGATGTCGACGAGAAGGACGAAGCGTTCCAGGCGATGATCGGATCCGACAAGGACTTCGTCGCCACGCGCGTCTCGTACAAATTGAACTTCACCGGTCCCAGCGTGACGGTGCAGACCGGCTGTTCGAGCTCGCTCGTCGCGGTCGGCATGGCCGTGCAGAGCCTGCTGACGTATCAGTGCGACATGGCGCTCGCGGGCGGCGTGACGGTCGCGGTGCCGCATCGCACCGGCTACTGGCATCTTCCCGGCGGCATCGCATCTCCAGATGGCCGCTGCCGTCCCTTCGCGACCGACGCGGCCGGCACCGTGTTCGGCGACGGCGCCGGGGTGATCGTCCTGAAGCGGCTCGCGGACGCCGTAGCGGCCGGCGACGCGATTCATGCCGTCATCCGCGGCGTCGCCATCAACAACGACGGCTCGGCCAAGGTGGGCTACACCGCGCCCAGCATCGCCGGACAGACCGACGTGATCCGCCGCGCGCTCGCGCTCGCCAACGTCGGCGCGGACAGCATCGGCTACGTCGAAGCGCACGGCACCGCGACGGGGCTGGGTGATCCGGCCGAGGTGATGGCGCTGACGCAGGCGTTCGGCGCCGACACCGACGCGCAGGGCTTCTGCGCGCTGGGATCCGTCAAGGGCAACATCGGCCACCTCGACGCGGCGGCCGGCATCACGGGATTGATCAAGACCGTGCTGATGCTGACGCACCGGACGATCGTGCCCAGCCTCCACTGCGACGCACCGAACCCGCGCATCGACTTCGCCCGCAGTCCGTTCATCGTCAATACCACGCTGCGCGAATGGACCACGCGCGGCGGACCGCGCCGGGCAGGCGTGAGCTCGTTCGGCATCGGCGGCACCAACGCCCACGTCATCCTCGAAGAAGCGCCGGCGCCCGCCGCGCGACACGGCCGCCCGCCGCGCGCGCACCAGATCCTGACGCTGTCCGCGGAGAGCCGCACCGCGCTCGACGCCGCGAGCGATCGCCTCGCCCGGTATTTGGCCGATAAAGCCCAGCATCCAGCCGATAAAACACTGCATGTGACGGACGAAGCGGACGGCGTCCATCTCGCGGATGCCGCGTTCACCTCGCAGGTCGGCCGCGAGGCGCTGCGCTACCGGCGCGTGGTGATTGCGGAGAGCACGCGCGCGGCCGCCGAGCGCCTGCGCACGCGCGATCGCGAGTTCGTCCACGCGGGAGACGTCGCGGCGCCGCGCCGCACGATCGTCCTGATGTTCCCCGGCGGCGCGGCGCAGTACGCCGGCATGGGACAGGATCTGTATCGCGCGGAGCCCGTCTTCGCGCAGGCGGTCGACGCGTGCGCGACACGCCTCGCGCCCACCCTCGGCCTGGATCTGCGCGACCTTCTGTGTCCCGCGGCCGGACGGATGGAAGACGCCGCGCAGGCGCTCGAACGCCTGACATTCGCGCTGCCCGCAATCTGCACGGCGTCGTACGCCGTGGCGCAATTGCTGGCGTCGTGGGGTGTGCGGCCGAAGGCGATGATCGGACACAGCCTCGGCGAGTACGTCGCCGCGCACATGGCGGGCGTGCTGTCGCTGGAGGATCTGCTCGATGTCGTCGCGCTGCGCGGACGCCTCATCGATTCGCTGCCGCCCGGCGCGATGCTGAGCGTGTATCTGAGTCACGACGAGATCTCGGCGCTCGGCCTGCGCGACGTCTCCGTCGCCGCCATCAACGCGCCGGACAACTGCGTCATCGCCGGACCCGCCGAGAGCGTCGACCGCGCCGCGGCGCAGCTCGAAGCGCGCGAGGTGGAATGCCGGCGCCTGCACATCAACGCCGCCGCGCACTCGCTCGCCGTCGAGCCGATCGTCGAGGCGTGGCGGACGCGCATGCGCGCCGTGCGCCTGAGTCCGCCCACGGTGCCCTACGTCTCGAATCTGACCGGGACCTGGATCACCGACGCGGAGGCTACCGATCCCGAATACTGGGCGAGCCACCTCCGGCAGCCCGTCCAGTTCGCGGCGGGCGTCGCCACGCTGGCCGCGCAGCCGGATGTCGTCTTCGTCGAGGTCGGCCCCGGACGCACGCTCGGCAGCTTCGTCAAGACGCAGCTCAAAGAGCAGGCCGCGCCGGTCGTGTCGATGATGAAGCACGCGCGCGACGCCAGGCCGGACGACCTGACGCTGTGCGAGGGCGCCGCGAAGCTGTGGCTGGCCGGCGTCGATCTCGACTGGCGGCTGGTCCACGCGGACGAGGACCGCCGCCGCGTCGCGCTGCCGACGTATCCCTTCGAGCGCCAGCGGTATTGGATCGATCGGCCGATAGCCGACGCGCAAGTGCTCGCGGACGCCGCCGCAGGCGATGCCGCGGGCGCGGCCGCGTGCTATCTGCCCGGATGGACGCGCACGCGGCCAGTCCGCTCGACGCACATCACGGATGACGATCGCACCGCGTCGTGGCTGCTATTTTCGGATGACGGCGCCGTGGCGGACGCGCTGCGCCAACGCCTGCAGGGAGCCGGCGCACGCGTCACCGTCATCCATCACGGGCCGCCATCCCGCGATCCGGATCCGAAAAGTCCGGATCAGAAACGTCACAGCGTCGAACCCACCTCGGTGGACGACTATCGCGCGGTGCTCAAGGCCGCGCGGCAGGGCGACGCGCCCGTGCGCGCGGTGCATCTCTGGAGTCTCGATCGCCGAGACGACATGCAGGATCGCGCGGCGTTCGCCGACGTCCAGCGCACCGGGCTCTTCAGTCTCGTCGCCCTCGGTCAGGCCGCGATGCTCGAATCCATGTCGATCGACATGCTCGTGGTCGCGTCGAGGCTCGAACAGGTGAGCGGAGCCGATGAAACGGTGGCCGCGATGGGCACGCTGGGGGCGGGCTGCATCGTTCTGTCGCAGGAGCTCGACGGCGTGCGGTGCCGCATCGTCGATGTCGGAGAGCGCTGGCGCGAGCCGGGAGAAGCGGCGCGCGTGGCGGACCGCGTCATCGGCGAATGCGTGTGGGACGCCGACGTCGATCGCATCGTCGCGTTTCGCGGCGCGCGGCGCTGGTCGCGTCGATACGAGCGCGTCGCGGTGGCGGCGGAAGAAGGACGGGAGTGGCTACGGCGCGACGGTGTCTATCTCCTGGTCGGCGGCACGGGCGAGATCGGCCTGACGCTGGCCCAGGCGTTCGCGCGCGCGACGCGCTGCAGGATCGCATTGACCGGTCGAACGGGCGATGCACGGCAGATCGTCGACCCGGCCGGCCGCACACGCGCGCCGATCGCCGACGCGCTGAAAGCGATTGCCGCCGCGGGTTCGGAGGCGGTCGTCTATGCAGCCGATGCCGCGGATCCGATCCGCATGCGGGATGTCGTCCATGACATCGAGCGGCGCTGGGGCGCGCTGACGGGGATCGTCCACCTGGCGGGCGTCACCGGCGCGGCGGCGCTGCAGCCGGTCATCGACCTGTCCGCGTCCGACTTCGACGCGCACTTCGAACCCAAAGCGCACGGCATGTACGTGCTGCAACGGCTGATGGCGGATCGGCGCCTCGACTTCTGCGTCAGCTTCTCGTCCACCGCGTCGATCCTCGGCGGGACCGGCATGCTGCCGTACGCCGCGGCGAATGCCTTCCTCGATACGCTGGCCGCCGAGCGTGCAGGGGCGGACGACACGCGCTGGATCAGCGTCAACTGGGACGGCTGGTTGACGATGAACAGCGCCCCGTTCGCGAGCGCGGCGCTTGCGCGGTATGCGATGCCGGCGGACGCGGCGGTCGGCGTCCTCGCGCGCATCCTGTCGAGCGACCTGTCGGGACAGATCGTCGTGTCGATGGGAGATCTGCACAAGCGGATCGCGGAATGGACGACACCCGCGCGCGACGGGGCGGCGCGTACGTCAGGCGGCGGCGTGGTGGAGCAGGCGCGGCCCGATCTGATGACGGACTACGTGGCGCCGCGGACGCCACTGGAGAAAGACGTCGCCGGCATCTGGTCGCGCGTGCTCGGCATCGGCCGGATCGGCGTCCACGACAATCTCTTCGAGCTGGGCGGCAACTCGCTGATCGCGCTGCGCATTGCCGCGCAGGTGAAGCGCCTCACCGGGATCGCGATGCCGGTGACGGCGCTCTTCGAAGCGCCGACCGTGCAGATGCTGACCGGATGGCTGGACGCGAAGACCGCGTCCGATGGCGCTGCCAGATTGGAAGCGCCGCTGCCAGATGCCGTATCGGATCCTTCGAGCGAAGCCGTCGCGACGACCGCGCCGAATGTCGCGACGCCGATCCTCGTAGCGCCTGCCGCAGCCAGCACGACGTCAGCTCCCGCGACGCTGGTTCCGGTGGCCGGGCGCCGCGATCGACGGCGTCGCGCGCCGAGGGCAGACGAGGATGATGCGGGGATTGCGATCATCGGCATGGCTGGCCGATTTCCCGGCGCCGACTCCGTGCGCGAGCTGTGGAGCGGACTCTCGCAGGGCAAGGAATTGATCCGGCGCGAGCAGGCGCCATCGCCGGCGGTGGACGACATCGCCTCCACGTTCTTCGTTCGCGCGACGGCGGCGCTGAGCGATCATGAATCCTTCGATGCGGGGTTCTTCGGCATGCCGCCGGCGGAAGCCATGCTGCGCGACCCGCAGCACCGGCTGTTCCTGGAGCAGTCCTGGGCCGCGCTCGAAGACGCGGGCTACGACCCGCGGCGCTATCCGCATCGCATCGGTGTCTTCGGCGGCGCGACGACCAACACCTACCTGACGCGGAACATCGCGCAGCGTCCCGACATCATGGCGGCGTTCGATCCGGTCCAGATCAACGTCGCGAACGGACCGGATTTCCTGACGACACTCGTCTCCTACAAATTGAACCTGACGGGGCCGAGCCACAGCGTGCAGAGCGCCTGCTCGACGTCGCTGGTGGCGATCCACAGCGCGTGCCGGAGCCTGATGAACGACGAATGCGACATGGCGCTGGCCGGCGGCGTGTCCGTCAACCTGATGCTGATGGACGGCTATCGCTACGTCGAAGGCGGCATCCTCTCGGCGGACGGCTACTGCCGCGCGTTCGACGCAAAAGCGACCGGGACGGTCTTCGGCAGCGGCGTCGGTCTCGTGGTGCTCAAGCGCTTGGACGAAGCGATCGCGGACGGCGATTTCGTGCACGCCGTCATCCGGGGATCCGCGGTGAACAACGACGGCGGCATCAAGGCGGGCTACACCGCGCCAAGCGTCGAGGGCGAGGCGCGCGTCATCGAAGACGCGCTCGACGCGGCGCGCGTCAGCGCCGAGACGATCGCCTACGTCGAATGCCACGGCACCGGCACGAGGCTCGGCGATCCGATCGAGCTGCGTGCGCTGACGAAAGCGTACCGGCGTCATACCGCGCGGCGCGGCTATTGCGCGATCGGATCGGTGAAGACGAACGTCGGACACCTGGACGCGGCCGCCGGCGTGACCGGCGTGATCAAAGTCGTCGAGAGCCTCAAGCACGGCCTGATGCCGCCCAGCCTGCATTTCACCGAGCCGAATCCGCAGATCGACTTTGCGCCGAGCCCGTTCTACGTGAACGCGAAGCCGCAGGCGTGGCCGCGCGGCGGCGATCCGCGCCGCGGCGCCGTGAGCGCGTTCGGTGTGGGCGGCACCAACGCGCACGTCATCCTGGAAGAAGCGCCCGCGCGTCCCGCCGCGAGCCCGCACAGGCGATGGCAATTGCTCGTCTGGTCGGGCAAGACGCGCGAGGCGATGGCGCTCGTCCGCCGCCAGTTGGGCGCGTATCTGCGCGACGCGGCAGACGATCTCGCGCTCGCGGACGTCGCCTGGACGCTGCAGACGGGCCGACACCGCCTGCCCTGGCGGCGCATCCTGGTCAGCGACGACACGCGTGCCGCGGGCGAGGCATTGGCAGGTGAGGTTGATGGAGTGGCGCACGATCAGCCCGTCGATGACGCGAGCTCGGTGGTCTTCGTCTGCTCGTCTGGCGAGGAGCCGCGGCTTGGCCTGGGCCGCGAGCTGTACGACGAAGAGCGTGTCTATCGCGACGCGATCGATCGCTGCGCGACGGTGGTCGAGGCCGAGTGCGGCGTCGATCTCCGGCGGATCCTGGTCGACGCCGATGCCGCGGAGCGGACGCGTCAGCCGTGGCTCGTGCAGGCGGCGCTGACGGCAACTGCGTACGCGCAGGCGGCGCTGTGGGAGGCCTGGGGCATCAAGCCGGCGGCCATCCTGGGCGATGACTTGGCGGAGTACGTCGCGGCCTGCCTGGCCGGTGTGCTGTCGATCGACGCCGCGCTGCGGCTGGCGATCCTGCGCGCGCGATCGACGGCGACCGGCGAAGATGCGGAGGCGGCCGCGGCCTTCGCGGACGCCGTCGCGCGGACGCCGCGAGGTCCGATCCGCATCCCGTTCGTGTCGTCCGTCACGGGAACCTGGGCAACCGACACCGAGCTGCGGACGCCGGAGTATTGGGTTCGGCCGCTGCGCGCGCGTGCGCCCATCGAACGGGGATCGTTCGATCGGGCGCTCGACACGCTGCTCGCCGATCGCGTGCCGGTCGTCGTCGAGATCGGCGCCGGACGCGATCTGATGTCGCGCCTGCGCCGGCGCGCGGGCGTCCGCGGCGTGGCGTCCGCCGGAGCGGCGGGGCAGTCCGACGTGCAGGCGATGCTCGATGCGCTCGGCCGGCTGTGGATCGCGGGCGTCGACATCGACTGGCGCGGCGTGGCGGACGAGCCGCGGCGGCGCGTGCCGCTGCCAACGTATCCGTTCGAGCGCACGCGGCTCTGGATCGATCCGCCCGCGCCGTCGAACGCAGCGCAGTCGAGCCCAGCCCAGTCGAGCCCAGCCCAGTCAAGCCAGACCCAGTCAAGCGTCGCACCGTCGCATTCAGAGGCCCGCGTCATGCTGACGCCGACGTCACGGTCAACGCCGACGTCCGCGCCGACGTCCGCTCCAGCGCCTTCGGCCGTCGAGCCGCCGCGTCCCGCGCCGGTTCGCGGACGGCGGCCTGCGCTGCGGAATGCCTACGTCTCGCCGCGCGGGTCGACGGAGCAGGCGATTGTCGAAATCGTCGAGGCCGCGCTCGCCATCTATCCGGTCGGCGTCACCGATCGCTTCGGCGAGCTGGGCGGCGATTCTCTTCTCGCCGTCCGCATCGTCGACGCGATCAATGCGCGCCTTGGCTGCCGCCTGCGCGTCCTCGACCTCTACGACGATGTGACGATCAGAGCGCTGGGGGAGCGCCTGGCCGGTGAAGCGACGCTCGTCGCGAATCGTCGGGATTGATATCGCACGCGTCCTGATTCTCACCCGTCCTGTCCTTACGTCTTCCTCGCTCAATCGATCGTCCACGTCCATGTGCGGTATTGCGGGTTTCTACGACACCAGCAGGCAGCGGCCGGCCAGTGCACCGGTGCTGGAAGCGATGTGTGCCACCGTCAGGCATCGCGGTCCGGATGACTGCGGACGCTATCTCCAGGGGCCGCTGGCGTTCGGGTTCCGCCGGCTCTCGATCCTCGACCTCGATCACGGTCGTCAGCCGATGTTCAGCGAGGACGGCCGGATCGTCTCCATCTGCAACGGCGAGCTGTACAACTACGCGGACCTTCGACGCCGGCTGCTGGCGTCCGGACATTGCCTGAAGACGCGCTGCGATGCCGAAGTGCTGCCGCATCTCTATGAGGAGTACGGGATCGGCCTGCTCGATCACCTGGATGGTCAGTTCGCCTTTGCGCTGTTCGACACCGCGCGCCAGTGTCTCTATCTCGCCAGGGATCACTTCGGCGTGAACCCGGTGTTCTACGCGACGGTTGGCGGCACGGTGATCTTCGGATCCGAGATCAAAGCGCTGCTCGAACATCCGCTCGTGCCGCGCGAGGTGGACCTTGGCGGACTCGATCAGGTGATCACGCTGCCGGGGCTGGCGAGTCCGCAGACGATGGTGCGCGGGGTCCGGAGCTTGTGTCATGGACACTACCTGCGTGCGAGCGCGGATGGCGTCGACGCGATTGAATACTGGGATCTGGACTATCCCGAAGCGGACGGTGCAGGGCGGACCGACGCTGGGCCGGGCGATGCGGGGGCGCAGAAAGCCGAGGAACTCACGACGCTGCTCGCGCGGTCCGTCGGGTCGCGGCTGCAGTCGGACGTCCCGGTCGGCATCTACCTCAGTGGCGGCCTCGACTCGTCCCTGATCGCGGCGCTCATGCGGCGTCAGCTCGACGCGCCGCTGCATTCCTTCTCGATCGTCGTGGGCGACGGTGCGGCGTCCGAAGCGGCATATCAGCAGCGCGTGGCGGACGCGCTCGGCTGCCGTCATCGGGCGATCCGCGTCGATCCGCACGACGTTGTCCGACGGCTGCCCGCGGCCGTCTATCACGCCGAATGTGCGCTGCGCGAAAGCTACAACACCGCGAGCCTCGCCTTGTCCGAGCAGGCGCGCGCGTCGGGCGTGCCGGTCGTGTTGACGGGACTAGGGGCGGACGAGCTCTTCGCGGGCTACATCGGCTATCGATTCGATCAATTCAGCGCCGCGCGGCCGGTCGCGCACGAAGACGAGCGGCGATTGCGGGCGCGGCTCTGGGGCGACGAGCACCTGGCCTACGACGGCAGCCTGCGCCTCACCGAACGTATCAAGCGCGACCTCTACGCGGCCGACGTCTACGCCGACTACGAACACTTCTCGTGCCTGCGTGCGCCGCTCGTGCCGCTCTCGCGGCTGCATGGGCGGCATGTGCTGCACAAGCGCGCGTATCTGGATTTTCGACTGCGCCTCGTCGATCACCTGCTTGGCGACCACGGCGACCGCATGGCGATGGCGCACGGCGTCGAGGCGCGGCATCCGTTCCTGGATCGCGCCGTCGTTGATTTCGTGCGCGATCTGCCGGTCGATCTCAAGCTGCGCGATCTGGAAGAGAAATATCTCGTCCGGCGCGTCGCGCAGCCGCTCGTGCCCGCGGAGGTCGTGAACCGTGAAAAATTCGGCTGGTATGCGCCGGGCAGCCACGAGCTGCTGCGCAGCGGCGCGGACTGGTTCCTCGACTGCCTCGCGGACGAGCGCGTGCGCCGCGACGGCGTGTTCAATCCCGCGACGGTCCGGCGGCTGAAAGCCGAGTATGCCGCGGACGACTTCGTCCTGTCGCAGCCGTTCGAGATCGACGTGCTCATGGTCGTGGCGACGTTCAACCTCCTGCTCGACACGCTGCGCCTGTCGCCGCCGTGCTGAGTAACATCGTGACCCGTCATCATCGCATCTCATCGAAGATTCTCGCGCTCCAGCAGCGGTTCGACGCGGGCCGATCGAGCTCGGCGGCCGCGCTGCGCGAGTGCCTGGAGCGTATCGCGGAGTACGACAAGCTCGGTCCGTGCGTCAACGCCGTCTCAGAGATCAACCCCGACGCGCGAGAGGCGGCGGACGCGCTCGATCGCGAACGCCGCAACCGCGGCCCGCGCGGCCCGCTGCACGGCGTTCCGATCCTGGTCAAGGACAACATCAATACGCGCGATCGCCTGAACACGACGGCGGGATCGCACTACCTCCTCGGCGTGCGGTCCGGCCGCGACGCGCACATCGTCGCGCGCCTGCGCCGGGCCGGCGCGGTCGTCGTCGGCAAGACGAACATGGACGAACTGGCGTCCGGCAACGGCACGCCGTCGGGGCGGGGCGGACAGATCCGCAATCCGTACTGCCTGTCGCGGAACGCGTCCGGATCGAGCGGCGGCAGCGCGGCCGGCGTCGCGGCCGGCTTCTGCACTGCAGCGCTCGGCACGGATACGCTGTCGTCCCTGCGCTTTCCCGCCGCGGACTGTTCGCTCGTCGGCGTCAGGCCCACGTTCGGCCTGCTGTCCTCGTCCGGCATCTTTCCCGGCAGCGTGACGATCGACGCGCCGGGACCACTGGCGCTCAGCGTGACCGACGCCACGATCCTGCTGCACGCGCTGATGAAGCCGGGCGCCGCGCTGCGCGAGCTCCACGCATGGCTGACGGATCGACGCCGTCCGCCGGGCGCGCTGCCGTCCTTCGGCCTGCGCGGCGTACGCGTCGGCGTAATGACTGACGGTCTCCTCGGCTATCACGCGGGCCTCGATCGCGTCATCGAGCGCGCGCTGACCGCGCTGAACCGCGCCGGCGCCGTGCTGACCGCGATCGATCCGATCGAGATCGTGGACTACGGCGGGGCGTGCGAGACCGATCGGCGGATCATCCAGGCCGTCGACAACGTCGCGATGCTGCACTACTTCGAGCACCTGCCGCCGTCCGCGCCGGAACGCTCGTTCGACCTGTTCCGCGCGCTCGCCTGTCTGTCGACGGTCCCCTCGTCGCTGCCGAAGCTGAAACGATCGCTCCACGCGCCCGCGGATCTGCTGCGGCGCTTCGCGGTACCGCCCGAACGCTACCACGCGGCGCGCCGCCGCTTCTTCGACAGCCAGCGCGCGCAGGTGTTCAAGGCGATGCGCGCGCGCCGGTTCGACGTGCTCGTCTTTCCGACGAAGAGCGTGCCGGCCACGTCGATCGTCCACGCGGATCGCGAGCGCGAGCCGACGTACCGCCAGGAATGCCTCGCGAGTTTCGGCGGGCTGCCGGAAGTCACGGTGCCGGCGGGATACACGGATGACGAACATCTGCCGGTGGGGTTGTCGTTCGTCGGCCGGCCGCGATCGGAGGCCAGGCTGCTCGAGTGCGCGTATGCGTTCGAGCGGGCGATCCACTGCTGGCGGAAGGCACGGCTGCCGAGGCGGCGGCCCGCGCAGGCGTGCGCGCTGCCCGAGCGGCCGCCCAACGATCTCTTCGACCACGCATCGCCTCTGACCGGACTCGAAGGTTGCGTCCGCGGCAATTCGCTGCTGGCGCGGATCGAACGTCACGAGCCGCGGCACGGCACGAAGCACGACACCGATCGCAGCGTCTGGTTCCAGTGGCAGGCGCCGGACGACGTGCGCGTGTCGTTCTGGCTGGAACAGCAGCGATCGGCCTTCCACGTCCTCGCGATCTACGCGGGCGGCGCGCTGGACGAGGTGAAGGAGCTGGCCTCCACCAACGTCGAGCAGGCCAGCGGCTTCTGCGTGTCGTTCGACGCGCGACGCCTGCGGGAGTATCGCATCGCCGTCGCGACGTCCGAGCCGCTCGTCGGATCCGGCGAGTTCCACCTGCGATGGGGCGTGCGCCCATGACCGCACATGCCGTGATCGCGTCCGGTCTACACGGGCCGTTCGAGTCGCAGGCGGCGCTCCGGCCCGACGCGATTGCGCTCGTGTGCGGCGATCTGCACGTCAGCTTCGCGATGCTGGAGCAGCGAACGAACCGGATCGCGCACGCGCTGCGGCGCGCCGGCGCCGGTCCGGAGACGCGCGTCGGATTGTGCGTGACGCGATCGGACGCGGTGGCGGTGGGACGGCTCGCGGTGCTCAAGGCGGGCGCGGCGTACGTGCCGGTCGATCCGGACGATCCCGTCGACCGGATCGCGTCACTGCTGGATCGCGCACGAGTGGTTGTCGTGCTGACCGAGCCGCACGCGATGCCGCGGCTGGCGGCATACGCGGGACCGTGCCTGGATCTGCGCGACGACTTCACTACGCTGACGCCGGCATCGCCGGCATCGCACGCATCGCCGACGTCACCGACATCGTCGACGTCGGATCGTCCGCCGTCCGTCGGGCTGACGTCGCGGCATCTGGCGTACATCCTGTTCACCTCCGGATCGACGGGCGCGCCCAAGGGCGTGCTGATGCCGCACGAGAGTGTCGTGTCCTTCAGCCTCGCCGTCGCCGATCGGCTTGCGCTCTCGTCCGACGATCGCGTCCTTCAATTCGCGGCCGTCAGCTTCGACGTCGTCGAGGAAGAGATCTGGCCCGTGTGGGCGCGCGGCGGCACGGTGGTGACGTTCCCACAGCGCACGCTCGGCCTCAACGAGCTTGGCGAACTGCTCGTGCGTGAACAGATCACCGTGCTCGAACTGCCGACGGCGTACTGGCACACCTGGACGGCGGACCTGTGCGACCGCGCGGACGTGGCCGCGTCGCTGCGGCACGTGCTGATCGGCGGTGAGCGCGCGTCCGCGTCGGCTTTGGCGCGCTGGCGCGCGTGGGGCCTGCCGCTGGCAAACGTCTACGGGCTGACCGAGACCGCGGTCACGTCGATGATGCATCGGGATACGGGAGAGGGGGAGCTGCTGCTGGGCGAGGCGATCGCTGACGCGCGGGTGTACGTGTGCGACGCGCATATGGCGCCGGTCGTGGCCGATGAAGCGGCCGATGATTGGGGCGAACTGCTCATCGGCGGCGTGGGCCTGGCCCGCGGCTATCTGGATCAGCCGATGCTCACCGCTTCGCGCTTCGTGCCGGATCCGTTTGGCGGCGAGCCTGGCGCGCGGTTGTATCGGACGGGCGATCGCGTCCGGCGGCTGGCGGACGACGGCCTCGAATTTCTCGGACGCGCGGACGAGCAGGTGAAAGTGCGCGGCTTCCGCGTCGAGCTGGGCGAGGTGGAAACGATCCTCCTGCGTCATCCCGGCGTCACCGGGGCGGCGGCCGCGCTGCGGGAGATCGTGCCGGGCGAACGCGTGCTCGTGGCCTTCGTCACGGGCGGTGTGGACGTCGACGCGCTGCGATCGTTCGTCGCGCAACACGCGCCCGACTACATGGTTCCGGCGCGCATCGTTGTCCTGGACGACCTGCCGAAGAACGCCAACGGCAAGATCGATCGCCGCGCGCTGGCCACGATCGCCCCAACGACGGTCGCGCCTGCCGGGTCGGCGGCGAATGCCTCATCTTCCACGCCGCACACGGCGGTTGAACGCACGCTCTCGATGGCCTGGGGCGCGCTGCTGCGCCGCGGGCCGCGGCGACCCGCGGCGCCGGCGCCCGGGATGTCATCACCTTCCACGGAACGGACGCGCTCATGAACATTGCACCGGCTCTGCTCGAAGACTGGCTGCGCGAGTACTACTTTGCCGTCGATCACGATCTCGGCAGCAGCGGCGTCGAGAACTTCTCATGGCGCGATCTGCGCCGCCTCACGGGACTCGCGGACAGCGATCTGGATGTCGTCATGTTCAACGACAGCCACACGATGGGCGCGCCGTCGCTGCGCCAGGCCGTCGCGGATCGCTGGGCCGGCGGAGACGCGGCGCGCGTCATGGTCACGCACGGGTCGAGCGAAGCGATGTATCTCGCGATCAGGGCCATCGTGCAGCCCGGAGACGAGGTCGTGGCGCTGACGCCGTGCTATCAGCCGCTGTCCGCCATTGCCGAAGGCGCGGGCGCGAACATGAAGCGCTGGCGCCTGCGGGCGGAGCGGCAGTACGAGCCGGATCTGGACGAATTCCGCGCGCTGGTGACGGATCGCACGCGGCTCGTCATCCTGAACTTTCCCCACAACCCGACCGGCGCGACGCTCACCGCGGCGCAGCTCTCGTACGTGCTCGACATCGTCTCTGCGCGCGGGGCGTACCTGCTCTGGGACGCCGCGTTCGCCGAGATGACGCTGGACGGCGATCCACTGCCGGATCCCAGCGCCACCTACGATCGCTGCGTCACGCTGGGCACGCTCTCGAAGACGTACGGCCTTCCGGGGCTGCGCGTCGGCTGGTGCATCGGCGCGCCGGCGCTCCTCGATCAGTGCATGCGCTGGCGCGACTACATCACGCTGCACCTCTCACCGCTCGTCGAGATGGTGGCCGAGCGCGCCATCCGCCAGGCCTCCGTCCTGCTCGCGCAGCGTGTCCCGCAGGTCCGGACGAACCTCCGCCTCGTCGCCGACTGGGTCGACGCGAACCGCCACGCGGTGAGCTGGGTGCGTCCGCACGGCGGCGTGTCCTCCTTCGTGCGGCTGGCGATGCCGGACGTGACGGCCTTCTGCCGCGAGCTTGCCGTGACGCAGCGTGTCCTGCTGTGTCCCGGCGTCTGCTTCGGCGATCGGACGCGCGTCCGGCTCGGATTCGGCAGCAGTACCGCGAGCGTCGAGGAAGGTCTGGCGCGGATCGGGACGCTCTTGAACGCGGCGACCGCGTCGGCCGCGGCCGTGCGGATCGACGTCCCGCGATGAACAGCCGCGCGCCGCACACGCTTGCCGACCGCTTCCCCAATCACGTTCGCGGCTGCGTGAACCACCGACAGAACGATTTCAACCACCGCCCAGATCGGAGGCTGTCTTGCTGCGTATTTCCATCTGTGACTCAGAGGCGGCGGCGGTTCAGCGCGTCGTGCGCGATGCGGCCGCCGCGTACGGCGCCGCGGAGGCGCCCGAGTTCCTGCGCTGTGCGCCGGTGATCGCGCACGATCTCCCGCGTGGCTTGCGGCAGGCGTTCATGGACTTCAAGATCGCCGAGCGGGCGCCCGCGATTCTCGTCTCGGGCTATCCGATCGACGGCGGCCGGATCGGGCGGACACCGGCGCATTGGAGAGACGAGCGGCCGCGGTCGAACGCGGTCGAGGAGGAAATGCTGCTCGTCCTCTGCGCGTCTCTGCTGGGCGACGCGTTCGGCTGGGCCACGCAGCAGGCCGGGCGTATCGTTCACGACGTCCTGCCGATCAAGGGCCACGAGCACGAGCAGATCGGCACCGGTAGCGAGGAGCTGATCTGGTGGCACACGGAAGACGCCTTTCATCCCTACGCGGGCGACTACGTCGGCCTGCTGTGCCTGCGCAATCCGACCGGCACGGCGACGACGTTGGGGATGCTGGAGGGGGAGAGGCTCAGCGCGGGGGACACGGCGCTGCTGGCGCAGGCGCAATTCGTCATCCGCCCGGACGAATCGCATCAACCGAAAAACCAGGCCTCCGGATCCAGCAACGGAGGATCGCACAACGGGGGATCGCACGTGCCGGCCGAGCGCAGCGATGGCGAGGACGCCCTCTATCGCGAGATTGAAGCGATGAACGCCGCGCCGCCGCGCGTGCCGGTGCTGTATGGCCGGCCGGGCGACTACTACCTGAAGCTCGATCCCTACTTCATGGATCGGACGGCGCTGCCGCCCGAAGCGGACGCCGCGCTGACGCATCTGATCGACGCGATCGACGCGAGCCTGGTCGATGTCGTCCTGCAGCCGGGCGACATCCTCTTCGTCGACAACTGCAAGGCGGTCCACGGCCGGAAGCCGTTCACCGCGACCCACGACGGCAACGATCGCTGGCTGAAGCGGATCAACGTCACGCGCGATCTGCGGAAATCGCGGGCCGGACGCAGCGCGCCCGACTCGCGGATCATCGGTTAGCGTCGCCGCCTGTCGCCCCATCAACCCAGGCAGCCGTTCATCTCATTTTCCCGGATGGCCCCGCCCCTCGCGGCAGGGCCGGCACGTCTGGTGAAAGGAACGCTAGGGTCCCGAATCAGAAATGGGTCGGCATTTTCCGGGCGGGGCATCCCGCCTGGCGGCGTTGCTTGTCGCTTACAGATTCCTCAATATGCTCGCTCCAAGCGCCTTGCCAGCCGGGCGCCCCACCCGGAAAATCCGCCAACCCATTTCTGATTCGGGACCCTCGCGAAAGGACTGCATCATGGCGGATCTCTCGGACACATCGCTCCAAGACACTTCGCTTCTCCGGGACACATCGTTCAACGGCAGCGAGACATCGCCGGCATCGACGACGCCCTACCTGTTGACCGCGCCGCGGCCGGACGCCGATCTGGCGTCCTGGGTCCGCGAGTGCCGGACGCTGGTCGATCCTCTGCTGCGCGAGCATGGCGCGCTTCTCTTCAGGGGCTTTCGCGTGCCGGCGGCGGAAGACTTCCAGGCGTTCGCGCAGGCGGCGTCGGACGGCCCGCTGTTGGAGTACCAGGATCGATCCACGCCGCGCTACGAGGTGGGCGCGCGCGTCTACGTGTCGACCACCTATCCCGCGAACGAAGCGATCCACCTGCACAACGAAGGCACATACTGGCGGACGTGGCCGCTGAAGATCGCGTTCTGCTGCCTCGAACCGTCCGCCACTGGCGGCGAGACGCCGATTGCGGACGTCCGGAAAGTCTACGCGGCCGTCGATCCCGACATTCGCGAGCTGTTTCGCGAGCGACAGGTCATGTACGTGCGGAATTATCATCCGGGGATCGGGCTGACGTGGCAGGACGCGTTTCAAACCACGGACCCGCGCGCGGTCGAAGCCTATGGCGCCCGCGGCGGCATCCAGATCGAGTGGCGGGCCGACGGCCGCCTGCGGACGCGGCAGATCCGGCCGGCCATCCGCCTCCATCCGCGGACGGGCGAGCCGGTCTGGTTCAATCACGCGGCATTTTTTCATGTCAGCTCGCTGCGCCCGCGCGTGCGGGACGCGCTGCTGGAGGCGTTCGGCGAAGAGGAGCTGCCGTATCACACGTACTTCGGAGACGGCGGCCCCATCGATCCGGACATCGTGGCGCACCTCCGCGAGGCGTACGTCGCCCAGAAAGTCACATTCACCTGGCGCGCGCACGACGTGCTGCTGCTCGACAACATGTCGGTGGCGCACGGGCGCGAGCCGTACACCGGGACCCGAAAGGTCATCGTGGCGATGACCGACGCGCACTCGGAGGCCTAGCCAGCCGCCTCCAGTCCGCATGACCCCTAGTCCGCGCGAAGGAGATCGATATGTTCGACGCATTCGTCAGCACGGCTCGGAGCGCCTTTCACTGGCTGAGGACCAATCCACGCTTTGCGGCTCCGGCCGTCCTGTCGCTTGCCCTCGGGTTCGGCGGGACGGCGGTCATGTTCAGCGTCCTGTGGGCGACGTTCTATCCACCGCAGCCCTTTCCCGCGCCGGACCGCGTGATGATCGCGCGGATGTATCAGCCCAGCACCGACACGCACACGCCCGGCACGACGGCCGATTACAACGACTTCAAGGCGATGAACAGCGTCTTCGAGTCGATGGGGCTGTTCCTGCCGCTCTCCCAGCCGATGACGGTGTCGGGCGACGGCCTGCCGGAGCGCGTGTTGTATCAATACGTGACCGCGTCGATGTTCCCGCTGCTCGGCGTCCGCGCCCGCCTCGGGCGCACGTTCGAGGACGGGGACGTGGCGTCGCCGTCGGTGCTGCTCAGCGAGGAATTCTGGAAGCGCCGCTACAACAGCGATCCCGGCATCATCGGCAAGACGATCCGCCTCGGCGGCCTGAATTACCAGGTGCTCGGCGTGATGCCCGAGGGCTTCCACATCAGCGGCGTCAAGACGGACGTCTTCCGCCAGACGGACCCGACGGGCGTGCTGAACGAGCGGCGCGTGCGCTGGCTGATGATCACGGGCCGCCTGAAGCCCGGCGTGACGCAGGCGCAGGCACAGGAGAACATGGCGTCGATCGCCGCGCAGCTTGCGAAGACGTATCCCGACACGAACCGCGGCTGGACGATCCACGTCTCGCCGCTCAGCGAATACGGCGCGAACGATCTCGCCCGCCGTCTCTATCCTTTCATCGGTGCCGTGGTGTTCGTGCTGCTGATTGCGTGCACGAACGTCACCGGGCTGCTCCTGGCCCACTCGGCGGGCCGCAAGAAGGAGCTGGCGACGCGTGCCGCCATCGGCGCGAGCCGCGGCATCCTCGTCAGACAGTTGATCGCCGAAAGCATCGCCCTCTCGATCGTCAGCGGCATCGTCGCCGTGTTCGTCGCGCGCTGGTGGCTCGGACTCGTGATCGCGTATGCGCCGCTGCGCTACGAATTCATCCGGCTCTCGTCGCTCGATCTGCGCGTGTTCCTGTTCGTGCTGGGCGTGAGTCTGTTTACCGGCACCATCATGGGATCGGTCGTCGCCTGGCGCTCGTCGAGGCTCGACGTGAACAACACGCTGAAAGATCACGCGGGCGGCGTGACCTCGGGCAAGCGTCAGCGCGCCCTCAGCGTGCTCGCGGTGGTGGAGATCGCCCTCGCGTTCGTTCTGCTCGTCGGGGCGGGACTGCTGCTGCGGACCGTCAACAACCTGCACTCCGCGCCGCTCGGCTTCGACATCGACAACGTGCTGACGGGCGAGATCGATCTGTCGGGACCCACGTACCGCGGACGCATCTTCCGCCGGGACGTCGCCATCGTGCCGATCCAGCCCGCCACGCCGCTGTTCCACGAGCGGCTGCTGACGGACCTGGCGCGACTGCCGACGGTGGAGTCGGTCGGCCTCGCCTCGTGGCTGCCGCTGGCGCAACTTGGATCCGGGCGGCGGAACCGGTCCTTCCAGATCGCCGGCAAGACCGAACTGCCGCGCGGCGAACGTCCGGAGGTGATGTATAACGCCGTCACGCCCGGGTTCTTCTCGACGCTGCGCATTCCGCTCGTGCGCGGACGCCTGATCACCGATCGCGACACGTTCGCCGCGCCGTGGGTCGTGCTGATCAACCGCACGATGGCGGATCAGTTCTTCCCCAACGAAGATCCCATCGGCAAGACCCTCACGCTGGACACCGTCGAGGAGGAGCGCCCGCGTGAGATCGTTGGCGTCGTCGAAGACATCCACCAGTTCATGGATCGCACCCGTCCGCCGCGCGCCGAGATGTTCGTCAACGTGTTCCAGCAGCCCGCGGTGTATCCGGGCGACGGTGCGCAGACGCGGTTCCGCCTCGCGGTGCTGATGCGCGCGCGGCCGTCGCAGTCGTTGATCGCCGACATGCGCCGCACCGTCGCGCAGATCGACTCGACGCAGCCCGTGTTCCAGATTCGCACGATGCAGGAGATCCACGCGCAGCGCGATGCCGGCGCACGGTTCGTCACGCTGATCCTCGCGTTGTTCGCGGGCCTGGGGACGGTCCTGGCCGCGCTCGGCGTCTTCGCGCTCGTGAGCTACGCCGCCGCGAACCGCGCGCAGGAGTTCAGCATCCGCCTGGCGCTCGGCGCCACGACGGGTTCGCTGCTGCGCATGCTGCTCGTCTGGAGCGGGGTCGTCGCCGGCCTGGGGATCGGCATCGGCGTGCTCGTGGCGGTGTGGCAAACGCGGTTCCTCCGCGCGCAGCTCTTCGGCGTGACGCCGCTCGACATGACCACCTTCGTCCTCGCCGCGCTGCTGATCGTCGGCGTCGCCCTGGCGGCGGCGCTGCAATCGGCGAGGCGCGTCCGCCGCGTCGACGCAGTGACCGTCCTGCGCGGCTAGCGTGAATCTCTAACCGGCGGCCGATCGCGTCGCGGTCGGCCCTGTCTTCCCGCAAACACCAGCAAGGCCGACGCGTCATCCAGACGCTGCTCCGAGCGTGGGGCTGCGTCAAGCCGCAGGCCTGCTCACGTCAGCACGCACACCCGGCTATCAAGCGGAGGTGTCGACCATGTCTTTCATCAGTCCATTGACCACGGCCGCGATTCAGCTTGCGCTGATCGCCGCCTTCGACGGCGGGCGCTTCTTCGGCGAGCCGTACCCGCACTGGATTGTCGCCAACCTGTTTCCGGAGGCGGTCGTCGAGGCGCTGCTCGCGCTGCCGTTCGCCGCGCCCGGTCTGAGGGTGTCGGGCACCAGGGAGATCAACAATGCGACGAGGCGGTATTTCGACGAGGCGCACAGGCGGCAGTATCCGGTGATGGACGCCGTCGCCCAGGCGTTCCAGCAGTCCGACACGGTCGCCGCGATCGAGCGGACCTGCGGCTCATCGCTGACGCAGACGTCGCTCCGGATCGAATACACGCAGGACATCGACGGCTTCTGGCTCGAGCCGCACACGGACATCGGTCCGAAGAAACTCAGTTTGCTGGCGTACCTGTCGCACCAGCAGGACGAGAGTCTTGGCACCGACGTGTATGCGTCACCGACGGCGCACTACAAGACGATTCCGTTCCACGCGAACACGGCGCTGGTGTTCGTGCCGTCCGACCGGACGTGGCACGGCTTCGAGAAGAAGCCGATCGCCGGCGTGCGGACGTCGGTGATCGTCAACTACGTCAGCGGCGAGTGGCGGGCGAAGGAGCAGTTGTCGTTCCCGGGCACGCCCGTCTCGTGACGCATGCGTTCCGCGTCTGTGCGACGTCCATCGCCAACTCACCTCCACCTCCACTTCCATGTCCACCTTTTCACCTGTATGGGAGGCCGCATGCCGGCCACATCACTCATCGATCGAGGCCGCGCGATGCTCGATTGGATCGAGGAAGACGCGCGCTTGTGCGCGGAGTTGATCCGGCGGCCCTGGTCGTACGGACGCTGGTACGGCGTGGGGCAGGGGCCGCGCCTGCGCGGCGAGCGGCGCGTCTGGGTCATCGCGTCCGACGTGGCCCAGGTCTACATCGGCCTGCGATTCATCAAGGAAGTGCGCAGGCGGCATCCGCATCTGACGTTCGTCTTCTCCGTCTGCACGCGGGCTGCGCACCGCATTGCGGCTGGAGAAGTCTCGCCGGGAGATGAGGTGACGTACGTCCCGATGCCGTTCTCGCCCGGCCTCTGGCGCGCGCTGTCGTCGATGCGTCCGCTGGCGCTCGTGACCGTCTTGAGCATCGAGCAATCCCGGCTGCTGTGGCTGGCGCGGCGGCGCGGCATCCCCGTCGCCTGGATTGCCGCGGAGATGGCGGACGACACGGCCGGCGCCCTGCGGAGCGCGCGAGAGCAGTTCGAGCGCGCGCGCTTCATCCAGGCCATCGACGTGTTGTGCGCCAACACGCCAGGCGACGGGCAGCGGCTCGCGGCGTTCGGCTTCTCCGCCGATCGGATCGAGGTCGTCGGGCCAGCGAAATACGACGCGGCACTGCCGTTCACGCAGCAGTCCGCGGCCGGACGCGCGCTGCTGGACGCGGCGGGCATCGACGCCACGCGTCTCGTGCTGCTCGGCGGATCCATCGTCGATGGCGAAGACATCGCGCTGATGGACGTGTACACCGCGCTCAAGCCGCACATGCCGCAACTGGTCCTCGCGCTCGCGCTCAGGGACGTCCGGCGTGGCGGCGCAATCGCATTCCAGATGAAACAGCGGGGATTGACCGTGCTGCTCCGGTCCGAGATGCGCCGCGACGCGCTTCCCGGCGCCTGTCCGGACGTGTTCATCGTCGATTCGGTGGGCGAGCTGAAGGGGTTGTACGCATCCGCCACGGTGGTCTTCGTGGGCCGCAGCCTGTCGGCCCGGACCGGATCGAATCTCATGGAGCCGGCCGGGTACGGCAAGCCGCTGGTGATAGGGCCGTATTTCGAGCGGTTCGAAGAGCCGCTGGCCGACTTTCGCGCGGCGCGCGCGGTCTGCCAGGTCGCGGATGTCGATGAGCTGCGGCGGACGATCGCCGCGCTCCTGCAGGATCCGGACCTGCGCGCGGGCTACGGTCAGCGCGCGTATGAAGTCGTCACGCGGAACGCCGGGGCGCTGCGCCGCACGGTCGAGTGCCTGGACCGGTCCGACCTGTTCCGGCAGATGGCGCCCGCGCGGCGACGTACCACCTCGGCGGCGCAGGCTTGACAGCAACGGATCACCATAGGACACTGACCCTCACACCTGACACGACCCCCCGCGTACGGCTGGCTGCACCGTGAGGAGGCACCCGAGCATGACCGAGCACCCGCAGCGTCGCGCCGAACCGCTGCGTCACGATCGTCACCGAGCCGACTGGGAATGGGGCGCGCTCGGAGAGCTCGGCCGCGACTTCCGCTACGCCGCGCGCGCGCTACGCCGCACGCCGGGCTTTACGATGGCCGCCGTGCTCTCGCTCGGGCTGGGCGTCGCGCTCATCGCCTGCACGCTGGCCGTCGTGAACGCGTATCTCATCCGCTCGCTGCCGTATCCCGCGGCCCATCGGCTGTATCACGTCATCTACGCGCCGCAGGGCCAGCCCGAGCCGCGCGGCATGAGCGCCCTCGACTGGAAGGCGCTGAGCGACGTCGTCGAGGTGGCGGACAACTCGGCGGTCACGCGGTTCTACCTCTCGGACGGCGCCTACACGCAAGAAGCGATGGGGCTGCTCGTCGCCGAGGGATCGCTCGAAGGCCTCGGCGTCCGGGCCGCGATCGGCCGTTCGTTCGAGACTGGCGACTACCGCGTGAACGCGGAGAACGTCGCGTTGATTGCGCACGTCCTGTGGCGCGATCGCTTTGGTTCGGATCGGAACGCGGTCGGCCGCCTGTTCACAACGACGAGCGGGGGCGAAGAAGAGGGCGAGCGGACGGAAACATATCGGATCGTCGGCGTGCTGCCGCCCGAGTTCCGGTACGCGCGCGACTACGGGCGCGATCCGGCGGAGATCCTCGTGCCGCTGCGCACGCCGATGCGGACGTATATGGTGCGGCTCCGTGAAGGCGTCCCGATTGCGGACGCGGAACGACGCATCACGGCCGCGGTGAAGAGCCTCGCCGGCGGCTCGGTGCCGCCCAACTGGGCCGGCGTCCAGCTCGAGTCCGTCCACGTCCGGTACATCGGCACGCTCCGGCCGATGCTGATCGCCATGACGGTGGCCGCGGGGCTCGTGCTCGTCATCGTCATTGCGAACGTCGCGATCCTGACGCTGCTCCGCACGATGCGGCGTCATCGCGAAGTGGCCGTGCGTTTCGCGCTCGGCGCCGCGCCCCGGCACATCGTCCGGCTGCTCGTCGCCGAAGCCTTCTGGATCTGCGGCGCCGCGCTGGCGCTCGGGCTGACGCTGACGACGCTGATGCTGAATCTGCTGGCGCCGATCATCGAATCGCAACTGGATCGGCCCGTGCCGGGCGGACCGTCGGCGCTGGGCCTGGACACCAGGGTGCTGCTGATGGTGGGCGGCGTCGGTCTCCTCGCCGCGCTCTCGCTCGCGTTCCTGCCGCTGCTGACGCCGTGGCAGCGGCGGCTCGCCGACAGCCTGCGCCGCGATCATCGGACGAGCACCGATGGGCCGTCCACCCGCTGGGCGCGATCGGGCCTCATCGCGCTGGAAGTCGCCGGGTCGCTGGCGCTTCTCGTCGGCTGCGGCCTGATGATCCGCAGCGTCGTCAACCTTGTCAGCACCGATCTTGGCTTCCGCACCGACCAGATCGTGCGGACGCGGCTCGTCCTGCCGGCAAACACCTATCCGGACGATCCGGCGCTGTTACAGTTCTACGAGCGGCTGACCGACCAGATCGCGACGCGGACGAACGTTGCGGTGACGTTCACCAACTTTCCGCCGCTGTACGAAACACCGCGGCAGGCGATCGGGATCGACGGCAGCGACCTGCAGGGCGTGACGGCGGGCATCATCGCGGTGAGCCCGTCCTACTTCGACACACTCGGCATCGACGTGATCGACGGCCGCGCATTCGGCCGCACCGATCGCATCGGCAGCGAACCGGTCGCGGTGATCAGCGAGACGCTGGCGAAGCGCTTCTGGCCGAACGGCGGCGCCATCGGCCATTCCATTCGCACCGCGGAACAGCCGTTCGACGGCGCGCCGGTCGGCGCGTGGCGGACGATTGTCGGCATCGCGCGCGACGTGCGCCAGGACTTCGCGGACCAGGAGCGCAGCGACATCTACCTGCCGTTCCTCCAGGTGCCGTCCCGCTTCTCGCCCGTGCTGATCCGCACGGATCGCCCGCCGGCCGTCTGGCTCGACACGCTGCGGGCGTCCGTCGGCGCCATCGATCAGGACGTGATGGTGGGCGAGATGACCACGCTCGACGTCGAGGCGGACCAGCTCCTGGCCGGGACGCGGTTCCTCACGTCGATGCTGACCGGCTTCGCGGGCTTCGCGACGCTGCTCGCCATCCTCGGCATCTACGGCGTCACCGCGTATGCCGTCCAGCAGCGCGAACCCGAAGTCGCGATCCGGATGGCGCTCGGCGCGACCGGACGACAAGTGGTTCGCATGTTCCTGAAGGAAGGCAGTCTCGTGCTCGTCATCGGCATCATCGTCGGGCTGCTCGGCGCGCGGATC
>Ga0187894_10000834_pt1 | contig 41389 bp, 31 predicted proteins | sample GBC1701081metaG_FD_136650 | JGI IMG/M metagenome (GOLD analysis project Ga0187894, IMG submission 136650) | White microbial mat communities from a lava cave in the Kipuka Kanohina Cave System on the Island of Hawaii, USA - GBC170108-1 metaG ... | reverse complement strand
CGAGGGCATGTTGAAGCAGGAAGTCGATCCCGATCTCGAAGTAGTCGCCGTTTAATCGCCCCAAAGAGTTCTAATACCTGATCTGACACTACCAAGTTTCGGGAACTAAACCTGTCTTCCGGCGTCTAAACTGTCCGGCTATCTCCATCCAGCATTCCATTACAACAGGAGTTCGTATGTTTCGTCTTCCCCGCATTGCTCCGGTTGCTCTAATCCTGCTCGCGACCACTTTTCTGACCGCCGGCCAAACGCCAGACAAACGTTCGACTGCACCAGTTAAATCCGCCGAGCCCAAGTCCGCGGAAACAAAGCCTGCAGAACCCAAATCCACCGAAGCTAAATCTGCAGCGCTGGCCGAAGAGGAACGGCAAGTCCAAGCGCTACGAGCAGCGGCGCGTTCATTGTTGATCGCGCTCTCCACGGATGCGCGGGCTTTTAACGATCAACCACTGCGAGCCCGCTCACTTGCCCGGATCGCCGATGCGCTTTGGCAAGTCGATGCCGAGCAGGGACGTCTGTTGTTTCGAAAGGCATGGGAAGCCGCTGAAGGCGCCGATCTGGAGAACGTTCGAAAGCTCGAACAACAGAAGGCTAAGACGGGCGGTGGCTTTGCGAACATGCGGCAGAGTTTGCGGCGCGAGGTTTTGCAGCTAGCCGCGCGACACGATCGGGCGCTGGGTGAAGAGTTTCTCGAAAAACTGAAGACGCAAAAACTCGAAGCGGCAAACAACACAAATTCGCCGCGACCGGGTCAGTTGAATGAAGCACTGGGTCAGCGTTTGAGCGTCGCACGAGAGCTGCTTCAGGCTGGCGAGCTGGACCGCGCGCTTCAGTTTGCCGACCCCGCGTTGACTGTCGTCGCTATCGGCTCAATTAACTTCCTTTCAACTCTTCGCGAGAAGGATGCCGCGGCTGCTGACCAGCGTTACGCTGCTTTGCTCGCGTCAGCCGCGCGTGATCCACAGTCAGACGCCAACACTGTTTCGATGCTTTCGTCGTACATTTTCACGCCGTATTTGGTCATGATCTTTACCCCCAAGGGCGTCAACACATCGCAATCGTCCGACAAGATCGTACCGGCCAATGTATCGCCCGAGCTGCGCAATGCGTTCTTCCAAGCGGCAGCCTCGATCCTGCTCCGGCCACCACCGCCGCCGGGACAAGATCAAACCTCCGCGGGTCCCGAAGGAAAATACCTGGTCCTCAAGCGCCTGCTTCCGTTATACGAGCAGTCAGCGCCGGCTGAACTGACGGAGTCAGTCCGCGCTTATTTCAACGCGTTGAATTCCACGGCGTCTGACGATTTGCGGAAGCGCGACGATGAATGGGTCCGTGAGGGCATTGGTCCGGAGAAACCTGCGGCAGATCGAGAACAATCGCTACTGGACCAAATAGAACATGCGAAGACCTCCGCCGAACGCGACGAACTTTACATCCAACTGGCATTTCACCTTTCCGGTCGCGGTGACATGCGCGCACGCGACTTCGTCAGCAAAATAGACGACTCGGAAACCCGCAAACAGTTGCAGGCTTATATCGATCCCGACCTGGCGATGGGAGCCGTACAACAGAAACTGACGGACCAGGCGCTCGAGTTGGTCCAAAAGGGTGAACTGACTCATCTGCAAAAGGTCTGGGTGTTGACTCAAACTGCGAAAAACCTGGCGCCAACGGACAAAGAGAAAGCTGTTGAGCTGGTGGAGATGGCGGGCAACGAAGCGCGCCGGATTGATGTTTCAGATCCCGCGCGTCCGCAGGCCTTGATTGCCGTAGCAAACGCGCTGAAGGTCGTGGATATATCAAGGGTCTGGGATGCGACGTTTGACGCCGTGAAAGCAGCGAACTCGTCCGAAGGATTCACCGGTGAAGATGGCGCAATAGTCCTGAAGTTTGAAAGCAAAGGAAGCGGAGGCGTCCACAGCAGCGACGTACCGGAGTTTGATCTCGAGGGAATCTTCCGCGATCTGGCGGATCAGGATTACGAGCGAGCCGTGGAACTCGCACGCGGCTTCCAGGGCGAAGGACCACGTGCCGTGGCTACGATCGCGATCGCCCGCGCGATACTGGAACCGAAGAAGAAAGCTACCGCGAAGAATTAAGAATAGATATTCATCGGCCGCGTCAGTAGCGCCAGCGGGTCGTCTACGTTCAACGCCTCACGGACGTAGAACGGCTCACCGGCTTCGACGCCGATCAGCGATCCGAAGTAACCCATTCGTACTTCGATCTCCGCGAGAAAGCCCCGCTCGCTGATCCGTGTCTGTGGCTCTTTTGACGCCTCGTTGTAAAACTGCGACGCGTACGCGCGGATCGCCGCCATCTTCTCTTCCACAAATCCCGAAACATCAACCACAAACGAGGGAACGATCCGGCGCGAAAAGAGCGAGTGCATGATCGCCGGCATCGGCACGGGCGCGAGTCCCGACTCTACGTCGTAACGGCCCATCGACGCCAGCCGCGCCGCCTGTTTCACGATGATCGAGGTGTTCGCGTGATCCGGATGTGGATCGTCTTCGTGCGTCGTCAACAACACTTTCGGTTTGTGCGTTCGCAGCACACGCGCAAAGGACGTGCGCGCGACTTCGGTGGGCCAAACGTGACCGTCCGGTTGTTCGAGGTTCACCCGAACGTCGAGATTCAGAATGCGCGCCGCCTGGAGTGCTTCCTGCGCGCGGATTTCCGGAGTGCCGCGCGTACCCATCTCGCCGCGCGTCATGTCGCACACGCCCGTGCGATAACCGAGTGATTTCAATTTGAGAAGTGTCCCACCGACCGACAACTCCGCGTCGTCCGGGTGGGAAAATACTGCGAGCACATCAAGCTGGACTGCGTCTGAACTCATAAACGGATTTTAGCTTACCGCCTGAGCACGACTTTGTCATGGCACTCGACTTGAAAGACAACTGTTTGTCTACATTTCTGACACTGGTTTTTGGAGAATCTGGTCCATTCTCCCGACACACCCCGCGTTGAGAATCTTTCAGGAGACAGAAAACACGTGCTGTTTCTCTTTTTGCTATTGCTGCAAATCGCTTTGGCTCCGACAGGCGTGAGCGATTCCAAAGCTGATTCGCTACTGCTGGAATCAGGCAAAGCCACGACCCTCCGAAAGCACACGGCGGCGAACTCGGAAATCAAGGTCATCTCGTACAACATTCGCTGGCGCGGCGGCGACGAGCTTAAACGTTTAGCAAAACTCCTAAACGAAGATGCGGAGATTGGCGGCGCGGCAATTCTCGGGTTGCAGGAAGTGGATCGGCACAAGAAACGGACCGGCAACCATAACACCGCGAAAGCCCTGGCTGATGAGCTGGGCCTGCACTATGCGTGGGCCGCGCCGCCAGCGGCAAAACCTGGCGACGAAGAAGAGACCGGCGTTGCGATACTGAGCGCTTATCCATTGTCAGACGTGCGGCGAATCGTCTTGCCTAATCCCGGTCCGAATCGCCGGCGCCGCGTCGCGCTCGGAGCCACCGTCGAACTCGAAGGTCAACACTGGCGCGTCTATTCCGCGCACACTGAGACGAGGATCTCCGTGGACAAAAAAATGGATCAGTTCAACGCGATATTGGAAGATCTCGCGCGCTATCCGGCAGACATGCCGGCAATCGTGATGGGTGATCTGAATACCTGGCAAGGAAGCGCAGACGACAAGACTATCAAACTGTTTTCGAAAGCGGGTTTGAAAACGCCGTTTGGCTCACAGTCGACGTTTCGCCGCCGCGTTTTGTTCGTGCCGATTGAGTTGAGGCTTGATTGGGTTTGGTTACGTGGGCTGGATGCGACCGGCCACGGTATCGATCGCGAGATCGAAGTTTCGGACCATTGGCCCTTATGGACCACCCTGAAAATGGCCGCAATCAAAAAATAACACTGGGGCACTTGAAAACACGTGCGACTCATGTCACAAAAGTGCGGGGATGACTTGCCACAACTGCGAACGGCGCGCGAGTTGGTTGCGGACACGTTGCCGCACGTGTCAGAGCCGCCTGCCTGCCTGGTACGTGGTAACAACAATGGCAATCTGCGCGGCGATCTATGCCGGGTTTCTGCTCGTCGAAAATCTCTTCTAACGCCGAAGGCGTTCGCTAATCTCAGCCCAGGGTTCCAACCCTGGGTTCATTAGGTGAAAAAAGAAACTAACGCCGAAGGTGTTGGCAAGATTTGCGGATCCGTTCGCCAACGCTTTCAGCGTTAGTCTCGTTTCTTTTCTTTGTTCCCCAGGGTTGAAGCAACCCTGGGCTGAAATTGGCGAACGCCTTCGGCGTTGTAAACGAATCTAATTACCTGACGCCCCACTCACACTTTCCTGACGCCTCACTCACACTTTCCTGACGCTCACCCACACTTACCGGACGCCCCACTCCCACAATCCGTAACTGATCTTCTTATCGAGTGGCTTTCCGGCCTGCTTCAAGCTCAACGCGATCTGTCCGCGGTGATGCGACTCGTGTGAAATCAGGTAACCGAGAAAGGCCGCCACGTGCGGCTTGAAGCCTTTCACTTTTCCGCCTGCTTCCAGACTCTGCGCGAGCAATGCGCCGATCGCCTTGCCTGAATCAGTCAACGACTTCGCCAATAGTTTCTTGTCGTTGGCCTGTTCGCTTTCGATCTTGTTCAGCCCCTTGAGCAGTTCGGGTGCGGCCGACTTTAACCACATCAGCCGCACGTTATGCAGGTGCGCAATTTGTTCGCCGACGCTTCTGCCCTTGGAAGCCGAGTGGCTGCTGAGCGACTGCGGATCGATTGCGTCGAGCAGGTACAAGTTGATGCGATCGTGGATCTGCCACGTTTCAACGAGTTGATTGTTTGACATCTCTAGCGGACCTTCACTATGACGCTGTGGACTTGCAAAGCATTACCCGTGGCTCGCTGCAAATCCGCAATGGCTTTGTTCAGATCAGTTTGTGCTTTTAACTCCAGGCCGCGCGCCGTTGTCAGTGCAGTTTGCCGCTCGAGTACCAGAAAAGTTGTTGACAGACCGGCGTCGAGTTTTCTCTGTTCGCTGGCAAACTGTTCTTCGTTCGCTTCGCGCGTCGCAATGGCTGCGCGCAAACGCGACTCGGCACTCCGCATCGACTGCAACGCGTTGCGCACTTCTACTTCAATCGACTGTTCGAGCTGTTCGCGCTGCGTCGCGATACGCTCGCCTTCGACTAACGAACGGCCGAGCTGTGCTTCAGCAGTGCGATTGCGCAAAGGCAAACTGATCTGCACACCGACTCTGAAGTTGTTGAAACGATTCGACAGCAGGTTCTCCACTGACTGGCCAAAGCCGCCCAACAAAGTCGGAGAAAACGTTTGTGGCGGCACGATCGGCAACGGATCGAGTCCGGCAAGCGCCGAAAGCTCATCGACTCGCTGCCGCACCAACAGGTTCGACTGTGTAAACGGGTTCACGCCCGACGTGCTAATCGCACCAGCAAGACCGTTGATGCCGTACTGACCGACGAGATCGACCGCCGGCTTCGTCTGGTTCTTGAAGTACCTTTGATCTATCTCGTTGATCTCTTTCACGACATTTGACTGCTGCAACTCGGGACGATTCTCCATCGCCATCTTCAGCGCGTCTGGCAGGGCGACTGACGGCACCGTCAGCTCAACCGGATCGACCGGCACAACCGACTCAGTCCAGATGGCCGACTGCTTGTTCTCGGCGATCATATTCTTCAGAGCATTCTCAGCGCGTGACACTTCTTCGAGCGCACTGAACACCCCTTGCTCGTAAGTAAAGATCTGCGACTCAGCCGCAACGATATCGATCGGCGCAAGTTGTCCCTGTGCGACCAGACGCCTGTTGTGATCGAGCTGCGTTTGCGCGACCGAAACGGCGTCGCGTTGGACTTGCAGACTGCGCAGCGCAAACACGAGATCCCAGTAGGCGCGTTGCACGTTAGTGATCGTGTCGATCGCGCGTTGGCGAAACTGCGCATCGGTAAGCGACAGATTCTTACGCGCGATCTCGATCTGTCGCCGGCTGTTATCAAACTTCAAACCGCGCCACAATGGCTGGGTGTAAGTGAACGAAAGCGACGTGGGAAACGACGGGTTGAGCGCGGTGAACTCGTTATTCGTAGCAAACCGGCCCGACGACAGGTCGAGACGATAGCTGCCACCGAGAAACGGCGTCTGTCCTTCAAGCCGCGCATTGCCGGCGAAATCGCTTTGAATAACCGAACCGTTCTGACCGCCGCTCAAGAAGCTGGTGATCGGATTCTCAGCACGTTCGTAAAACGCGCCAGTCGACAAACGCGGATCGTAAACACCTTGCGCACCTAGCAGATCAAACTCGGCGACGCGCACGTTCTGCCGCGCGACTTCGATGTCCTTGTTGTTTTCCAGCGCCAGTGAAATCGCGTCGCGCAAGGAAAGCGGATGTGGCCGATTCATGTCCACGCCGACGCGATTCAGCTCCGGCAACGGCTTCTGCGCTGCACGGAACTCAGGCGCGACCGGCGGCACTGGCATCTGTTTGATCGTATCCGTCTCGGGTGAAGGTGAAGGTGCCGGCTGCTGTGCCGGCTGCTGTGCCGTCGCGACCGACGCGACACTGACTACCACCAGCAACACCAGCAGCGAACCAAACAACGACGTCGCCGCGCTCGTGGCTCTGCGCCGCACACGTCCAAACACCGTGTGAGCGGCATTTCCAATGCGGCCCCAAACACGGCTCTTCGCCAGGTCGTCGAAGAGTGAGTAGAAGACGGGCACCGCAAGTAGCGTCAGCAGCAAACAGAGCGTCTGTCCGCCGACCACCAGCACTCCGATAGATCTATTGGTGCCGGCGCCTGGACCAGTAGCGAGTGTCAACGGCAACATACCGGCGACGAGCGCGATTGTCGTCATTAGAATCGGGCGCAAACGATCGCGGTTCGCGCGAATAATCGCCTCGAGTCGTTCCATACCTCTTTCCCGCAACTGATTTGTATGATCGATCTGGAGAATCGCGTTCTTCTTCACCACACCAAACAACAACAGCAGACCAAGACCCGAAAAGATGTTCACGGTCTGTCCGGTCATGAGTAGTGAAAGGATGCCGAACGGAATCGCCAGCGGCAGCGTCAGCAGAATCGTCACCGGGTGAATGAACGATTCAAACTGCGCCGCAAGCACCATGTACATGAAGACGAACGACAACAAGAACGCCAAAGCGAAGTAATACCCGGCGCGGCCAAGCTCCTTCGAACGGCCGGCCAGTCCTGTCGAGTACGCCGGATCGATCTGAATCTCCTTCGCAAACCGGTTCATCTGGTCGATGACGGCCGCTTGCGAACCACCGGGCCGGATGTTGCCGAGCAACGTCACCTGACGTTTCCGGTTCAAGCGGTCGATCGCCGAAGGCCCAGTGGCCTCCTCGACCCGCACAAGGTTATCGAGACTGACCCAACCGACTTTCGTCGACGACACGATCATTCGCTGCAAACCTTCGGCACTCGTGCGGTACTGCCCGACGGCGCGAACGCGCACGTCGTATTGATCTGTACCGGCGTTGAACGTCGAAACCTTCTGACCCGCGACGAGCGAGTTGAGCGCCTGTGCGATGTCGCCGACTCGCACACCGAGATCCGCAGCGCGGTCACGATCGATCACGACACGCAACTCCGGCTTGCCGCTGATCAACGTCGAGTCAGCGTCAACAACGTCGGGAATCGTCTTCATCTTCGCCAGCAACTTGTCTGAATATTCGGTGAGCTTCTTCAGGTCTGGACCACCAATGACGTACTGAATATCCGCGTTGCGGAAACCGCCGCCGGAGATCGCCGCGACCTGCTGCACGCTCGTGCGCAGTTGTCCCGGATACTGCTGCTGGTACTTCGCGAGAATTTCGTTACGCGCGCGCACCATCAGTTTTTCTTGCGAAACGTTGCGCTCTTCGATCGGCGTTAGCTTGATGTAAATCGAAGCGAGGTTTACCTGTTCCTGCTGTCCGCCGCCGATCGTGGTCAGCGTGTCAGTCACGCCGGGAAGTTTTCGCAGATCAACGGCGATGCGTTCGGCCAGCGTTGACGTGGCCGCGAGCGTAGAACCTTCCGGCGCACGCACCTGGATTTCAAACTGCGACTGGTCGTCCACCGGCAGGAAGTTCTTACCGACAAACATGAACAGCGGAACGATGCTGATGATGACGACCGCGCAGGCCACCACGACGGCCCAACGATGCTTCATCGACCACGTCAACAGCTTCGTGTATGTGCGATCGATAGGACGATAGAAACGCGACTCTTTCGAACCGTGATCCGATGGTTCTGTATGTTTCTCGAGTGGGCGTTCCTTGGCATCGTCGCTCCGTTTGATCAAGCGCGCTGCAAGCATCGGCGTTAACGTAAACGACACCAGCAACGACACGGCGATCGCAAAAGCCGACGTCAAACCAAATGACGACATGAACCGGCCGACGATGCCGCCCATGAAGCCGACCGGCAAAAACACCGCCAGCAGCGAGAGCGTCGTCGCCATCACGGCGAGACCGATCTCTTTAGTGCCGTCGATGGCGGCCTGAAACGGCGGCACGCCTTTCTCTTCGATAAAGCGGAAGATGTTTTCAAGCACGACGATGGCGTCGTCGATGACGATACCGACCATCAGCGTGAGCGCCAGCATCGTGATGTTGTTCAGCGTGAAGCCCATCGCGGCCATCAGGCCAAACGTGGCCACGATCGACGTCGGGATCGCAAGACCCGCAATGAGCGTGGAGCGGAAGCTCCACAAGAACACAAACACGACGATCGCCGCGAGAATACTGCCTTCGATCAAGTGCGTCTGAATCGCTTCGATCGAGGCCTTGATGAAGATTGACTGGTCGCCAACGACCTCGGTTTTGAAGCCCGGCGGCAACGTCCTGCTGATCTCCCGCAAACGCGCCTTCACTTCGTCAGCAACAGCTACGGTGTTCTGTCCTGACTGCTTCGAGACGATCAGCGTCACGGCTGGTTGGCCGTTCAAACGCGCCTCAGTGCGCGGTTCTTCCGCACCGTCCTCCGCATAGCCGATGTCGCTGAGTTTGACTGAGTAGGTGCCGCGGTTTCCGACAACGAGATCGTTGAATTCAGATGGATTGACAATGCGGCCCATCGTGCGGACGGTCAGTTCGCGCGCGCCTTCGGAAACGCGGCCGCCGGGAACTTCCATGTTCTGTGCGCGCACTGCATCGGCAACCTGGGCCACAGTGACGTTGAAAGCGCGCATTTTGTCCGGGTCGACCCAGATTTGGATCTCGCGCCGCCGGCCACCGACGATCTGCACGTCGCCGACACCGTTGATGGATTCAATCTGCTGTTTGATCTGATTGTCTGCTACGTCGGTAACTTCACGTAGCGACCGCGGAGCAGAAACCGCAATGCGCACGACCGGCGCGGCATCCGTGTCGAGCTTCTGCACGATTGGCTGCTCGGCCGTGAGCGGAAGGTCGTTAACAATCAGATCGATCTTGTTTCTGACTTCCTGGGCCGCGATGTCCGGGTTCTTTTCGAGCAGGAACGTAATGAAGACCTGCGAAACGCCTTCCACCGAAGTCGAGCGCAGTTCGTCGATACCGGAGATCGTGTTGACCGCACCTTCTACCTTGTCGGTAATCTCCGTTTCGATCTCCTGCGGCGACGCGCCCGGGTTCACGACGGTCACAGTAATCGTCGGTAAGTCGATCTTCGGAAACAGATCGACACCCAGCGACTTGTAGGAGAACAAGCCGACAACCGTCAGACTCAGGATCAACATCGTCGCGAACACGGGACGACGGACACATATCTCAGCGAGTTTTTGCATAACGTTGGTACTTTGTACTCAGTTGTTTGTTCTGCGTAATCTGTGGATGGCTCTATTGCTTAACCGCGACGCCATCGCTCAACCGTTCCAAGCCGCTCGTGGCAACCTGTTCGTCCGCCGCAATCCCTGACTTCACCTCGATCAGATCACCTTCGGTCTGTCCGAGCTGAACGACGCGCTGTTCGGCGTGACCGTCCTTGATGACGAACAGCCGGCTCACACCCGCTTCAGTGACGATCGCACGCGAAGGCACGAGCACTGCCGGTTCAGTGCGTTCCTGCAAGATCCTCACAGTCGCAAACTGTCCCGGTTTCAAAGCGCCGCTGCTGTTGTCAATTTCCGCCTCGACAGTCAATGTGCGCGACTCCGCGGAAACGTTCGGCGCGATGCGCGCGACGTGTCCGGAGAAGTTCTTGTCGGGCCACGCACTCGTCGTGATTGACACTGACTGTCCGACTTTCACTTCGGGAATAGCCTGTTCGGGAATGTCGATGCGAATGCGCAGCGGGTTTGTGCGCACGACCGTCGCCACCTTTTGCTGCGGTGAGACGTACTCGCCGAGATCGGCTGTTCTTTCAGAAACAAAACCGTCGATTGGCGAGACTATCAGTGCGTAGGAAAGGTTCTTTCGTGCCAGCGCGAGTTGCGACTGCGCGTTTGCGACGTTTGTCCGCGCCACTTCCACCGCAGCGTAGTTCTGGCGCGCCTGCGCGAGCGCCACATCGTGCTGCTCTTTCAACTGATCGCGGCGCGCACGCTGCTCGTCATAAAACGACCGCGACACGTCGCCGGATTCAATCAGCTTCTCCGCCCGGCGCAGTTCTTTCTCCGCGAGGTCAAACGTCGCTTTCGCGGCCGCGACTTCCGCGACGCGATTCGGGTCGAAAGTCTGACCTGGTTTCAAACCGATCTTCTCCTCCGCCTGCCGTACCGCGGCCTTCGCTTGTTCGACTTGTGTGGCTGCTTGTTCGACCTTCAAGGTCAACTCAGCGTCGTCGAGTTTGACCAACATCTGTCCGCGCCGGACGGCGCTGCCAATCTCGACGCCAACAGCGGCGACCTTGCCGGATGTTTGCGGCGCGACGTCGGTCTGCTGATCGCCCGCGAGACTGCCGGTGGCTTCAAAGAACCGCGGCAGGTCGCGTTTGATCGCCGCCGCGGTTGTCACTTCGACAGCCGCGGGCGTGTTCGCTGCGGCTGTTTCCTCCGTTCTCGAGTTGGCCCTGGAACCACCGCACGACGACACAAGAATGCCGGCGATGATTAACACCAGAACCAGGGCCGCGAGTTTTAAGTTTCGTTTCGATAGCATGTTATTAAGTATTCCTTGAGCTGTCCTGCCGGGCTCGCTTTCCGCTTCGTTTCGCGGAAGGCGTCGCGATTCCGTTTAGAAGAATGTCGGTAAAATGTTTCGCCGCCGCTTCGTTCGAAATGTTGAGCAGGCGATGTTTCGGGTCCCAAAGATTGTTGTTCAGCGAGTGGTGCATCACCATGCCGATGAAACCACGCACCACAATTGCGGGATCCATTTCGAGCAGCGCGCCTTCACGTTGCCGCTCGCGGATGTAGCCGCCGAGAAAGTCGTAAACCTTCCGCACAAACCCGTCGAAGAACATCTGCGCCAGCTTGTGTTTCTCGAGTGCTGAATAAAGCAGCAGACGTTGAAACTCGGGATCCTGTTCATGGTGATTCAGGGCGCCGAGCGCGAGCGATTCGAAGACGCCGCGATCGTCTTTGCGCTTGATCGCCTCGGCGGCCATCTGTTCGGGTTCGAACGAGCCGCTGCCTTTGCAGGCTTTGTGATCGAGGATGGCGGCGTAGAGTTCCTCCTTGGTGGCGAAGTGGCGGAACACCATTGCTTCGGAAACGCCCGCTGCCTGGGCGATCTCCTTGGTAGTCGTGCCGCGAAAGCCGTTATTTGAGAACAGGCTGACGGCCACGCGCAGGATCTGCTCGCGGCGTTCTTCGCCGGCCATGCGGGCGCCATGCGGGACAAATGAATTTTCGGTGGGGGTGCTGATTTGTTTACTCACTTATTTCCTCTTTAACCTCTCCGGCGAGTGCGCCAAAGTAAGTACTTACTTACCATTCATAGACGAGTGGTGTCAAGACATCGTTGCCTCACCGAAAGGCGGGTTGTATTGATCTCGACCTACTGCAAAGTTCTTCGTACACATTCGCAACAAGCTCGCATATCTATTAGCCGAGAATGCCTGTGCATTCATCGGCACAAAGCTTGCACAATTCGCGCGTTATCCATTATCGAATTCGAACTTAAAGGAGATTCTTCAACATGCCAGAGAACGGAAGCATTAACGAAGGTACTGTAGGACAAACTGGAACCACCGGAGCCGGCGGGAGCGGCACCGGCGCAGCTCTTTCGCAAACCGCTCACGACTACGGACAAAAACTCTCGGAAGTAGCCACGCAGGCAAAGGACTACGTCAGCGACAAAGTGTCAGTCGTTGGCGACAAGATCAAAGACTTGCAGAACGCGGATCTCGGCGAGCTCGCGGAAAACGCGAAAGAGTATGCGCGCAAGAAACCGGGACAGGCGCTCCTAATCTCAGCAGGCATCGGACTGTTGCTCGGATTGATTCTGCGCGGCCGGCGTTAATGGTTAACCGTTAACCCGCGTCAACTCGAATTTCACGAACAGGGGGAAACCGAAATGTCGGCAACAAGACGTAGTTTGGCAAACGCTGACGACACGGCAATGGCGCGTAACAACGAAGGAGCGATGACCAATGGCAACAACGAGAGTCTTCCCAATCTCTTGAGCCGGCTGGGCGACGATGTGATGCAGTTGATCAATTCGCAGCTCGCCTTATTCAAAGTGGAGATGAAGGAAGAGGCCAATGCTTTCGCGCGTCGCTCGACAATGATCGCGGTTGGCGGCGTCATCGCAACGATCGGATTCGCTCTTCTCAACGTGGCGATTGCGTTTGGTGTGTCGACTCTGTTTGCCAGCGCTGGTTTCAGCCAACCCGCTAGTTACGCGCTCGGTTTCATCCTGACCGGGGCCTTTTATCTGATCGTCGGCGGGACTCTCATGCTGGTCATGAAGAACCGTCTGTCGCAGCAGCAACTGGTACCTCCACGGACAGTTCAGGAACTGAGAAAGGATAAGCAATGGCTGAAGAGCGAACTTTAGGATTGGCTCGAGCACAGCAGCAGACGGACGAGGAGCCCTCTAAAGAGGAACTTCAGCGCCGTCTCGACAAGGCTCGGGATTCGATTTCACACACAGTGACGGAGATCAGAGAGTCAGTGGCAAATCAGGTACAAGCAGTGAAAGAGACCCTTGATTGGCGAGAGCAGTTTAAGAAAAGGCCGGTGGCTTGGAGCGCTGGAGCAATGGGAGTCGGTTTTCTCGTCGGTTACGGCCTGGCGGCGATGGTGAAGGGCGATGGCGGCGGGGGTTCCGATCGCGATCGCTATTACGATCGTGCGCACTATGAAGAAACCCCCAGAAGCTATGCGGCTCAGCCGATTCTGGGCGCCCACATTTCATCGTCTGAGTCTGCCGGGCATGGCAACGGAAAACACCACGAGGGACCGGGCTTCTTTGAAAAGCTGACTTCGACACCGGCTTATCACAAAGTGAAGCAGGAAGCTGGCAATCTCGGCGACGCCTTTGTCCAGGAGATCACGAAGACAGCCAGGACAATGGTTATCCCCGCGCTGATTACATCACTGCGCAATTTCATTGGCGGGCACTTACCAAATGCAGGTACGGGCGAATCAGATCGGGCGCGTTCCGTGGCAGGTTCAAGTTACCAGCCGTCTCTGGAACGTAGTCAAAGCTAAGCTCACAACAGGAAATTCTATTTGGCGCTAGTCTCACGCGGGGCTCGCGCCATTTTCATGCGCACTCAAGAGACAGCCGCCATTGACTTGCCAGGCGCGCGTCCCTAGACTCCACTGCGTTTTCCTCCAAATCGCCAAGCCCAGTAAAAAAGAGGCAATATGCAGGTTTTGATCCGGCGCCGCTCGCTGAAGCTTTCGTTCACGATCCTTTTTCTACTCGTCTGTCCGTTGTGCACGGTGCTTCGCGCACAGGAACCGGATCCGGAACGCGCGCGCGCTTTTCAACTCTACGAAGAAGGCAAATACACCGAAGCCTTGCCGGCGTTTGAGAAGCTGACTGCGAAGTATCCGGAAGATCGCGACGTGATCAAGACCTACGGGTTTCTCGTCATGGGTCAAACGGCTTATATGAAGGATGCGGCCGCGCGGAAAGAAGCTCGCCGCCGCGCCCGTGAGCTCCTCCTAAAGGCGCACCAGCTCGGCGCTGACGACGCGCTCCTGCGATCGATGCTGGAAGCCGTTCCGCGTGACGGAGGCGACGACGCGAGGCTTTCTTCCAAAAAGGAAGCGGAAGACGCCATGCGCGAAGGCGAGGCGGCCTTTGCGAAAAAAGACTTTGCAAAAGCGATCGAGATGTACCAGCTTGCACTGCTTTTCGATCCGAAACTCTACGAGGCCGCGCTCTTCACCGGCGATTGTTACTACTCAACGGCCGAACAGAAAAAAGCCGGCGAATGGTTTGCGCGCGCCGCCGCGATCGATCCCGATCGTGAGGCTGCTTATCGCTATTGGGGCGATTCGCTGATGAAGCAGGGACGCGTCACCGAAGCGGGCGACAAGTTCGTCGAAGCCTATCTCGCCGAGCCTTACAGCCGCCTGTCGCGCTCGGCGTTTCTGAACTGGGGCGAACGCGTCAACATCAACCTCAATCATCCGCAGGTTGAGATTCCCACCGACGTCACGTCACAAAACCCGGGACAGGTGACGATCAATGTCGATCCGAACAGTTTGAAGAAAGACGATAAGAGTGGGGCCGGTGCAGCCTGGTTAATGTATGGCTTTGTTCGTGTCAGTTGGACCAGGACAGAATTTGTGAAGCAGTATCCAGACGAGAAGAAGTATCGCCACAGCCTAAAAGAAGAAGTCGCGGCCTTGCGAGGGGCGCTGAAAAGCTATCAGGGCCAGCAAGCGAAGAACTTGCAAAGCACCGATCCATCATTGCAGTTGCTGGCAAAGCTCGATAAAGAAGGGCTGTTGGAGTCGTTTATCCTGCTCGCGCTCCCGGACGAAGGCATTGCCCAGGATTACCTCGAGTATCGCCACACACATCTCGAAGACCTGCGCCGTTATGTGAAGCAGTATGTGTTAACAGGCGGTGGCGGTCAGTAAGAGATCAGCTCGTGTCGCGCTGTGGCGCTTTGGCTTTCAGTTTCTTGACGCCGCCACGTTTCTCTGCGCGCTCGTATTCGGTGATCGCCTGAGCTTCGGCCAGCAGCGCATTACGAAACGACCCGAGCACTTTTAACAGCAGGTCCAACTTCTTCAAGCTCTCTCGCCGCGCCCGCACCGATCCCAGGAAAAACTCAAGTTGAATCCGCCGGCGACAGTCTGCAATCGTCAGCATGCAGTGGCCCCACTTGTATTCACCACCGCGACTCGATTCAACTTCAGCAAGAATGTAGGAAGTGTGGCCCGTCGAGATTGAAGCCAGGAAAACTCGTTTGCGAAAGAAAGGATTATTCATGGTGAGGTACCACTTTAGTATTCGTATTATTCTGGGCTGAGACTCCGGTATCGCTCGATACCATTGAAATTAATTGCCGCTCGCGTATAATACGCGCGCCCTCACACCCTGTCAACGATATTAGTTAAATGACATCCTCATTCAGGATGAGAAAGAGTAAAAACAAAATGGACCTGCTGGACCACGTCGCAGCGAAGATCAGGGATCTGCGCGTTAGTTACAATAGTGGCGAAGGACTGTCTCAGGAGTCACTCGCCACTCACCTCAAAGTCGCACCTAATACGATTTCACGTTGGGAAACAGGAACGTATCGCCCGAGTCTCAAAGACCTTGAACGTATCTCGCGTTTCTTCGGCGTCTCAATGATGTCGTTCTTTCCACCAGACATGGTGGACGAAGAAGAAGACGAAAATCTAAAAGCGCTTTTGCGAACCGCAAGACAGTTGCATCCTTCGGATCTCGAAGAACTGCGCAAGTATGCGGAGTTTCGTCGCGCTCGCGGTATTTATCAGGGCAAAACCCGGCCGAAGCCGGGCCGGAAAGGAGGTAAACAGAAATGAACCGGCAGGCTTATTACGAGGATCTCAAACTGCTTGCGCGCCAGGTACGTGCCGAACACGGTCTGCGCTCACCACGCGTACTCGCGAGCGATCTGCGCCGCATCTACGATCTCCACGGTATCGTGATCGACTCGTGGCCATATCGTCTCCGCAACCTGCGCGGCGCTTTTATCAGCGATCATCTCGGCACCACTGTGCTGCTCGCCAGCGGTTTACCGCAGGATCCGATGGTTTTCACGATGGCGCACGAACTGAAACACTTCTTTCGCGATCGCGATCTCGGCATCTCCTACTGCGACCAGTCAAATCTAGGTAAGACAGTCGAAGTCGGCGCAGAAATATTTGCGGCCGAACTGCTCTTCCCCGATCAGGATTTCGTCAAGCACATGCGCATGCTGCGAGTCGGGCGAGATCAGTGTCTGCCGAAGACACTCGTACAGTTGAAACTCAAGACCAGAACGACGCTAAGCTATGCGGGATTAGCGATCAAAGCGGAACGCCTCGGCTACGCGCCACCCGCTTCATTAACGAAGATCAAAACGTGGCGCAAACTCGAAAGCCTCTACGGCGCCGGCAGACAGCGGTGACACCTGGCGGCAGCGGTTGACAGCCTCAATATTGGTGAGATATTGTCCGCGGCCAGCCAGATTGCTCAGAGAAGGAAAGTTAACTCCCCAACTACCCCGAGCCATCGGGATCGGTTGTGTCAGAACCACCTTCGGGAATCCCTTCCGAGTAGTCGAGCGATGAACACAGCAACAGACCTTGCCAGACAATGCGGCAAATGCGTGTCAGGTGAGGCACTGCGCTATCAAAAAGCTATACCCACATTTATCAAGCCCCAGCCGACGCCATTCATGAAAGATGAGCGGACAGCGAGTTTAAGCTAATGGTTGCCGCCATACGCAACTGGGAGTAGGATGATGGCTGGGCGTGGGCCGACTGGTCTGGCATTGATCTAGCGAAACCAGACCTTCGGCACCTGAAAGTTTCACCCAGCACGCTAGCTTTTGAAAAACTGGCGGGGTCGGATTAGTGTCGGTGTGCGGCGCTGTAACCCATTTATTTTCTGTATTTTCTGTTTGAGATCACCCTCAAAAAACTACTCTTATAGATAGTTAATTACGTTGCTTCCAGATGGTGTTGCTTGGGAACGACGTTTACCACTTTTGTGAAGCCCAGAACCGAGATGCTCGATCAACGCCGTGCCGCGGCACAGCCAGAATCAACTCGAGAAGAACTCTTCGCCGAGCGTTACGAAACGTTGCTCGACTGGGCACTGCACTTGACCGAACAGCAGCGAGAATCGGCTGAGGACCTGGTGCAGGACGCGTTTGTACAGTTCATGCTCTCCCGCACGCAGCCCGAAGAGATCGACAATATCACTGCCTATCTGCGGCGCCTGATGCGCAACATGTATGTCGCGCGCATGACTCGGTTGGCCCAACGCCTGCCGGACAATGCGCTCTCGATCGCTGACTATGACACATTTCGCCTCGGCTGGACGACGATCGAACCCGGACGCCGCATGCAGACCGCCGAACAGTTGCATCAGATCTGCGCCTATGCGTGCTTTCGCAAAGAGTCGTCAAGAGCAGGCAGCGTACTGATTCTAAGGTTCTTTCTGGACTACTTCCCCACTGAAATTGCGAGTGTGCTCGGCAGTTCGCGCCACACGGTCGATCAGTGGCAACGAGTAGCGCGGCGTGAAACGAAGGTCTTCCTTAGCGAGCCTGATAGGTTGCGGTTTGTCGACACCAAAATGGATGCGATTCGTCGCTGGACCAGGTACCCGGCTTCGGATTGCGATCTCATGCTTTCACTACGCGGGATGATCTTCAGTTCGCGCCAGGGCGCTTGCTTGTCACGGGAAGAACTGCAAGCCGCCTATGTGGCTGAAAGAACTGATGCGCTCTCGACAACGGAACTGGCCCATGTGGTTAGTTGTCGCTCGTGTCTCGATGTTGTTAACAGCATCCTCGGTTTGCCGTTGCTGGCCGAACGTTATCCCGCCGAGGATTGTTCGCGTGAGGAGCCGCCGCGTGATGCGGGGGGCAGTGGCGGCTCCGGTGGTGTTCCCATCGTCTTGCCGAAGAGATTCAAGCGCCAACTGCGCGAGGTACGCGAGCACAAACCAAGCGAACTGCGAATCGTTGCAAATGGGGTTGCATTGAGTTCGTTGAAGATCAGTTCGGATTTCAGCGAACTGGATCTCAACCTGCCGGCGGATGAGCCCGTCGAGTTTGTTGAGATTCTAAGTGAACAAGACTTCCAGCTTCTGTTTTTGAGCGTCAACGAGAGAAACACCGAGCACTGGGCCGAGATCGAATTGAGCGAAGGCCGCACGCTGGAGGTCTGTTTGCAAACGAAGAATGGACCACAGCTTCGGGTCGTCTACCACGATCCGGTAGTGGAAGAGATCTCTTCAGACAGCTCCATAAGTAAGGGGATGCTGTCCTCACCCCTCACCATTGTGCGCAAAGCTCGTGCGAAACGGTGGCTTGAAGTTGTAAAGAACAAGCTGAGTCGCCGCCGTACCGTCGAAGAGAGTGGGAGCTCTTCGATGACGTCACTCAGCTTATTGGGCCAATCGCCAGGCGCCTCTCGCATCCGCGTGTGGACGTCGCCGGCGTGGCTCACAGTCTTGATTGCGGCAGCGATGGCCGGCGCGTTCTTGCTGTACAAAGCGAACCTCGAAAAAACCCCGACGGCCACGAGCTTGCTAGCACGGGCAATCGAGTCGGAAACCGATCGCGGACGCACAGTGGATCGCGTCGCTCATCGTTCAATTAATTTAGAGATACGCCGCTCAAGCGAAGGAGCTCTGGTTGCACGTCACACCATCGGTTCCTGGGAAAGCTATGATCGACATCAGCGTATTCAACGACTTTATGACGAGAGCGGGCGATTGATTGCCGCGGCGTCGCAAAACGCCGACGGCTCTCGGACGCTCTATCACCACCGGTCAAAAGTCGCACAGCTACGCGGCGCAACTCCCGACAGCCTCCTGCTCGATCTCGAGGATGTTTGGCAATTAACGCCCTCCATTCAGGACTACAACGCCATTATTGCTGATCCCTCTGCTGCGACCGTACAGGAAAGAGCAACCGACTATCTCGTCACTTTCGAAAAAGAACGAACGATCGGAGCGAGTCGATTGCTTAAAGCCACGTTGACGCTGGCGAAGTCAGATCTTCATCCGATCGAACAGACGCTGGTGGTTCAACGGGGAGAGGAGTTGCGCGAGTACAAGTTTGTCGAAACCAAATTTGAGCTGCTTCCAGCAAAGGATCTTCCGTCAAACGTCTTCGAAATCGATCGAGAGTTAGTAGGTGAGGTGGCTGGCAGTGCCGGAAATTCCCGTTTCCGGAACGTTAGCGCTGGTCCATCCTCGTCCACGTCGGCTACAGCTTTTGCTTCAACAGAGCTGGAGATCGACGTTGCATACTTGCTCAGTCAGGCCAAGGCCGACAGGAATGAGCAAGTCGCCCTCACGCGCAGCGCGAGTGGGTCACTGCGCGTTGAGGGAGTAGTTGACACTTCGGAACGGCGCGACGAGTTTCTCCGCATCTTGCGGCCGTTCAGCAACAATCCGGCGGTAATCATCGACATTCGCACCGTCGCCGAAGCTGCAAAGCCAAAAGCCAGTGCGGCCACAGAATCTGTCCGAGAGGTTGAAGACACTGGCGACGCGATCGCGGTCGAGAAGGAGTTGCGCGAATACTTCGCGGGACGCGGCCTGAGTGGTCAGGCTGTTGACGAGGCGGTGCGGACATATTCGTCTCGCGTCGTAAACCAAAGCTATCGCGCGTTACTTCAGGCGGTCGAATTGAAGCATCTGGTCGCGCGTTTTGCGCGCGTCGACATGCGCACGGTCGCACCAGACGCGCGCTCGAAGTGGCTCGAGATGATCCGTTCGCGTGCGGCTGCGTTCGAGCGGGAAACCACTGCTTTACGCCGCGAACTTCAGCCGGTCTTTTTTCCTGAAAAATCCGCCGATGTAGTCGAAGACCTCGCGATTACGAGCGATGCAGATTTGACTCACGCGGTAGAGCGCATGCACCGGATGGCGATCGCTTACAACGACGCGATCCGTCAGGCGTTCACGATCTCGATAGCAAGTTCCGCGTCGGCGTTTAAGTCGCCACAGTTCAGACGCAATTTGGAAGGAGCAGCCCGGTTGTCAGACCGCATCTCGCATTACTAGCGGTCTACGCACCGACAGCTCCTCCTCGTGCGGTCCAGGGCAGGATGAGAGGAGCTGAGGCAAGAAACTCACGCGCTTTTGATCGCCCGGAAAGCACGTCCCTGACAAGGAGGAGCAAAATGCCCAGCAGCCCAGAAGTCTGTCCGTGTGTCTTCTGTCCTCACATGGATTCAGTTTTTCTACGTCTCATTCTTACTTCATTTCTTCTCCTCTTCCTTCTTTCTGCAAATGCGTCAGTAGCCACGGCGCAAAGTCCGACAGCGACACTTACGGGTACGGTTACCGATCAGAACGACGCCGTAGTTCCCGGCGTGAATATCGCAGTCATCAGCATTGCCCAGGGGTTTCAAAGATCCACCGTCACCGACGGCGAAGGCGCTTTCGTCGTTCCACTTCTTCCGGCTGGAAACTACACCGTCAAAGCTGAACACGAGGGTTTTAGTCCTGCTGAAGCTCGAGACGTGATCCTGAACGTTAACGATCGTGTCGCACTCAAGATCCAGTTGAAAGTGGGAAACTTAAACAGCCAAACAGTTGATGTGCTCGACACGCCGGCTTTGATCGATCAGTCACCGGCAGTCGGCACTACGGTCGATCGGCAGTTCGTGGCGAACCTGCCGCTCAACGGCCGGAGCTTTCAAGCCTTGATTGCGCTTACGCCGGGAGTGGTTCTTGTTCCGAGTTCGTCGGTGAATAACGTCGGCCAGTTTAGCGTCAACGGACAGCGTGCTAATGCCAACTACTTTACGGTCGATGGTGTAAGCGCGAACACCGGCAACGGCGTCGGTGCTGTACCCGGCCAGGCGACCAGCGGCACACTGCCGGGCCTGACGACATTCGGCGGCACAAACAGCATGGTCTCAGTTGAGGCGATGCAGGAATTTCAGGTGCAAACCTCGACTTACTCTGCGGAGTACGGACGTGCTCCAGGCGGGCAGATTTCGATCATCACGCGTTCCGGTTCGAATGAATTTCACGGCTCACTCTTCGATTACGTGCGGAACGACAAGTTCGACGCTAACGACTGGTTCGCAAATCGCGCTCGGCAGGCCCGCCCACCAGAACGTCAGAACGATTTTGGCGGAACCTTCAGTGGTCCAGTGTTGCTGCCTCGTTTCGGCGAAGGAGGCTCGCAACCGTGGTACAACGGAAGAAACAGAACTTTCTTCTTTCTCTCGTACGAAGGTCTGAGATTAAGAACGCCGAAGTTTGCCTTGACGAATGTGCCGTCAGTCAACCTCCGGCAAACAGCGGCGCCGGGGCTTCGACCTATTCTCCAGGCCTTCCCGCTTCCCAACGGGCGCATTCTTGCAAACGGTTTCGCCGAGTTCTCCGCGAGTTATTCCGATGGTCAGAGACTGGATGCGACCAGCATTCGAATCGACCATACCATCGGTAGCCGTTTCACCTTGTTTGGTCGCTACAACACGGCGCCGTCGAACGGGGAACGCCGTGATGGTTCGAGCAATCTCAGCACGATTAACGTCACTGAACTGCGTCAGGAAGTCGTAACAGTCGGCGCAACTATGCTGTTCACGCCTTCGATCAACAATGAGCTGAGAGTGAACTACACGCGCAACGAGGGCAGGTTTTTCCAACGGCAAGATAATTTCGGCGGCGCGATTCCCGTTCCGCGTAAAGTGCTGCTCCCGGAGGAGTATGCTCCGTTGCATAGTAATTCGAATGGCAGTGCGACATTCTTCCTGTCAGGGATGTCTACCACTCTCTTCCCCCAGGTCTCCATCAACAACTCCGAGACCTCGCAGCGCCAATTCAACATTATCGATACGGTTTCGCTAACGACCGGAGCCCATCAATGGAGGTTTGGAGCAGATTACAGGAGACTTACTCCGGTTCTTGCTCCCCGAGCCTACACCCTCGGTCTGATTTTCTTCACGCCAGCGGAACTCACCAACTCCGTGGCATCGATAGCTGCGATCAATGCAGGTATCGAGACGCGGCCGATTTACCATGAGTTTTCCGCCTTTGCCCGCGATTCGTGGCGAGTTTCGCGACGCGTCGTACTCGATCTCGGCCTGCGCTGGGACGTGAACCCGGCTCCTGGTGAGACTACCGGCAACTACCCGCTGGCGATCGTCAATGCTGATAATCCAGCAACGCTGGCCCTTGCTCCAAGAGGAACACCACTCTGGCAGACCACTTTCAATAATTTTGCTCCTCGGCTCGGTGTTGCCTATCGTATCTTTGAGACCCCGGGCCGCGAAGCTGTAGCCCGCGGTGGCTTTGGTGTTTTTTACGACACCGGCAATTCACAGGGGTCAGCCGGGTTTGACGGATATCCGTTTGAGCCAAGCACTTTGGTGTTTGATGTGACGCTTCCAGTCGTACCGGCACAAGTGGCGCCGCCACCGTTCACTTTTGCTCCCCCGCACGACCTGATCGTTACCGCGGATCCGAATCTCAAACTGCCATATACGCTGCACTGGAATTTCGCCTGGGAGCAGTCACTCGGTCGCGAGCAAACACTTACAGCAACGTATGTCGGCAACGCTGGGCGCCGATTACTGGTCCAGCGAACGCTTACACTTACACCATTCAATCCAGACTTTTCCAACCTACGTCTGGTTACGAACGACGCCAGCTCGGATTACCATGCACTACAAATGCAGTTTCAACGACGTCTCTCGCGCGGCATTCAGGCGCTTGTTTCCTACACCTGGGCCAAGGCGATTGATGTCGTCTCCACCGATGTCGCTAGCAACATCCTGCTGCGTGGCCCTTCCGATTTCGATATTCGCCACAATCTGGCAGGAGCTGTTACGTATGAGATCCCGACTCCCGAACAAAATAGCTTACTGACCACAATTCTTCGTCAATGGTCCATCGATACACGATTCAACGTTCAATCGGCCCTGCCTTTGAACATCGTTTCAGGAATCATTATCGATCCATCAGACGGCACACAGATCGCGCGCCGCGCAAACCTGATCGACGGTGTACCGGTTTACCTTGACGCCCCGACGGCGCCTGGTGGCCGAATAATCAATCGGGCCGCCTTCTCAATTCCACCACCAAACCAACAGGGAAATTTACGTCGCAACATCATTCGCGGTCTGCCGGCATGGCAGATCGATATGGCGATACGCCGCCAGTTCAATCTGACGGAAAAACTCAATCTTCAATTCAGAGCCGAAGCATTCAACATCTTCAATCATCCAAACTTCGGCACCATCAACAACTCGTTAACCAGCACGACGTTTGGACAAGCAACGAACATGCTGGGCACGCAACTGACAGGTCTCAATCCGCTTTATCAAATTGGTGGACCGCGTTCCATGCAGTTTGCGGTCATTGTGCGGTTCTGAGGAGTGCGCCTTGACTAGAAAACGTGCCGTTTCGATCAGAAAGCAACTGGTCCTCTGCATAATCCTCTTGAGTTTGGCGCATGCTGTCATTCAACCATGCGCCGCCAACTCAAAACGCAGCTCTGCACAATCAGGCCCGCCAGTCACAAAGTTGCGCAAGGGTGACCGCCAACGGCTGATTGCCGCGAAGCTCGAGGGCAAGAGCGAAATCATGCTCGTGCTCGCAGCGAAGTCAGGGACAAACACGTCCGTAGTGCGAGAAGTCACGAACCTGGGAGCAGTTGTAAGGTTTCGGGAAGACACGGTTGACTACTTGCGAGTGAGAGTTCCGATCGACCGTGCTGATGAGGTTGCACAACTCAAAGACATCGAGGTGATGGCGGTGGATGGAGTGCAGTTGTATGAGACATCACACGACATGCCTGCCGGTCAGTCGAAGAAGACCCCGCCGCCAGACGCAAATACACCATCCGAGAATCCCTTTATTCCAACAGCGGATATCGGTGCGCCACAGTTCATTCGCGAGCATCCGACCTTTGACGGGCGCGGTGTAACGATTGCTAGTGTGGACGGCAATTCACCAGATACTTTGGCGCCCGAACTGCAAACCGCACTTTCACTTGACGGCACGCCGGTCCCTAAATTCTCAGACGTGATCAACGCGCTCGATCCGATCGACGACGAGTCTCCTGTCAGGGTCGATATGTCGGGTGAAGTTGAAGCGCGTAATGGGCGCTTTGAATGGAAGCAAGTTGTTTATCAAAGCCCGGCTGACGGGAAATACCGGCTCGGCTTCTTCGATATCAACGGCTTTGGCGGCGGCTTCTTGCGCACCTATCTGCTGCAACTCCCCAAAGAGAAGCATCTCTTGCCCATTCTTTGGCAGGAACAGACTAACCTCGTCTGGGTAGATACAAACTTCGATGAGAGCTTCACGGATGAAACGGCTTTGACCGATTTCAACTCTTCCTATCGGGCAGGTGTTTTAGGCAAGGACAACCCTGCAACTCCTTTGCGTGAGTCCGTGGCCTTTACGATCCTGACGAATGCGCAACACAAACTCATCTATCTTGCGCCACTGGTAAACGGACATGCCACCGGAACCGCAAGCGTTGCCGTGGGTCATAATTTCTTCGGCGGCAAGATGAACGGCATCGCACCCGGCGCCCGCGTTGCATCCGTGCTCAGAAAATCGCTCACACACTCTTTTGTCGAAGCGATGATCCTGACGATGAAGAACCCGAAGGTGGATGTCGTTAGCTTGCAGTGGGCGGCCGTAATACCACCAAACGACGGCCACTCAGTAGTTGGCGTGATTTTTCAACGACTAATCGAGAAATATAAGAAGCCCATCTTTGCGAGTGCCGATAACTCTGGACCAGGACTGAGCACTCACGGCGAGCACGCGTTATCGGACAAAGTAATAAGCGTCGGCGCCTACATTAGTAAACTGACCTGGCAATCAAACTATGGCGTGTCATCGGCTGTAAACGATACCCTTGCCAATCTCTCTTCCCGTGGTCCACGTGTGGATGGTGAGTTCAAGCCGGATTTAGTAGCACCGGCCGCGACTGTCGCCGCGAACTTCGGAGTCTACGAAACTCTAGTGCCCGCTCCATTTCAGCTACCGCCTGGTTACACCGCCGGTACGGGCACATCTTTTTCCTGTCCGATGGTGACGGGTGCGGCGGCATTGCTTATCAGTGCCGCGAAACAGAGCGGGGTCCCATATGACGCAGAGAGAATTGCGTGGGCATTAAAGTCGAGTGCGCGATACCTGCCAGGAATTGCGGCGTACGAACAAGGCAACGGATTGGTAAACGTTGCGGCCGCGTGGGAAGCCCTTAAACGTGCGCCAGCGCCCGTGGCAATTTCGAGTTCCGTCGAGATCAATACGGTTATCGGCCCTTATCTCAAGACACTAAACCGCGGCCCCGGTATTTTCGAACGCGAGGGCTGGCAAGCCGGCCAGTCTGGTCAACGCACAATAACTTTCATTCGCACCTCCGGGAGCAGCGAACCTGCTAACTACGTCGTGCGTTGGACCGGTAACGATGGCGCCTTCAGCAGTGTAACGAAGCTCCGGCTCCCGCTCAACCAACCTGTTTCCTTTCCCGTCACGATCCATGTGAAAACTTCAGGCGTACACAGCGCGATTCTCAACCTTGATGACGAAACTACGGGCTCGCGTTCGATCTATCAGGTAATGAACACCGTGATTGCGGCTGAACAATTCAGCGCGAGCCAGAACTTTACCGTCAGCCGTGAGGGTACTGCCGAGTACCCTGCTTACTCGTCATACTTCTTCAACGTACCCGAGAACACGTCCGCATTTAAGGTCGACCTCAAGATTCAACACGGTATCGTCCGGATGCGATTCGTACGCCCAACGGGCAAGGAGTTCGATAACGCGCACGACACGCCTGCCCGTTGGCCATCTGAATATCAAACGGACGGAAGCGTAGACCGTATGATCGCGTACCCGGAGCCGGGCGTCTGGGAGTTGATCGTTGAAAATCAGAATCTGCTTGTTCCGGGAGATTCGGAAGCGCGGCGGGCCAGCTTTCTCATCACTACGAAAGTTTACAGCGCGGAGTCCAAGTCGCTGTCAAACCAACTCACCACGCGCATTGAAGAAGTCTTGAACAGAAAACAGGTACAGTTTGCGAATTATTTCGCGTCCTTCGACGGCTACTTCGCAGAGGCCCCTTTGGCGAGTGCGTTCTCAACTCGCACGATCATCGCCGAGGGGCGTGACCCCGTCATCTACGAGATCAACGTGCCTCAAGGAGCAGGCTCACTAAAGGCGCGTATCGATGGACCATCGACAAAAGCAGCGGACGTAGATATGTATCTCTTCTTTTGTGCAAAGGAGTGTGAGTTGAAAGCGTTCAGCGCTCGCAGTGGCGTACAGGAACAGGTGACGATCGCTCAACCGAAGGCTGGAAAGTGGAAAGTCGTGATCGATCCCGTTTCAATTCCTTCGGGTACATTGTCCTTAGACTACACCGATCTCTTCACCCATCCGGCATTCGGTGCTCTAACACCTCTCCGCGCCGATATCGACTTCGCCACCGGAACCAATGGCGCCACCGAGGTCGCTGCAACAATCGATGCCCTACCCGTCAACGGCCGCCGCCTCATTGGGCTGGTCCAACTAATGACGCGCCAGACTGCAATTGTTGGGTATGAATATAACGCCGCCGCGAAAAGGCTCGAAGCGATAAAAGAGCGAGTTACGTTGGCGGACGCACTGGTCGAACTGTCCCGCGAAGTTAATAAGCCGAACACGCTGACCGGTGCAGCGGGACGCCGATGAGTCTGATGTGGTGGACCCTTTGATTCACTTGCCCACGAGCCTCCGGATCCACCACCTTGCGCGAAACGGCTGAGGCCGTCGCGTCGCGTTAAACCCTCACTCGTCGAAGATCTGGAAGTCGTCTCGACGAAACATGTTTTCATCGATTCTGTTGTCCATCACCGGCAGAGTCTTGACGCCCAGTATCGTGTCGCTGGCATCGCCAACCACGATTATTTCCGCAGCTTCATATTGGTTCATCTCTAATCCTCCTGATTAAGGCGGATCATTGAAGGTCTCAACGATCCGCCATGCCTATTTCTTGAACGCAAGGTCCAAAGCATGCGCTCCTATTCGTCGAACAGGGCCGGCGTGGAATCCTGTTTGTTCACGGGCAAAGCTGGACGATTGTCGGTCAAACTCACGTCTTTGATACCAAGAATAACGTCTTGGGCTCTGCCAATGACGAGCACTTCTGCAGCTTCGTATTTGTCGATCATTTTGAATTCTCCTGTCTAAAGCACTCCTTAGTGCGTGGTTAAGTCCCAACTCCGCCGCCACGTCATCAGTCGTGCCGGCAGAGCATTCTTCAGCTCTACGCCACCCGCAAACTGTGGCCTTCCACCCGCAGCGACGGCGTTGTCTTTGGCTACCGGGCGCTTTTCGAGCGCTCGCAGCCAAAACTCCAAAGAGATTGTTAAAAGTAGCGCGCCGGCATTTCGCTCAAGCCCGTTCCTGGCTTTATCGATGGCGGCAAATAACGGAGCTGAATCCATAAAGCCATAGGCGCAAACACGCGAATCCGTCAGGAAGGAACGCATCATCGACACCTCACGGGCGATGGCGCGAAACAGACCTTCGGACGGGTCGCCTTTTGTCTTTCGCCGCGCAATTTCTTCGGGCAAAACATCGCGCAATGCTCTGCGCATCAAAGATCTGTTCTCACCCGGCCGCAGAAACTGTTCAAACGGGATCGCCTGGAGAAACTCGACCAGCGGGCGGTGCGCGAAAGGATATGAACCATCCAAACACGTCAGCTCTCGCCGGTAACACGGCGAGACAATCTTGACTACCGACAGATAGCTGATAGAGCGATCTCTTTCACTGGGAAGACAGAAGCCAAATGGATCCGGCTCAGGTAGGCTTTGCTCGCGCAACCTGTGACGCGCAACGAAATCAGCATTGAACCATGATGGAAGCTTATTCGTGTCTCGTTTGCACCACGCCTGTAGAGACCAGGGAAAGACTGGCACTATCGTTTTATGCCAGAGTAAAGAGATGTAAGGTTTATCTAAGGTTCGACTCCACAAACGTAGCCCGCGATGCAAGGCCAAGGGCTTCCTCGTGACCAGGAGATCGGCAAGTAATGGATAAGGGTCATAACTGGCTCCAAGGATCTGATCTCCGCCGATTCCCGATAAGAGAACTCTCGCGCCGTTCTCCTGCATCAACTGACATAGCGCCGCGTGATAATTGAAAGAACACAGCGTCGGGTTGGGAGTGACGAAGTCAAGTTCCTCGCCTGGTGGAGGCAGGAGGCTGGAATCTTCATCACGAACGTGTATTCCGGTCTGGCCCAGATGGTCTTCGACGCAGTGAATAAACTTGCTCTCGTCTGATGTCGGCGATTCATCGTAGACATACGACACGGTATCGAACCGGTTGTTCTGCGCTAGCTTATTTCGAATACTCTCCGCCGCGACGCAAGCCACCGTTGAACTATCGAGCCCGCCACTCAGTTCGATCATTACCGGACGATCAGTGCGCAGTGGCGCTTGCACTGCATTGCGCAGGTGATAACGAAAGGCTTCTTCGTACTCCTCGTCCGTGCGGAAACGGATTTCCCTTCCCGGTTCAAGCTGCCAATACCGCTCTTCGATCACGCGGCCTGACGCGGTCGCGGTAATCATGTGCGACGGTTTCACCGCTTGAATTTGGCGGTAGGGCGTCAGGCCGACGCGTGGACCACGCGACAGGCATCCCGCCACGTACTCCTCCTCGAGATCTCGAGAGATACCGAAGAGATCGACGAGCGGCGCCAGTTGTGACGAGACGATCAAACGATCGTTATTTCGATGGAAGTAAAGCGGACGCGCCCCGATGTGATCGCGGCAGAGAAGTAGTTGTCGCTCACGCGGATCGTAAAGCGCGAAGGCGTATTCACCGACAACGTAAAACGGAAACTTCGCGCCCCAGCGACTGTGCGCCGCCAGCAGGTACTCAACGTCAGTAGAGCGACTATCGAGCCCTTCGTGAGCCGCGGCAAAGAGTTCCTCGCGGTTATCGATGCGCACATCGGCGGCGAGAATGCGTCCGTTGCGCGCTACTAAAGGTTGCTGTTCAAGACGCGCTTCGCGATTGGTATTGAATGCCTGGTAGCAGAAACCCAGCGAGTCGGTAGTTACAATTCGCCCACCGTCCGGTCCCCACTTGCGCAACGCATGCCACAGCGCGGTCAAGTCGCATAGATCCTCTTCAGCGAATGGCCGCTGGTGGAAATTGAAGATGGCACCGATCGCGCTCATGGGTTCTCCCTCAGATTCTTTTCAATTCGCGATACCTGGTTTTCACTTGCTTGAAGTCGTTCACGACTGCGCCCGCAACTTCCACCCACGCGTGCGCTTTCGGTGGAAACTCCTGGGCGGCCAGGACCATCTCGGCCGGCACAGCGTTGCGCCGTAACAAACACGTGACGACCGCGGAGTGTTGCAGGCACATGGCTTTCTTCGGGTAATACACTTGCGCGCGATTGACCGCCGCGCAGACGCGCCGGCAGATTTCGGGATCTGTTGGGTGCGGTTCGGTGATGGGCCAACCTTCAACTCTCCTGATCAATGCTTCAAAGCCGCGAAATCGCAGTAGCAGGTCAAAAGCCAACAGGCCACCGAAAGCAGTTAACGTCTCCCATTTGCCGGGGCGGATACCGGATGTGTCACGCAAGGAAGTAACGGGTAAGTTGTCCGTTGAGGTTACTTCGGCAAGAGTCGTGGACGTGGTTCCGCAAACACCTGGTAAGATCCGGTAAGTGTCACGACCGTTCGGAGCAATCAGCACTTCCACTAGACCGGCATCAGCAATTGCCTTGAGAAAACGCGTGGTATCGGTTCGAAGCTGTTCACGCGATATGTCGTAGCACATCTCACCGTGGCGGTTGATGTTTTCAAACTGCCCGTGCAATTCGTCTACTACCTCGTCAAGACTAAGCGCGTTTGGGCTCTGCTCGAGAACCGTCCACGTAAGTGCACCTACGCCGTTGAGCTTGAAGATTCGATCGTTTGCAGTCGATAGGACCACGCTGCCGTCGCGGTGCTTCCTGGCCAGTACCGCAAACGGAATCGCGGTAGTTGTGGCTGAAGTTGGTAGTGTCATAGCTGTGGCTGATCAGTTTTCGGTTACGAGCATTGCTTGAGTTTCGAAGGCCACCAGCACCCTGCTCGCAATCTCTCGCGAGCGGGAATGAGCGAGGCCACTTCTTCACCGCCGCGGGTGGCCTTCGCGCCTGCTTCTGTCTCACTGGGTCGCGTGGAGCATGCCGGCAGGCGACTGCTTCAGTTGTCGTTCAAGACTGAGGGGCAGAGAGTTCGAGATGTCGTCAGTTGCAGCAGCTTGAGTGTGTTGGGGGAAAGCCTAATGCCGCGTTTCGCTATCGCTATTGAGTTAACTTCGCTGGGCAATCTACTCCACCCTGCATCCACGAGCAGGAGAAATTTTTCTTCTGCTTGGTATCCGAAGCAGGGCGCGGTTTTCTTTGGAATTTCGTTAGTGGAGAGATGAGATGGCCCGTCTAGTTTGCTTGTAATTCCGAGCAGGAAGAATCGGGACTCGTAGAGATCTGGCCGCGCTCGAGTTGAATAACACGATCGGCCCAGCGCGTGGGAAACGGGCGATGCGAAATAACGATCGTTGTCACGTTCTGGAGAAAGCTCTCGAGCGCTTCCAACAGTCGCCGCTCGGTGAATGCGTCTAACGCAGACGTGCATTCATCAAGAATCAGTACTTTCGGTCGTTGCAGCAACGCGCGCGCTAATGCGACGCGCTGTCGTTCGCCTCCTGACAAGCGGTTGCCGCGTGGGCCAAGTGGTTCATCCCATCCCCGGGGCAACTTGTGGATCAGAGTTTCAAGCTGCGCCAGATGTGCGACCTGATCGAGCTCGTCATCAGTGGCAGCCGCATTTCCATAAAGCAGGTTTTCACGTAGTGAAACATCGAACAGGACCGGATCTTGGGGCACAAAGATCACCGACGAACGCAAACTCTTTAGCTTGATGTCGCGCACATCGGCTCCTTCGATCAGGATCGTTCCGGAGCGCACGTCGTACAATCGAGCCACGAGTCTGGCGATCGTACTCTTGCCGTTTCCGCTCCTGCCGGCAATCGCCACTCGCTCACCCGCATTCACACGCAAGCTCAAGGCATTCAAGACCGGCCGCTCAGCGTCGTAGCTGAACGACACGTCTTTGAGTTCCACAACACCCGCAGCGTCGGGCTTCAAGGTCAACGCGCCGGGACGATCTCTCAGCACCGTCTCGGCTTCTGTGATCTCCATCAGCCGGCGAATACTGGCGCCCGCCCGCTGAAGTTTCGAGTAGATATCGACAACGCCGTAAAGTGGGATAAACAGTTGTAACGTATACCCGTAAAAGGCGACGAGGCTACCCGGAGTCAGCCGTCCCGACATCACCAGGTACCCGCCATAACCCAGCACACTCGCCATTCCCGCTACGATGATCAGATAGAGCAACGCACTGAAGAACAACTCAGTGCCGCGCCGTTTCACTTGCGCTCGCATCGCACCGCCGGAAAGCCGGGCAAAACGACGTGCTTCTCGTTGTTCGCAGGAAAGTAATTGCACCTGGACGATCGATGAGAGATGTTCTTCCAAGAAGCCAATCACCTTCCCTGATTGTTCCTGCACCGAGTCGGACGCTCGCCGCAAGCGATCGTGAAATCGCCGGCGCACGAGGATGAACACGGGTATCAGAGGCAGCACGATCACTGTCAACCGATAATTCAACACCAGCATCGTGGCCATCACGAGCGTGAACACCGTCACCATGCGCAGCACACTCGGAATAACGTCGCCACTGAGTGTCGCGACCTGGTCCACGTCGTTCTGCAATCGGTGCAAAGTATCGCCGAACGGCCGGTTGTCGTGATATTCAGCCGACAGCCGCTGCAGGTGTCTCAGCAAACTGAGCCGCGAACGGAAGATCATTTTCTGCACCGCGCGAAAGTTGAGCATCCCCGCAAGGCTGTCAGTTCCAAGCCGGGCCATGTAAGTGAGGAAAAAGCCCACCGCGACTAGCGGCAAAAGACCGGCTCGGCCGCTCGGAATTACGTCGTCAATCAGGAACCGCACGATCAGTGGATCCAGCAACACTAGAAAACTGGAAGCGACGATGCAGCAGTAGCTTCCGAGATGCAGACGCATAAACGGTCTAACTCGGGCAGCGAGCCAGCGGAGTTCACCGTTTTTAGTCAACTGCATGCTTACCTCCTCGCGCCCTTTCCTCTTTGATATCAATACAACGGGTGCGATACGCCACCACGCGCCCGACAATCTCAGCTTCTCGCGGAAAAATGAACCGGCGCACGCTGGCGGGAGAAGAGTGATGCGGGATGATCAGTAGCTGATTACCTTGTAACTCACACCAGCCGCACGCATATGCGGCACGCAACTCCACAAAATAGATCGGGCGGTCGAATTCGTTGTGCCACGAAACAGAATGCAACTTGTTCTGACTGGTATCGATTTCCAGGAGCGCGCCGGGCCTGATGAGTGGATACATCGTCACGTCAGTTAAACCAAGATGGGCGTGGGTGATGGTCGAACGCCCATCGCAAGGGACCGAGGCGACTGGCGTCCTCTGCTGTGCCGTGTACTCCGAGGCCAGGGTGGTTATCGCACTCGGTCTATCGAACTCACACAGCGGGCCGGCGATACTGTTACCCGGAAGCAGTTGTGTTAGATGAGGATTGGCGACCGACTCATATTGTTCCTTGTTGTCGACATCTATGTCGTAGAGGCGCAGAAGAACTGACAAGTTCACTTGATAGATCACGCTCAAGCTGAAGAGCTTGCAAATACTCGGTTCCGAGACGCCATTCTCGAGTTGGGCCAACCAGCCATTAGAGATCTGGTAACGCTTGTCTCTCTTGGCGTCGGCAATTCTCCGACTCGCCTGCTCCACTTCGCGCACAGTGATATTGCGCCGGTTACGAAGAAGCTTGAGCTGCTGACCCGCGGCCACGAATCCTCACACTCTGCTTGGGCTGTGGAAGCTGTACGGGAGGAGTTTGCGATGTGGCGGAAGTGGGCGAAAACTGAAGCCACAACGTGGTTGGGGGATCAAACTTTAGTCGAAGTGTCGTTCTGGGATGAATGCGGGAGGGTTAAAGCGCGCTCATCTTACATCAGCATTCTCCGGCTTGAATATCATCCAATTCCTGATGCCCGTCTCCTCCTCTCCCCTTACCCAATGCAAACGAGTGGGGAGCAGTGGCGCCCTAATGCTGTGTCCGGCTCTGGCATTTCGTTTGCGCTAAGTTCGTCCAGCATTGATAAGATGATCTGGAACAGAACAGCAGTTTCTGAACTCTTCTTTGTGTCTCTGTGCCTCTGTGGTCCAAAATACTCGGCAAAACAACCACCGAGACACAGAGAACACAGAGGCTGCACAGAGAAATCAGACGTTTCGGGCAAAGCCGCTTGAACTCAAAATGGAGTTGTTCACGAAACGAGGTCGGAGGATTCACGAACTGACACGCGCAAAACAACAGACGCCGTGGTGGTTTGAGGGTGACACTGAAATCTGTTCGTCGTGTCACCAGTCGTACGCATATCAAACAGGCTCTTACTGTCTCGATTGTGACGCTAATGTCTGTTCAATATGCGTACAGGAAAGCATCTCGATCGAGTTGCTCTGTTACGGCTGCGAAACGGCGCGTACGACGACAGAGACGGTGCGCGCGACGGAAAAGGAGCGATACTAAATGCCGGCCCGCGCAATCTGGAAGGGCCAATTGAAGGTTGGCACGACGAAGATAGCCATTAAGCTGTATTCGGCTGTCCAGGACAAGACCGTCCGCTTTCACATTCTCGACGACAAGCAGAAAGCGCGCGTCAAGCAACACATGGTCGATCCCGATTCGGGCGAGGAAGTGCCGTCGGAGGAGATACAAAAAGGCTACGAGGTCGAGCCGGGAAAATTCGTCATCCTCACCGAAGAAGATCTCGAAAAACTAGCACCGGCGCCGTCGCGTGATATCGAGATCATTGAGTTTGTGCCGCAGACTGAGATCAGCGAGCAGTGGTACGACCGGCCTTACTACCTGGGACCAGACGACGGCGACAAAGATTATTTCGCGCTCGTCGAAGCCCTCAACAACAAGAAGAGGGAAGGCATCGCACAGTGCGTGGTGCGTGGTAGGTACTACGCCGGCGGACTGCGCGCGGTGGACGACTACCTGCTGCTCTCCACCTTTCGCGACGCCAACGAAGTCATCCTGGCCGACCAGTTACCAAAGCCTTCCGGCGCGGCGCCGACGCAAAAAGAGTTGAACATGGCGATGCAGCTCGTTGGGATGCTCAAGGGTGAGTTCAATCCGAAGGATCACAAAGACGAGTATCGCAACCGCGTGATGGAGTTCATCGAACGCAAGGCCAAGGGTCACGCGCCGCGTCTGCGCGCCGTGAAGACCAAACGGAAGACCGCGGACCTCGGCAACGTGCTCGAGAAGAGTATCGCGGCACTGAAGAAGAAGGAGAAACGCGCTGCCTAGTACCAGACGCAAACAACAACCGGCGGCTGACGAAGAGACCGCCGGAGCCAGACCGTTTTGGTCGGGAACGCTGACGTTCGGCCTGGTTAGCGTGCCGGTCAATCTGTTTCCCGCCGCGCGCGCGAAGCGCGCGTCGTTGCGCATGCTTGGACCAGACGGCCAACCGCTGGCGCGAAAGTATTATGCGGAGAAGACCGGGAAGGATCTCGACGCCGATGAGGTGGTGCGCGGCTACGAGATCGACAAGAACAAGTACGTTATCGTCACCGATGAAGAGTTGGAACGATTGGAACCGGAGAAGACGCGCGACATCAACCTGACCCAGTTCGTTCCGGCTGATTCAATTCCACCTCTCTATTTCGAACGCGGCTACTTCCTGACACCCGCCGCCGGTTCGCAGAAAGCCTACAAGCTCCTGGCCGAGACGATGGACAAGAACGATCTCGCCGGCATCGCTACGTTTGTCTTGCGTGGTAAGGAATACCTCGTCGCGATCTTCTCGGAAAGAGGAATCCTGCGAGCGGAGACGATGCGCTTTGCGGATGAGATTCGCTCGCCGGCAGACGTCGGATTGCCAAAGAAGAAGGACGTGCCGGCAGCGTCCGTGCGCAAGTTTGAGAAGCTCATCTCGAGCAGGTCGAAGAAACAGTTCTCGCCCACCAAGCTGGCTGACAAGCAAACTGACGATCTGTTGAAGCTGGTAAAGAAGAAAGAGAAGCAACGCGGCAACGTGGTGCGCGTTGAGCCCGAAACTGAAAAGGATCAAAAAGTGGTCGACCTCGTGCAGATCCTCAAGAAGAGTCTCGGCGGGAAGAAGTAATCGACCACCAAGAGACACAAGAAGCACAAGACTTGCCTGGCTCGTGCAAACTTGATTGAACTTGTGCTTCTTGTGCCTCTTTGTGGCTTTATTTCGAGTCGATATTGACTGCGATCATCCGCCATCTTCCCTGCTTGAATCGCACCACACTCAACAAACAACGCGTAGCGTGTCCCGCGAGGATCGCGATCCAGATGTCGATCGGATCGAGCGTGCTGGTCTGCTGAATGACGAAGCACGTTCCCAACGGCACGACGATCTGCGAGATGATCGAGATGTAGAGCGGACTGCGCGTGTCGCCGGTTCCCTGCAAGCCTCCGGTGTACGTCAAGGCCACTGCGATGAACAGACCCGAAAGACTGAGCACGCGCAGTAGCTGCACACCAATCTCCACCACGGCGGGTTCGTGCATGCCGAATATGGCGAGCAGTTGGCGCGGAAAAAACAGAAACAACAAGCCGAAAAACATCGCGCCTGCAAAACCAAAACGCGCCGCGACGTGTACCGCCGCGTCCGCACGATCCGGATTACCCGCGCCTAAATTCTGTCCGGCAACAGCGGCAGCAGCGCCCATCAATCCGACCGAAGTCCACGTCACCAGTGAAAAGAGTTCGGTGTAAGAAACCGCAAACGCGGCCTGCGCCGCCGCGCTCTGTGCGAGCGAACCGATGAAACTGAGCATGAACACGCCACCGATGTTCATCGCGATTCCCTGAATTCCCGTCGGCAAACCGAAACGAAAGATCGCTTTGATGATGGTCCAGTCTGGCCCGAAGCGTTGGCCAAAACTCTGGCCCGGCTCGCCGCGCGGGATCGACACGACCCAAGCACCGCTCCACAGCTTGACCAGCGCGTAAAGCGCGACCGCGCCCGACGCGATGCAGGTGCCCATCGCCGCTCCCATCGTGCCAAAAGCCGGGACTGGACCAAGCCCGCGGATCAGCAGCACGTTCAAAATCAGATTGAGCACGGTCATCGTGATACCGAGGATCATCGGTGTGCGCGCGTCGCCGGCTGAGCGCAGGGCGCCGCTGAGCATGAAGAAGATCATCATGCCCAGACTGAACACAAACATGATGCGCAGAAACGGCAACGCCTCGGCTCTCACGTCGGGTGCGGCGTGAACGAAGTTGAGCAGGCTCGGCGAAACGAAATAACCGATCGGCGCGAGCACGCCCAGAGCGAGGAAGATAGCGGTGAGAAAAGCCTGATAGACCGTGCGGTTCACTTTCTCTTCGTCGCCGGCGCCGGCGAAACGCGCTACTAGCACGCTCATGCCGGTAAACAGCGACGAGATAAACACGATGACGACGATAAAGATCTGCCAGCTCACGCCGATCGCCGCGTTGGCTTTGTAGCCGACGAGATTGCCGACCAGCGCATGGTCCACCATGCCCTGTAAACCGCCGATCACGTTCGTCAGCATCGTCGGCCACGCGATTTTCCAGACCGCCGGACGCAGTGGTCCTTCGACTATTGACCGATCGAAACGTGGCTTATTTGAGACTTCTTTCAAGCTTGTGTGCCCTCGTCAATAATCTCGGATTACCAATCTTCTCTGCCACGGCTGCAAACTCCGGAGTCGCACCGCGCCAGCGTAACTCATCGGCGTCTTCGAATAGCGGCGCGTCAGTCTTTAAGGTGGCGAGCTCTTTGAAGAGTATCGCGAGCGGCCGATTCGTTTCACTGAGAGCATTCGGCGGAAACTCTTCCAGCGGTCCATAACGATTGATCAACTGGGCCGCGGTCTTTGGACCACAACCGGAGATGCCGGGATAGCCATCCGCCGAATCGCCCACGAGCGCGAGATAGTCCGCAATGAACTCCGGGTCAACGCCAAACTTCGCCCGCACTCCTTCGGCGTTGCGAATGGCGCCGCTCCGCCGATCGACCTGCACGACGCGATCGTCAACCACGCACTGTGCCAGATCCTTGTCGGGAGTCCAGATACAAACCTTCTCCACTTCTTCGTCACGTGCCGCCAGATAAGCGGCGGAAGCAAGTGCGTCGTCAGCCTCCAAATCGACCATCGGCCAAACCGTTACGCCCATCGCCAACAACGATTCCTCGAGCGGAACAAACTGCGCCAACAGCGCCCGCTCCATCCCGGCGCTCGTTTTGTAGCCCGGCCACAGTTTGTTGCGAAATGATTCGATTACGTGATCGGTAGCAACACCAATATGTGTCGCGCCTTCGTCAATCATCTGCACGACCGTCGCCAACACGCCGGACACGGCGCCGAAGGGCGGATCAGTCTTCTTGAATCGACGAATTCCGTAAAAGTGTCGAAACAGCTCGTAGGTACCATCGAGGAGGTGAACAATCATTCGGGGCAGCTTAAAAAATTTTCCGCGAACTGTCGAATTTGCTGCCACCCGTTCGATTAACCGGTGCAGGTCGAAAATACTTAAGGAGAAATCAAATGCGAGTAATGGTCATTGTAAAAGCGAACGAAGAATCTGAAGCCGGAGTCATGCCCAGCAAACAAATCCTGACGGATATGGACAAATACAACGAGGAGTTGGTGAAAGCCGGAATCTGGCTCGCAGGCGAAGGGTTGCATCCGACGTCGAAAGGCAAGCGTGTGAAGTTTTCCGGTGGGAAACGAATCGTCACTGATGGTCCATTCGCGGAAACACGCGAGCTCATCGCCGGCTTCTGGCTCTGGCGGGTGAAATCGATGGACGAGGCGGTCGAATGGCTGAAGCGCGCACCGTTTGATGGTGGCGCGGAGATCGAGATTCGCCAGTTGTTTGAAGCGGAAGACTTCGGCGAATCCGCGCCGAAGCCGCGAAGCTGAAGAATTCGTGAAATCCGTGTTTAAAAACCAAACCTGACTTGAACTTGTATGCGCCGGTTACCAGCGGAGGCACTGCCACTTGGTCCAAACCCGAAGCTGCCTGAGCTAGAAGTTGATTCCCCAAACCGGGGCGAACTCAGGTTGCCGATCGGGTTGGACAGGTTGGTGGTATTCAACAAGTTCTGAATGTTAACTGAAAACGTCAACGTGTACTTCTTCTCCGGTGATGGACCACCTGCCGGTCTGGCGCCTGCTGCTTGTCCCTGGGCCGGCGCTGGTGGCTTTGATGATGGAGGCGATGATGGAGGCGATGACGGAGCCGCTGCGGCTGCGGGCAGCCCGGGCACGTTCCCGAACATGAACGAGCGGCTTATTCCCAGGTTGACGGAGAAAAAACTCGGCCCCAATCCGTAATTGCGCGGAATGAGCGGCTGACCGGGATCAGGATTCAAATCGAAATCGCCAAACTTCGTTCTCTTCACGTCAGCCGGATCGGTTTGGGCCGTCGCAAATGCGGGCCGCTCAGTAAACAGTCCATCGCCGTTCGTATCTCGGCCGGTGATGATATTGAACGGCCGTCCGCTTGAATAAATAATGAACGGATTCAAGTTCACTTTCAGCCTGGGAAGTATGAGCGTGCCGCCGAAGAAAAAGTTTGCACTCGGAATAAAACTCACGCGCGAGTATTCGCTGCTCGCGTCGTAACTGTCCGCCGGGAAACAGTTCCCGATCCCTCCAAAGATACAATCCGTGTCGGTCTTGCCTTTGCCGGTGCCGAAGTTTGCAAACACCGAAAAGCCTTTGCTCAGCTGCCGTCGCACGCCGCCGAAGAAGCGATAGTCGTTAAACTTCGCACTCGACTCGTAATAGTAAATGTCGCCGATGGTCCCAAACGGACGCACGCTGGTGTCCGGGTTGGCCGGATCATAAGTTCCGGGCAAAGGCGCGTTGATGTTGCGTACCCGCAGCAGATGCTTGCCGCGATAATTGAATGCGACCAGGAACATCGTGAACTTCGCCGGCAACTGGCGTTCAAAGTTAACGGCCGTCATGACAAAAGTCGGCGCCTGAAAATCCGGCGCGATGCGTCGCACGATCTGCGGTGCAGCAAAAGCAGCTAATGAATCGACTGTCGGCACATTCGTTACGCCGTTCAGCGAAAACAGTGCTTCGTCCAATCGCTCAGGATCGAACACGCGGAAGTCGAGCTGGTTTGTGCCGTTGAACCGAGTGGCGAGGAGCGTCGCACGTTCACCCAAGCGATCGTAAAAGACGCCCATACCTCCGCGAATCACCATCTTGGGCGAAGAGCTCGAAGGCGGCGCGCCTGGATTACCACCGACGTTCGTTCCGCCCGGAGCCCACGCGAAGAACAGGCGCGGCGCGAAGTTGTAGTTGCTGCTGATATTCGTCTGTCGTTCGTAACGGAAGCCCGCCGTAAACGTCAGATTCGGTCGAACACGCCATTCGTCCTGCACAAACGCGCCCAGATCGATCTGTCTCACGGTCGCTTGGGGATTACCACCGGCGATCGAAAACTGCGTCGCACCGCCACCGAGCAGCCGCATGTCGGGATTGCCCTGAAACAGCAACGTGCGGCGATAGCGTTCGAGACTGGTGATCGGAATCAACACTGGATCGCCATTCGGATGGAGAACGATCTGATTGTTTGCATCGAGCTGCGGAGCTTCTCCGCCGGAGAAGGTGAACGTGCCGCCGAAGTTTTGCGGTGAGAAATCGCTGATGTGCACGCCGCGAACACGCGCACCAAACCGCAGGATGTGACGGCCTTTGGTCCACGTCGAGTAGTTCTGCAACTCCCAGCGATCTTCTTCGTTGTGAGCCAGTCCGATTTGCGAGCCGCCCGCGATGAACGACTCCTGCACAACGACAGTTGGTATCCTGTTGTTACCGTCCTGCTGCGCTCGGATTCTGATGTACTGAAAGCGTGTTTCATTCATCAGTGCCGGGCTGAGAATGGCAGTCTCAGTCGCCTGCACCGTTTGGACTGTGCTCAACCGATCGAAGGCCCGCTCCGGCAGCGAAAAGTCTGACGCGCCGATGTTGTCTGCACGTGTTCGCGTGAAGGAGTAGCGGAGCACCAGCGTGTTGCCCTGGTTTAGTTGGTAATCAAAACGCGGACTGAACGAGAAGAAACGCTGGGGCGTTATGAGCGCCACGTTGAAGGGTCCGGGGATGAGATTAGAATTGAGAATCGTCGCGTTGATGATTGCGTTGTCGTCGATCTCGCGGCGTTGGAAATCGAAAAAGAACGACGACTTGCCTTTGGTGATTGGGCCACTGAGACTACCGCCGAAGTAGCGCACCTGAAACGGCGCCCGGCTCGGAGCGAACGGATTTCGCGAATTCAAGCTTTCATCGTTGAAATTGAAGAACGTACTGCCGCGCAGTTTGGCAGCGCCGGGTTTGGTGAAGATCTCGATGTTCCCAAACCCGATGCCGCTGTTTTCGGCGTTGAACGGATTCTGATTAACGCGCACTTCGCGAATCGATTCTTTTGGCGGCATGCGTCCGCCGGTGAAACCGTCGATAAAAATCTGTCCGCCGTTCGGACCGGCAGACGGTCCGGCCATGGCCTGCACGGCAGCGGAGAGTGCATCCGGATCGTCAGGCAACACGTCGAGATCCTGACCACGCAAGACGACCGCGTCCGCGTTGTTCGCCGGATCAGTGTTGAGCGCCCGGTCCTCGGTGACCGTGATCACTTGCTTTTCAAGCGTCACGACGAGGCGCACGTCGTGAGTCGTGCGTGGTCCAGCCGCAATCGTCAACTCAGTCTTTTCATAAGGACTGAAACCAGGCGAGACAACGCGCAACGTGTACGGACCGGGCGCTACGCCATTGAACGTGTAAACACCTTCGTTGTTGGTGGTTGCATTCTTTTGCGTTCCGTCTGCGGCTACGAGCGTCACCGTTGCGCCAACCACGAGCGCGCCGAGCTCATCCGTAACCTGTCCTCGCAACGAACCTGAACGCGACTGCGCGACGCTCACAGACACACACACACTCCACAGACAAACCACGACGAAAAGACTCTTCAACTGTCTTCGCAACATTACTCTCCCCTACTTTCTGGTCTGTGTAATCTGTGGATGGCCTTTACGGCCCTCCGAGGCTCATCGCGCCCAACGATACTGCGGCCGGACGACCGCCTTGACTGTTCTGCAACAACGGACCAACACCACTGACGACCGCGATCGCCGTCACACGCGCCGGATCCGCGCCCTTCGTGCTCGAGATCAGGATTGACTCTCCCGGT